>TARA_B100000686_G_scaffold217657_1_pt1 | contig 10259 bp, 7 predicted proteins | sample TARA_B100000686 | Tara Oceans TARA_B100000686 (sample SAMEA2622733) | marine metagenome | biome: marine biome (ENVO:00000447); feature: marine epipelagic mixed layer (ENVO:xxxxxxxxx); material: "saline water (ENVO:00002010), including plankton (ENVO:xxxxxxxx)" | depth 150 m
AGGGAAGAGATCCAAAAATTGCTGAGGCAATGGTTGATCAAGACATAAAAGTTGATAGCATATCTCAGGAAGGTAAGGTTATTACTTTTTCAACAAAGGAAGCAATAGAATTTGGGTTTTGTGATGCCGAATTAAACTCAATTGATGAAATAATGACTAGGCAAAATATTAACAATTATGAGATAGTGAAATTTGATATTGGTTCAACAGAAAATATTATATCATTTTTTTTAAACCCAATAATTAGTAGCATTCTGATATTATTAATAATTGGTGGCTTATATTTTGAATTGCAGACGCCTGGGGTTGGGTTTCCTATTATTGCATCAATAGCTGCATTAGTATTATATCTTATCCCTTACTATCTTAATGGAATAGCTGAAAATTGGGAAATTGTTTTATTTTTTATTGGTATAGTCTTTATAGCTTTAGAAGTATTTGTAATTCCTGGATTTGGGATTTTTGGAATTTTAGGACTTTTCACATCTATAGGTGCATTAATTCTTATAATGCTTAATAATGATATGTTTGATTTTACATTTGTAGTATCTAAAGATATTGTTAATGCTAGCTTATCAGTTTTAATATCGGTTTTTGCATTTGGTATATTGATTTTGTTTGGAGGAATAAGATTCACAGATTCTCATGCTTTCAAGAAGATATCTTTAGCTGAGACACAAAATTCAGATTTAGGATATGTATCAAAAAAATATTCGGATAATTTAATTGGTAAAAACGGCAAAGCTTTTACAGTACTTAGACCAAGTGGAAAAATTCTGATAAATGATGAGATTTATGATGCTACTAGTTCTGGTGAATTTATAGAAAAAAACACTAAGGTTAAGATCATAAGTAATGAAGGCTCTAATCTAAAAGTAAAAAAATCATAAATGAAAATTATTGGAATAATACCAGCTAGAATGGAGTCATCTAGACTACCGGGTAAGCCTTTAATAAATATTGGAGAAAAATCAATGATTAGAAGAGTATACGAATCTGTAGTAAATTCTAATCAATTAAGCTCAGTTTATGTAGCTACACCTAATAAAGAAATTTTTGACCATGTAAGAGAATTTGGAGATGTAGTTATGACATCAAATAAAGCTCTCAATGGAACTGAAAGAGTTTATGAAGCATACAAAAAACTTAATAGAGATTACGACTTTATTATAAACATACAAGGAGATGAACCATTTATAAAAAAAGAACAAATAGTGGATATAATCTCTATATGTAAAAGTCCAAATCAGATATGTACTTTAATAAAAGAAGAAAAATATTCCGAATCACTAGCCAGAAAATCAATTATGAAAGTAGTAAAAAATAATTTTGATGAGGCAATGTATTTTTCTAGGTCTTTAATTCCTTATCAAGATATTAAAACAAAGTATTATAAACATATTTGTATGTATGCATATAAACCCGAAATCCTCAAAGAAATAATATCTCTACAACCTTCTGAAAATGAATTACAAGAATCATTAGAACAACTTAGATGGCTAGAAAATGGCTATAAAATAAAAATTAAAGTAACTAAATCCGATAGTTTTAGCATTGATATAAAAGAAGATCTTATCTTAGCAGAAAAATTTGTAAACTAAATATTATCTAATGAAATTTTTAAAGGAAATTTTTATAGGTGCAATAAAGGGAATTTTATCTGTTTTTATAGCATTTATAATACTTATGCTGGTCTTTAGTTTAATATCTGCTTTATTTTCTCCAAGTACAAATGAAGAAATAGTTGTAAAGGAAAACACAGTTTTATTTATTGACGACTTAAACATAATTGGAGATCGAGATACAAAACCTGAAGAGCTGAATTTCAATTTTGAAGTGCCTTTACCAATTCCAATTTTTGAAAACAGCAAATCTAAAGAAAAAATAAGCATCAGTACATTTAAAAAAATTATTGAAAAAGCTTCCAAAGATGATAATATAAAAGGAATATATCTCAACTTAGAAAATGTATCTATAAGTTTTAATAAAGCTGAAAAAGTAAGAGAAATTTTGGAAGATTTTAATAATACTAAACCTATATACTCTCATGCTAATTTACAAACTAAGGGAGCCTATTATATCTCATCATTGTCAGATTTTATGGCTATATCACCTCCAGGATTTATTTCAGTTAGTGGGTTTGGGGTTAGTTCATTTTTTTATAAAAATATGTTAGAAGAAATAGGTGTAAAAATTCAGCTTTTTAGAGTTGGTGAATATAAAGGTGCTGCTGAAACTTATGTTAGATCAGATTTTAGTGAAGAAAACGAAGAGCAATATCTAAATTTATTAGACTACAGAATGTCAAATTATTTAGATAAAATTTCTAAATCAAGACAAATAGATAAAGACGATCTTTTTAACATTATTGAAAGCTATGAAACTGAGCTAGCAAGTGATGCTATTAAAAATAACTTAGTTGATAGCCTAATTTATGAGGATCAAATGATAAGTTATCTTAAAATGAATGTTGATAGCTCATTCAATAAGATTTCTTTACTTAAATACCGAAAAACATTAGATAATGACAAATACAATAGAAATAAAATTGCTGTTCTTTATGCAATTGGAGATATCCTTCCAGGAAGTGGAGATGATGGAATATATTCAGAATCTATTATAAAAGAAATTAAAAAAATCAAGAAAAATAAAAATATAAAAGCAGTTATATTATATGTTAATTCTGGTGGAGGAAGTGCATTTGCATCAGATTTAATTGCAAGAGAACTTAAACTTTTAAATGATGAAAAGCCATTGATTGCATACATGTCAGACGTTTGTGCTTCAGGAGGATATTACATTTCCATGCCTAGTGACACAATAATTGCATCAAGCGGTTCAATAGTTGGTTCAATTGGTGTTTTTGGAATTCTTCCAGAAATGTCTGGTCTCTTAAATGAGAAATTTAAAATAACTACAGATGAAATAAAGACAAATAAAAACATTGGAGAAATAGATTTATTCAGACCATTAGAAAATGATGAAAAATTATTAATTCAAAGAGGTATAGATCAAATTTATACTGATTTTTTATCCATAGTAGCTGATGGTAGGTCTATGAATACTGATGATGTAGATAAATTAGCAAGAGGAAGAGTTTATTATGGAAACGAAAGTAAGGAACTTAATTTAATTGATATTGTTGGAGAATTTCAAGAAGCAATTGATTTAGCTGCTGAATTAGCAGAAATAGAAAATTATCAAATAACAGAATACCCCAAGCAAAAAACAGAATTTGAAAAGATAATTTCATCTCTTCAACAAACTAAAAGTCTATTCGATCCTTTCATCAAAAGCAACTGGCTAGTTGAGACTATGATAAAAAATAAATTTTATGATCCTTTCCAAATGAGAATGGAATATAAAATTGATTAATTAATTGGAACTATATCTGATTCATGTACTCTAACTACTGGGACAACCTGATTATCATTATGTTTTTTGTAGAATGTTCCCAATGATATCTTTCCAGATATTAATTCTTCATTTCTAAGTCCAAATTGAAAATAATTTCCATAATTTTTATTGATATTTATTATCATATTTATAAGCTCTAAACCATTAATAAAGTTATCTGAAACATTTCTACTATAGTTTTTAAAAAAATATTCATTAATCTTTATATACTCTTGAGATGAAGAATTATAATATGAAGGACTAATTAGTGAAATATTCAATTCTTGAAATTGATTTACAGTAATTACATTATAATCAAGCCAATCACCAAAACCAATAACTGGGATAGTATCACTTCTAATATCTATAGCACTAACTACATTTGAAGCAAATAATGAGTTTTTTGAAGAGACAAAAATGTGTCCAATACTATCATCTTCTATAAAAAATCTCTCAATATATTTATAAGTTGTATCTAAATCATCAATCCCTCTTCCATCTTTTATATCTAACCCAGAAACATATTGAAGAGTATCATAAAGAGAATCAGATAAAATTTCTTCATAGGTGCTAGCAAGAGAATCAAGAATAAGTCTAGAATCTTCTAATGATACCGATTTTGAATAAATAATATTAAATTCTTCATCATAGAGCCTTTGAGTATATATAGAGGCTATTAGTGAATCTTGATAATTTTTTTCATAAAAAATTATTACGTTTTTATTGCTAGAAAATTTACTTATTGCATATTCAGATGCCTTGTTTGCTATAGTTTTTATTGATGGTTTATACAATAAACTATATTTATTATCATCAATTATTTGATGATTACTTGATAGTGGATTTATCATTAAAATTTTATTTTCAAGACAGTATTGCTTAATTATACTTATTGGCTTTCCATATAACGGCCCTATTATTAAATCCATACCATCTAAACTCCCATCTTTTGTCAATCCCATCACAACTTCTGGATCTCTTTTTGTATCGAAAGTTATTAATTCAATCATTGAATTAATAGAATCATACATATCTAACCCATATAACATACCTGCATACAGGTCCATGATGAAATCGTTATTTTTTATGTAATAATTATTATTTAATCCTTCATACATAAATGGTAGTAGTAAGGCAATCCTAAATTTTTTATTATCAGAAATAAACAAATCCTCTTTCTTAACAATACTTAATATCTCATCTATCTTGTTTATTACTTCATCACTCAAATACTCTCGTAAAAGTATTCTACCATAATACTTAGCAATTGATTTATTTTTTGGATATTCCTCATATAAATTTTTTAACTGATTAAAAGAATTAATTTTTTTTATTAATGGATCAATAAGAGGGTACAAATCATTTAATATATCTTCTTCAGATATCAATGAAAAATAATACATAGCCTCTTCTATCTGATTTTTTTCTAAAATAATTTTAATCATCCAAAAGTAAACCTCATCAATCTGTGACCAATTAGGATTTTCCTTTTTAATTTGATTTAGATATTTTAGTGATTCCTCTTTTTGATTTATTTTATAATAAGAAACTGACTTATAGAAAATTGTATAATGATAGAATTCACTAGTATTTTTAATAACAGAATTAATATTGATTAGTTCGTTATATTTTTTTTGATTAAATAATTTTTTAATTCTTATAAATTGAGAATAATCAGACTGAGCTGACAAATTAACAGAGAAACCATAAAATAATATTAAAAGGATCATATTCTTCATATCAATTATTTATTCCCATTCTATTGTTGATGGCGGTTTTGAAGAGATATCATAAACCACTCTATTAATTCCTTTTACTTTATTTATTATCTTATTTGATATTTCTGCTAAAAAATCATTAGGTAGTCTTGACCAATCTGCAGTCATACCATCAAGACTTGAAACAGCTCTTAGAACAACAGTAAATTCATATGTTCTCTCATCTCCCATTACACCAACAGATTTTACAGGTAATAATATTGATGCTGCCTGCCATACATCATCATATAAACCTCTATCTATTAGAGATGAAATATAAATATCATCGGCTTCTTGTAGAAGTTTAACTTTTTCCTTTGTTACTTCACCCAAAATTCTAATTCCCAATCCAGGTCCAGGAAAAGGATGTCTATTTAAAATAAATTTTGGAAGATTTAAGGATTTTCCTACTTTTCTAACTTCATCTTTAAATAATAAATTTAAAGGTTCAACAACATTTAAATTCATTTTTTCTGGTAATCCACCAACATTATGATGCGATTTAATAGTTGAAGATGGTCCTTTTACTGAAACAGATTCAATAACATCTGGATAAATAGTGCCTTGAGCCAACCACTTTATATCACCAATTTTTTTTGCTTCATCTTCAAATACACAAATAAAATTTTTTCCAATAGATTTTCTTTTTTCTTCTGGATCCGTTTTTCCTTTCAAATCACGATAAAATATATCTTTTGAATCAACTCCATTTACATTAAGCCCTAAATTCTCATAAGAATTCAATACATTTTGAAATTCATTTTTTCTTAGTAATCCATTGTCTACAAACACACAAAATAAATTTTTTCCAATTGCCTTGTGAATAAGTATTGCAGCAACACTTGAGTCTACTCCACCTGATAACCCTAAAATTACTTTATCACTTCCTAACTTATCTTTTAAATCATTTATTGTATGATCAACAAATCTTTCAGGGGTCCATAATTGAGTACAGCCACATATATTTACTGTAAAATTTTTTAAAATTTTCTCTCCAAAATCAGTATGCGTTACCTCTGGATGAAACTGAAGACCATAGTAATTATTTTTTTTGTTGTAATAAGAAGCTACTTTGACATCTTCAGTACTAGCTAGTATCTCAAAATTTTCGTTAACTTCAGTAATCGAATCTCCATGACTCATCCATACATTAGAATATTGATCAACCTCTTTTAACAAAATATTGTCACTATTTACATATGACAACTTTGCTCTACCATACTCTCTTATCTTCGATTTAGATACTTTACATTTATCTTTATTTGCAATTAATTGAGCTCCGTAACATATTCCAAGAATTGGTAAGTTCTCCATTTTTTCTAAACGAATATTTGGACAATCTTTATCATGAACAGAATAAGGACTGCCCGATAAAATCACACCTAAGTATCCATTGCTGAGTTTTGGGAAATTATCATAAGGATATATTTCACAATATATATTTAATTCTCTAACTCTTCGAGCAATGAGTTGAGTATACTGGGAACCAAAGTCAAGAATTATAATTTTCTCTTCCATTTACAAAATTAAACTTAGGATTTATAATAGACTAATTAAATCTATATTTTGTAATTTAGTTATTATGAACATTTTTTCATTCTTATAAAGAATTTAACTATGGGAAGAGCATTTGAATATAGAAGAGCAACAAAAGAGAAAAGATGGGATAAAATGTCAAAATTGTTTCCCAAAATTTCTAAAGCAATCACATTAGCTGCAAAAGAAGGAGGCACAGATCCTGAAATGAATTTCAAGTTAAGAGCTACTATTCAAAATGCAAAGGCTGAAAATATGCCAAAAGATAACATTGATTCTGCTATAAGAAGAGCTAATAATAAAAAAATAAAAGATTTTGTTGAACTAACTTTTGAGGGAAAGGGCCCACATGGTGTTCTAGTAATTGTTGAAACTGCAACCAATAATGTAATAAGAACTACAGCAAACATTAAATCATACTTTAATAAGTCTGATGGAAATCTTGTTTCTCCAGGATCACTAGAATTTATGTTTGCAAGAAAATCAGTCTTTCATATAGAAAAAATAGAACAAGATATTAATGAGTTAGAACTTTTTCTAATTGACTATGGACTTGAAGAAATTGAATTAAATGAAAGTGAGATTATAATTTATGGAGATTATACTTCTTATGGAACTATTAATATAGGTCTTAACAAACTTAACATAAACCCATCAAAATCATTTCTTAAAAGAATTCCCAAAAATCCAATGGAATTTACTGAAGATCAGTTAATTGATATTGAAAAAATGCTAGATAAATTAGAAGATGATGATGATGTTCAATTTGTATTCACAAATATTTCATGATAATGAAGATTAGAAATAATTATTCTTTAAAAAAAATAAATACATTTGGTGTTGATCATAATGCAAAATTTTTTTTATCAATTAATAAATCTGATGAAATAATTCATTTCATTAATAATCCAAATTATCAAAAGGAAAAAATATTAATTCTTGGGGGTGGTTCTAATATACTTTTCACAAAGGATTTTGATGGAGTTGTCTTATATAATAACATTAAGGGAATTGAAATAATTTATCAAGATAAAGACAAAATAAAATTAAAAGTTGGATCAGGTGAGAATTGGGATGATTTTGTTTCATATTGTGTTGACAATAAATGGTATGGAATTGAAAACTTATCTTTAATTCCTGGGTCTGTAGGAGCTGCACCAATACAAAATATCGGAGCATATGGAGTAGAAATAAAAAACTTCATATCTCAAGTAAATGGTATTAATTTGGTGAAAAAGCAATCAATGAACTTTAACCAAAAGTCATGTAATTTTAAATACAGGAATAGCATATTTAAGGAAAAATTAAAGAATAATTTTTTCGTAACATCAGTAGAATTGGAACTTTATAAAAAACCTGATTTTAATCTCTCATATAAAGATCTTACACATTTAAAAAATACAGCCCTAACTCTTTCAGAACTTCGTAATGAAATTATAAAGATTAGAAATAAAAAACTTCCAAACCCTAAAGAGATCGGGAATGCTGGTAGCTTCTTTAAAAATCCAATTGTTAATCAAAAAATCTTCAACAATTTAAATAAAGAATACCATGATCTGATTTTCTTTATAATGGATAAAAAAAAATATAAAATACCAGCTGCATGGTTAATTGAAAAATGTGGATGGAAAGGATTTTCAGATAAAAGTGTTGGAGTATATAAAAATCATGCCCTTGTACTTGTAAATAATTCTTCAAATTCAGGTCAGGATATTAAAAATTTATCAGAAAAAATTAAAATTGATATAAAAGAAAAGTTTTCTATATCTCTAGAAGCTGAAGTAAATATAATTTGATATTATCCTGTATAAGAAACCCTATAAATCACACTTGCATAATCATCAGATATAAGCATTGAACCATCTTCTAGAATCAGAATATCAACAGGTCTACCCCAAGCCTCTTGTTCATCTTCATCTAACCAACCATAAATAAATGGTTCGTAACCAACTGACCTACTGTTTTCAACTTTAACTCGACTAATTCTATATCCAATTTTTTTTGATCTATTCCATGACCCATGCTCAGCAATAAAAATATTTCCTTTGTATTCATCTGGAAACATATTTCCTGTATAAAATTTTAAACCTAGAGGGGCTACATGAGGTCCCAAATTTTGAATTGGTTTAACAAAATCAGAGCAGTCGTATTCTCCACCAAATTCTGGGTCAGAAATATCACTTCCATGACAATACGGATAACCAAAATGTTGATTGGATTTAACTACTCTATTTAGTTCACATGGTGGATAATTATCACCAAGCATATCTCTACCATTATCAGTAAACCACATTTCACCAGTCTCAGGATGCCAAGTAAAACCAACAGTATTTCTAACACCGCTAGCATAAATCTCTCTATTACTACCATCAATATTCATACGTGTAATCGATGCATAAATTTCATCATTACTCTCACATATGTTGCAAGGTGCTCCTACAGGAACATATAATTTTCCGTCAGGTCCAACAGAAATATATTTCCAACCATGATGTTTATCTGAAGGAAAGTCATCTGATATTAAAATTGGTTCTTTAAGGTACTCACCATACTTATCAGCATCATCTATGTTTTTTTCAATATCCTTGAATACCCAAACTTTATTTACTTCTGCAACATATAAATCGCCATTATAGTAGGCAACCCCATTTGGCATGTTAGTTAGTTTATCAGAAATTAAGTATTTCTTATCAACTACTTTATCTCCATTAGTATCCCTTAAAGCGAAAACATTATCTCCTCTTCGATTACCTACAAAAATAGTACCCGATGGACTAATTGACATAGATCTAGCATTTTCTACATCTGATGCATAAATTTCAATCTTAAAACCATCTGGAAGTACAATATTTTCAAGCAACTTAGACACATCCTGATTACGATTTATTGAGAATGATAGAAATGAAAAACTAAAGGATAATAAAATTAGAATTAATAATTTTTTCATAATTTAAAATTTACTCAATTAAATTTGGTATATCATAATTTAATATTAATTTGAACCGCTAAATAGCAAATCTAAACTAATGGAAAATATTGATATTATTGTATTTGTATCGTATTGTTTAGTTATTCTTTCTATAGGTTTATATGTTTCCAGAGATAAAAAAGGTTTTGATAAAAGTGCAGAAGATTATTTTCTTGCTGGGAAATCTCTACCATGGTGGACAATAGGAGCTTCATTAATTGCAGCAAATATTTCTGCTGAACAGTTTATTGGAATGTCAGGATCAGGTTTCGCTCTTGGTCTTGCAATTGCAACATATGAATGGATGGCAGCAGTTACTCTCTTGGTTGTAGGTAAATTTTTTCTTCCAATTTTTATCGAAAAAAAAATTTATACCATCCCTGAGTTTGTAAAGAAAAGATATAGTAATAATCTAAAAACTATTCTTGCTGTCTTCTGGATTTGCCTCTTCATTTTTGTAAATCTTACGACTGTAATGTACCTAGGAGGAAAAGCAATGGATACTATTTTTGGAACGGGTGATGGGAGCTTAATAACCATTAGCATAATAGGACTAGGTCTATTTGCATTAACTTATTCAATTTGGGGAGGATTATCTGCAG
>TARA_B100000686_G_scaffold355288_1_pt1 | contig 10241 bp, 10 predicted proteins | sample TARA_B100000686 | Tara Oceans TARA_B100000686 (sample SAMEA2622733) | marine metagenome | biome: marine biome (ENVO:00000447); feature: marine epipelagic mixed layer (ENVO:xxxxxxxxx); material: "saline water (ENVO:00002010), including plankton (ENVO:xxxxxxxx)" | depth 150 m
CAGATTAGCCGAGAAAAGCGCCCCAAGTCAAGTAATTTGTTACGTAATTACATACGTAACCACATTGAAATCAGACCATTATCTAAATATTTGCTCAACAAAAAGTAGATATTGTGCTCTATTAATTAATACCTACAAAATAGAGTGCTTTTTTTAATTGCTTAATCTGGACAAAGCTAGGCCGAACACAAAATATAAAAATTAGCAGCTCGCTAATTTCTTAATTTTGCTAAAATTTCATCTAATTGTTCTAAATTACTATAATGAATTATCAAATTTCCTCTTTCTTTTTTCCCAGGCTTGATAGCAATTTGTGCCCCTAGCTTAGAGGAGACTTCCTCCTGCAAAAGTAATAAGTCACGACTTTTATGCTTCTTTAAAGACTTGGCCCCGCTCATTCGACCCACGAGTATTTCTGTTTCACGCACAGAGAGATTTCTATGTACAACCAAATTTGCAGCTTCAATTTGCTTAACGCCATGAAGAGCAAGCAATGCCCTCCCATGACCCATATCAAGCTTTCCCCGCATCATCAACTTTTGAACAGACATTGGCAAACTTAACAAACGCAATAAATTTGAAATTGAACTACGAGAGCTGCCTAAAACATGGCCTACCGCCTGATGAGTCATGCCAAACTCCTTGATAAGTCGCTGAACCCCCAAAGCTTCTTCAAGAGGGTTTAAATTTTCTCGTTGAATATTTTCAATCAATGCCATTCCCAATGCATCCTCATCTGCCACCTCGCGAATGAGTACTGGAACCTCTCTAAGGCCAGCCAATTGTGCTGCTCGCCATCGCCGCTCACCAGCAATTATTTCATAAATATTTCCTGTGGTCTGCCTAACTAATATTGGCTGCATAACCCCATGCGCCTTTATAGAATCTGCAAGCTCAGCCAATGAGGCCTTATCCATACTGGTACGGGGCTGGTATTTTCCTGGATGCAAATAAGAAATTTTTAAATTCTGCAGCACCCCCTCATTCTTATCAAAATCACCACCCCCATCCAACAACGCATCTAGCCCCCTTCCCAAGCCTTTTTGTTTTGTCATCTTTTGTCTCGCTTGTTTTTATATACTGTTTCTTTAAATTAACTCTCTTCTATTCATATTTTAAATCAGTATTAGCAGGGTACCTATTTAAAATTTCTCCAGCTAATGCAAGATATGCTTGCGAGCCTTTAGATTGTTTATCATGGTATAAAACTGGCTTTCCAAAACTTGGCGCTTCTGCCAATCTGACATTACGTGGAATTACTGTACGATAAACTTTAGCCCCAAAATGATCCCTTAATTGATCTGATACCTGTCTTGTCAAAGCATTTCTTGGATCAAACATTGTTCGCAGCAAACCCTCAATCTCAAGAGCAGGATTCAAATTAATACGCACTCTTTTTATTGTATTAACTAAATCACTTAACCCTTCCAATGCATAATACTCACACTGCATTGGAATCATTACAGCATTTGCCGCACACAATCCATTTAATGTAAGCAAACTAAGCGCCGGAGGACAGTCTAATAAAATAAAGTCATATTTATTTTTAATTTTCTCTAACAAGTCCCTCAACCGCATTTCTCGCCGCTGCAATCCCACCATTTCAACCTCTGCTCCAGCTAAATCACGATTTGCAGGAATCAGATCATACTTCCCACTGGTTGAAGCTATACAGATATCGGCTAAGGATTGCTTATTCACTAAGGCATGGTAAATTGTTTTTTCTAACCTTTTTTTATCTATGCCGCTTCCCATAGTGGCATTACCTTGTGGGTCCAAATCAACTAATAACACCTTACGCTTAGCAGCTGCCAAACTCGCCGCCAAGTTTACAGTAGTTGTAGTTTTTCCTACACCACCTTTTTGGTTTGTTACTGCCAAAATTTTCGCCACTAAGCCGCCTCCCAAGTTTTTTTTGGCCATAAATCTATATATGATCCGCTCTATATATTATTAAAATTAATTACGATTAATAAACACAAGGTGCCGTTCTGCACCGAGCCCCGGAACTATAACTGAAGATATTTTTTTTATAACAAACTGCTCTGGAATTTGTGCCAGCTCTCCTCGGGGGTTTTTTCCTTTCATTGCCACTATTATGCCCCCTTTATAAGCCTCTTTACATAAATGGCCTGCCTGTTGAACATAATCAGCAAGACCTGAGAAGGCACGAGAAACAACTGTATCAAACATTTGTCTCGGGCTAAAATTTTCAACTCGCCCTGCAATTACCTCAATATTTTTCAAGTTCAATTCAATTCGAGCTTGCTGTAAAAATATAGCTTTCTTTTGATTGCTCTCAAATAAAACCACGCGCCAATCAGGCCTAGCTAAAGCCAAAGGAACCCCAGGAAGACCGGCACCACTGCCCACATCTGCAATAAAAGGCCCCGAAATATATGGCAAAATAACTAAACTATCAAACAAGTGCAAACTTAACATCTCTTCCGGCTTACATATCGCTGTCAAGTTGTATACTTTGCCCCACTTCTCCATTAAAGCCAAATATTGTAACAGCCGCTCTGCAGCACCTTCTGGCAGGTTAATACCAAGCGCGGAAACGCCCTCATCCAGTTGTGATTTTAGACTCACGCTGTTTTTTATTCGTTTTTTTCTGCTCTATAAAGCCACGTTTCAAATGTACCAGTAATAACGAAATTGATGCTGGGGTAATACCAGAGATTCGAGCCGCCTGACCTAAATTTTCTGGCTTATGTTGATTTAATTTTTGTTGTGCCTCATTAGACAGCCCACTTACAGAACTATAATCTAAACTTTGTGGCAAACACATTTCCTCATAATATGTACTGCGCTTCACTTCAATTTTTTGCTTTTCAATATAACCAGAATATTTAGCTTGAATTTCAACTTGATCTGATACTACTGAATCTATATTCACTCCTTCTATCCCGGGTAGCGACATTAATTTCTTATAAGTTATATCAGGTCGTCGCAACAGCTCATAAAGAGAAGCTTTCTGTTGTATAGGCTTACCAAATACGCGCAATATTTCTTCATTTGTCATATTTCTCATTTCAGCGCCTGGTCCAATAAAAATTTTTTTTAATCTCTTTTGCTCTTTGATGATCTCTTCACGCTTAAATTTAAATGCCGCCCAGCGCTCTTCATCAACAACCCCAAGCTCATATCCAATTTCCGTCAAACGCAAATCAGCATTATCCTCACGCAACTGCAAGCGATATTCTGCTCGACTAGTAAACATTCGATATGGCTCTGATACTCCACGCGTAATTAAATCATCTACCAATACACCAATATATGCCTCATCTCTTCGTGGACACCACCCATCTTGACCCTGGGATTTGAGAGCAGCATTAATTCCAGCCAGCAGGCCTTGTGCCGCGGCCTCTTCGTAGCCGGTAGTCCCATTGATTTGTCCAGCAAAGAACAGCCCCTCAATAGCTTTAGTTTCAAGCGAGCTTTTAAGGCCCCTAGGATCAAAATAATCATACTCGATTGCATATCCCGGACAGGTAATATGTGCTTTTTCTAAGCCCTTAATGGAGCGCACTAAATCAATCTGCAACTCAAATGGCAAACTTGTAGAAATGCCATTAGGATAAACTTCATTAGTATTGAGGCCCTCTGGCTCTAAAAATACCTGATGCGCTAATTTATCAGAAAAACGCACAACCTTATCCTCAATAGAAGGGCAATATCGCGGACCAACCCCTTCAATCGTTCCCGTAAACAAAGGCGACCTATCCAATCCAGCACGAATAATACTATGAGTATGCTCATTAGTAGAGGCTATCCAACATGATAACTGTTTCGGATGTTGCTTTTCACCACCTAAAAATGAAAAAGACGGAACTGGTATATCGCCAGGCTGTTCCGACAAAACCGAATACCTTATAGAACGACCATCAATACGCGGGGGAGTCCCCGTTTTTAATCTTCCCACAACCAGGTCCATTTCTCTCAATCGATTTGCAAGAGTATTTGACGAGGGATCTCCTACACGCCCCGCCCGAAAATTACTTGAACCAACATGTACAAGACCTGCAAGAAAGGTCCCAGCAGTTAATACAACCACATAAGCAGAAAATTTTACCCCCAACTGAGTAACAACCCCCGTAACCCGATCTCCCTCTAAAGTAAAATCGTCTACAGCTTGTTGAAATAAGCTTAAGTTTGGTTGATTTTCTAACCGGCGGCGAATTGCCTGCCGATAAAGCATTCTGTCAGCTTGAGCACGAGTTGCGCGAACTGCCGCGCCCTTACTTGCATTCAGAGTGCGAAACTGAATCCCCGCCTCATCTGCGGCGGCAGCCATAGCCCCACCAAGCGCATCAATCTCTTTAACCAGATGCCCTTTTCCAATTCCACCTATAGACGGATTACATGACATCTGCCCTAAAGTTTCAATATTATGGGTAAGTAACAGGGTTTTTCGTCCCATTCTAGCAGAGGCCAATGCGGCTTCAGTACCTGCATGCCCCCCACCTACCACAATTACATCATATTTTTCAAAATTACTATCCAAACCAATACCTTTAAAACTTTTTAAGAAAAATATATTATACGGCAAACTAAATACAAGTGTTATCGTACTAAACTCTTACTACAAGCTATAACAGCAAAATAATAAAGACAAACTAGGCTTATGACACTCTTTTTTTAAGATCGACCGCAACAAACTTAACCATATGAAACATAAAACCATCAAAATCTTGTTAATTAGTATTGGCTGCCTATCAATTGCTCTAGGCGTGGTTGGGATAATACTACCCATACTCCCCACAACCCCATTTATTCTCTTAGCTGCCGCCTGTTTCGCCAAGTCATCTCCACGCTTTCACCAGTGGTTACTTACTAATCGGCACCTTGGTCCGATCATCCGCCAACATCAATCAGGAAACGGCTTGCCCAAACACATACGTTGGCGTGCGGTAACTATAATATGGGCCAGTATGTCGCTATCAATTTGGATTATAGGCCAATGGTGGGCAGTAGCAACGCTTGGCCTTATTGGCGCCTGCGTAACCATATACCTCTTTCGTTTACCAACAACTGACTAAAGCCCCACAAAAAATACAAGGCTACACCATCACACGCGCTTTATTTAATCAAGCAATGAACCAGCATTTATTATAAAATCAAAAATGTTTCACGTGAAACATTTTGTGTTCCTAATGATGTGTTTCACGTGAAACACATCAACAGCCTATCAAATAATGTCAGCAGATAAAAAATATATGCTTTTAGGCTTTATTATGCTATTTGCCAATGCAAAACCGCGAAAATATTTCTCCTAACAAATCGTCTGCGCTGAATTCTCCAGTAATCGATAACAACCTCTGATGGGCAAGCCTCATTTCCTCAGCGAGCAGTTCTGCCTTAATTTCTTTTTTGGTTATATTATAAGCCTCCTGCAAATGTTCTTTTGTTTGAGCAAGGGCCTTCAAGTGACGGTGGCGAGCCATAAATATGCCCTCGCTAGCAGAGCGATTTGAACTCCAGCCAACGGTCTCAAGTAATTCTTGTCTAAGTTGATCTACGCCTGCTCCAGTTTTTGCAGAAAGATAAATCTCTCTTTTTTCTTTGTTATCGCAGGCCTGTGGGGGAGTTTTTAGTAGGTCTATTTTATTATTTATATGAATTAAAGGTATTTCTCCCGGAAGCTTCTCTAATATCTGCTGATCTTCTTTGGTAATGCCTAAACGACAATCCGTCAACAACAGTACTAGCCCCCCTTTTTCAATTGCTGCCCACGCACGAGCAATGCCTATCTGCTCTATCTCATCACCTGTTTCTCTTAATCCGGCAGTATCTATTAAATGAATTGGCACGCCTTCAATTTGAATTGTCTCCCGTATAGTATCTCGGGTTGTTCCTGGAATGGCTGTAACAATAGCTACCTCTTCTTTTGCCAATTTGTTCATTAAGCTAGATTTTCCCACATTGGGCTGACCCACTAACACCACATTAACTCCTTCACGAAGCAAGCTTCCTTGCTGTGCTGCGGCAATTATATTCTCAAGATTTAATTTGATATTTTTTATCTGTCCATAAATATCGGCATGCTTCAGAAAACAGGTTTCTTCTTCTGGAAAATCTAATGTGGCCTCTATAAGCATACGCAAGTCAATGATTTTCTGTGCTAGCACAGAAATAGTAGTGGAAAAATCTCCTTGCAATGAGCGCATAGCACAACGCGCCGCTTCTTTTGTGCTTGCATTTATAATATCTGCTACGCTTTCTGCCTGAGCCAAGTCAAGCTTATTATTAAGAAAGGCGCGCAAAGTAAACTCTCCTGGCTCAGCTATCCTTGCCCCTAAAGAAAGACAACGAGATAACAACATATCCATTACAGCTGGCCCGCCGTGACCCTGCAGCTCTAACACATCCTCGCCTGTATAGGAAGATGGGGCAGGATAAAAAATAACTATACCCTGATCTATAATTAAACCGTTATTATCCTTAAAATTACTTAAACTAGCATGACGACTCTTTGGGAAAAACCCCAATATCCCCTGAATTATTTTATGAAGTCCTTTTCCAGAAACGCGCACTACTCCAACTCCACCCTTTCCCAATGGAGTAGCAATAGCAGCAATAATGTCGGTATTTCCCATGAAGATAAATTGAGTTAAATCTCAATCATAAACACCGTTATGTTACTTGACTCATTTTTTCTTATTAGCAGGAACGGCAGGTGATGGAGCATACATACGTGTAATTTGCCATTGTTGAGCTATAGAAAGCGTATTATTTACTAGAGAATACAGTACAAGTCCAGCAGGAAAAAAGAAGAAAAATACACTAAAAACTAATGGCATGATCTGCATTACCTTTTGCTGAATCGGATCAGTTGCCGCTGGGTTCAGCTTAGTTTGAATATACATAGAAATGCCCATAATCACCGGTAATACATAATAAGGATCTGGCATAGATAAATCTTGTATCCACAAAGCAAACGGCGCATACCGCAGCTCTACACTGGCTAACAAAACCCAATAAAGTGAAATAAATATTGGGATTTGAACTAATATAGGCAAACATCCTCCCATGGGATTAATTTTCTCAGTTTTATAAAATTCCATCATTGCTTGATTCATTACTTGCTTGTCTTTACCCTTATGCTGTTCTCGCAATTTTTGTAGCCTAGGTGCAACAGCCTTTAATTTTGCCATTGATCGATAACCCGCTGCAGACAATGGGAAAAAGATTAACTTAACCAGCATTGTCAAAAGAATAATGGCAACTCCCCAATTTCCAGTCCAAGAATGAAAGTAAGATAGCAACCAAAATAACGGTGCCCCAATCACAGTAAGCCAACCATAATCAACCACTAAATCAAGACCTGGTGATAATGCAGCTAATTTGCTTTGTTCCTGCGGGCCAACATAGAATGGAACCTCTACTTTACCAATCTCACCCGGCTGAATGGTCCCTGCTGGCACAATAACACCTGCAGAATATTTATATCCCCCATGATGTTTAGCGAAATTTTCTCTCAAAACACCAGCATCAGGAAGCCAAGCTGTAAGAAAATAGTGCTCTTGCATAGCTATCCAGCCATTATCAGTATTTTTAGGATAAGCAGCTATTCCTTCAACTAAATCTTCAAATTTTATTTTTTGAAATTTTTCTGCCTCCGTATAAACAGTCGGGCCACTATATTGCGGAATTATAAACATCGAAGATTCTACAGGAACGATATCACGCAGTACCTGGAAATAAGAAAAAGGTTGAAGTGCTTTACTTCCTTGATTTTCAATTTCGAATTTAACATCAATAACATAGCTACCACGATGAAAGGTATAAATTTTAGTGGCTTTTATTCCTGCAGCTTCTGGAGCAAAAAGGCGTATCTCGATCTTATCTTCACCAGGACTTAGCGTATAATTTTCAGATTCTGCCGTATAATGAGTTTTATGTGTGGGCAGATCTTCTCCAATTAGGCCCGACTGAGCAACATTAACCCGAGGAAACTTACTTTGTAACAAAGAAAACGGTATGCTTTTGTCTTCTCGGGACGGATGGTTTAATAAATCCAAATTTCGTATGTCCCCACCTGCTGTATCTATTACAGCTACAACCATATCAGTTTTAACTACAATTTTTGTTCCAGATTCTAATCCAGTAGATGCAGTCGCTGATGCATTGCTCTTGCCTGAGCTAGCGCTATTAATTTGCTGAGAAGAAATAAGTTTTTTTCCTGGAATTGGAGCGCTATCTTGAGCTTGATCGCCTTTTCCAATACCTTGCTGCGCCAAATTTTTTGCTGTTTTGGAACCTTGTTGTACCGCACCTTGTTCTGCCGTATTTTGTTGTGCTGCCCGCCATTCTTCCCACAGGAATAATCCTGATGTGAAAAAAATCATAATAAGAACAAGTTTTTTTATATCCATCTTTATTTATTATCTTGTTTTAAAAAATATACTACAAATTATAAATATTCTTTAAATTTCAAAAACTAAGGAACCGGATCATGTCCGCCTCTAGTCCAGGGGTTACAACGAAGAATTCTCCACACACTCAACCACATTCCTTTCCAAATCCCATGCCTAACAAATGCCTCTATAGCGTAGTGAGAACAGGAAGGGCTAAACCTACACGAGCCCCAAAAAAAAGAACTCAAAAAATACTGATAAAACTTAATAAAACCAATAATTATCCGCAACATCTTTGTAATTTAATTAGTAGTGCCTTATATTCCTCTTTTATTTTAGATAAATCTGTCCTAGTAACTGGACGTCTCAAACGAACAACCAAATCCAGCCCCATAGAATTTTTTTGTTGCTCACAAAATATGATTCGCAATACTCGCTTAACTTGATTACGCTTAACTGATAATCTCTCAATTTTAACAGGAACAATCAACCCTAACCTTGAATGGGATTGATTATTAGGCTTTACGAAGACTTGCAGAAAATTACTATTTTCTACACACCTAAACTGAATCACCGAGGAAAATTCTTTGGCTTTATGCAGTTTATAGGCTTTTGGTAACAAAATAATTTAACTTTTCTTTTGTCATAGGCCCCTTAAAACTTGACTCTATACTGCTAAACGCACGCGCCCCTTAGCACGACGAGCTTTAATAATTGCAGCACCATTACTAGTTTTCATCCTGGCTCTGAACCCATGTGTTCGCTTCCTTTTTATTACTGAAGGCTGGTAAGTACGTTTCATCTATTTTCCTTCCTTTAAACCAAATACTTATCTTTAAGATCTTAACTCCCATTAAAAAAGCAAGACCTCAAATAAAATGATTTATCTCTAAATAAACCCTGTATTACAACCTTTTACAGGGGACAATGTCAACTTATATTTATGCTGAATAATTTAATTAACAAATCTTTCCATATGAGCTATATAAATAAAATTCTAGCAGAAACAATTTTAATCTTTATTTTTTTCTCTTTATTTCAATAGTTTAACTCCTAACATCAAATCTGTACATATTATTTGTCTAATTTAACAATTAAAAGAAAAATTTTTGCCGATTTATATAAAACCTTATCCTGTGGATAAGTCAAGAGAAAGGCGCTAAAATAGATAAATTTTTGACAATCCTCGTTTCTGAAAATACCTCAAAATCATGTCAACAACAGATATTTTTTGGCTTACATGTATTAAACATTTTAAACAGGAGTTAAGTGGCCAACAATTTAATACTTGGATTAAACCTCTACAACTTAAATTAACCAAAACAAATGATGAGCTTTTACTTATTGCCCCAAATCGCTTTGTTTTACAATGGGTCAAAGATAATTTTTTGCCTCATATTAAAGAAATGGCAGAACATCATTTTTCAAAAAAAATTAATTTTCAATTAAAAATTAATGAGCAAATATCAACACAAGAATCAAGAATCAATAAAAAAGAAACAGTTTCATCTCCAACATTAATAACAAAAAGTCCCATTTCTGTTACTAATAGACACTCTACAAAAGAAAATAAAAGTCGACTTAACCCCTTCTTTACTTTTAATACTTTTGTAAATGGAAAAGCAAATCAATTAGCTCGCGCTGGCGCCATACAAGTAGCAGAACGACCTGGGAGCGCATATAACCCATTATTTATATATGGTGGTGTAGGACTAGGAAAAACACATTTAATACAAGCAATTGGTAATTTTGTTCTTACAACAAATAAACAAGCAAAAGTTAGATATATACATGCTGAAAAATATGTATCCGATGTTGTACGGGCCTATCAACATAAAGCTTTTGATGAATTTAAAAAATATTATCATTCATTAGATTTAT
>TARA_B100000686_G_scaffold309473_1_pt1 | contig 10224 bp, 12 predicted proteins | sample TARA_B100000686 | Tara Oceans TARA_B100000686 (sample SAMEA2622733) | marine metagenome | biome: marine biome (ENVO:00000447); feature: marine epipelagic mixed layer (ENVO:xxxxxxxxx); material: "saline water (ENVO:00002010), including plankton (ENVO:xxxxxxxx)" | depth 150 m
ATGCTTTAAAAATATATTCAATGTTAATTAAAGAGATAGAAACTCTTGAAAAGAAATAAAATTTTAGCGCTATGCTTAAAAATACAATAAACATCTTTAACAAAATATTATTAACATCATGTGTTTTATTTTTGTCTATACTTGTAATAATAACCGTAATGGATGTTTTTGGACGCTATTTACTTGACCTACCTTTACCAGGAGCTTCCGAATTAACAGAAATTATTTTAGCAATTTTAATATATATAGGACTACCATATATTTGTAGAGACGAAGGTCATGTAACAGTATCTATCATTTCTAATAATATAAAATATACTCTTGCAAGAGCCCATAGTATAATTATAAATGCATTAGTATGTATTATTCTATTCATCATTGGACTTCAACTAATTGCCTTTGGAATCAACCTAAATTCATACAATGATATAACTACCTTTTTGGAAATACCAAAAGCTCCAATTGCTTTTATTTTAGCTTTTCTAACTTTATTAGCTTCATTAATGAGCTCATTAAATTGCTATTATTATTTTACTGATAAAAGATCAATAAAAACCCAAAGTCCTGAAGATAGAATGTATGCATCTTATAAACGACCAGGAATTATAGAATCTACTTTAATAAATAAAGAGAAAAAATAAATGCTAATTTGGTCACTTGGATTATTTATAGTTATTTTACTTATTGCCTTAGGTTTACCAATTGCATTTTCAATGACAATAGTAGGTTTTTTTGGGCTTACTTATATTATAGGGCTAGAACCAGCATTATCCATGATTGGCCAAGTGTTTTTTGATAATGGAATGAGTTATTCTTTGTCTATTTTACCTTTATTCTTATTAATGGGAAATTTTGTAGTGAAAGCTGGGCTAGCAGATGAGCTTTATTCTGCATCAAATGCCTGGTTAAGACACAAAAGAGGAGGACTAGCAATGGCTACAGTGATAGCATGCGGTGGATTTAGTTCCGTATGTGGATCTTCATTAGCTACTGCTGCCACAATGGCAAAAATTGCTCTACCTTCAATGAAAAAATATGGATATTCAGATTCTCTTTCAGCGGGAGTAATAGCTGCTGGAGGTACTTTAGGTATTTTAATACCCCCTTCAATGGTGCTAGTAATATATGGTATCATAACTAGTCAGGACATAGGAAAACTATTTTTGGCAGGCATTATTCCGGGATTATTAGGAATAATAGGATATATTATAGCTGTAAAAATAACCCTATGGTATGAGAAAGGATCTAGTAAAAAGCTAACTCCTTTACCTACTATTGAAAAAGTTAAGGCTTTAAAAGGTGTAATAGGTATACTTGGGCTTTTTATTATTGTAATGGGTGGAATTTATTTAGGAATATTTACGGCGACAGAGGCTGCAGGAATAGGAGCCTTTGGTGCCTTTATTATTGTTATTCTAAAAAGAAAACTATCTTTAAGTTCATTTGCAGATACACTCATTGAAACAGTAAAAATTACTACAATGCTTTTCTTTTTACTTTTTGGTGCAATTCTTTTTTCTAACTTTATTAACTTAGCTGGATTACCCGATGATCTAAGAAAATTTATATCAATTCTTAATTTCAATATCTACACACTATTAATAGGTATATTTATTATTTATATAATTCTTGGAATGGTTTTAGAAAGCCTTTCCATGATGTTACTTACAGTACCAATATTTTATCCTTTAGTAGGAGAAATGGGTGGAGACTTAATATGGTTTGGTATTTTAGTTGTCGTTGCAGTAGAAATTAGCTTAATTACTCCTCCGGTAGGATTAAATGTTCATATATTAAAAACAATTGTTAAAAATACAATGACCCTCAAGACAATATTTAAGGGAGTAATGCCTTTTGTATTTATAGATTTAATTAGATTAATAATCTTACTATTATTTCCATTTCTAACTTTATTTCTTACTAATAGCATTTGGTCTTAACCAAAAGATCTTAATATTATTAATAAACCTACTATAATTATCATAATTAAAAATATTGTTCTAAAAATTCTTTCTTCAAGATTTGTTTGAATTTTTCTACCAATATACATTCCTATAAATGAAGGAAAAACTGCATAAAACGAATAAAATGCTAAATTAAATGACCATAATCTAGTCACCATTAATGAAAAACCCAAACAAAAGCTTGCCGAAATCAACACTAGCGCTATAGATTGTAAAAATTCTTCTTTACTCATTTTTAACGAATAAACGTAAAGCGCAATTGGAAAAACAAACGTACCAGTTGATCCTCCAAAAAAACCTCCTAAAGCTCCAGAAATAAATCCTACACTTTTTTCATATTTTTTAGGAACAAAATATTGCCTATTTAATAAAACACTTATTAATCCATAGACAATTAATAAAAAACCTAAAAGTATTGTCAAAGATTCACTGTATTGTGCTAATAGAGATGCTCCTAGTATGGAGAAACAAAACATTGCTAATAAAAGTGGCCACATCCTATACATAATAAAAATAATTTTAGTTTTTCCAAAAGCTTGCCATACATTTGTAAGCAAACCAGGCATAACTACCAATGCTACAGCAAACTTTAAACCCATTATCATAGTTAAAAATGATAGAGAAACTGCAGGTAGACCAATACCAGAAACTCCTTTTACAAATCCTGCAAACAAAAAAATTAATGTTATTAAAGTTACTACTTCTAAATCAAACATAATATTTAATATTTTTTATAAATTTATATTGCATTTTATACTCTTAAGAATTTATCCTGAGATATGACAAAAAATATTGTAACACATAAAGGGAGATGTCACTGCAAAGAAATTCAGTTTGAGGCTATTGGTGAAGAAAATATTAAAATATTAATCTGTAATTGTTCGATCTGTTCCATGACACAATACAAACATTATATAATTCCAAAAAAAAATTTTAAATTACTACAAGGTAACAAATATTTAACTTTATATAAATTTAACACTAATATAGCTAAACACACGTTTTGCAATAAATGTGGTATAAAATCTTTTTACATCCCTAGGTCTCATCCAAACAGTATAAGTATTAATATTAATTGTATATACTCAAATACCATTAAAAATACTAAAATTATAAATTTTGATGGTAAAAATTGGAAAAAAAACATCAATACCATAAAATAATAATTAAGGAAATTGCTATGAAAAATACTAAAAATAAAAAAAAATTTAAGAGAAGAGACATTCTGGTAGGTATATCAACCATTACTGCTGTTGGACTTCTGGCAGCATGCGAAGATGAAAAAATAAAAGGAGGGACACCAGAAAAACCAGAAAAAGCAACAAGCATATCTAAAAAAATTATTCAATGGCGTATGGCGACTACTTGGCCAAAGAATTTTCCAGGAGTAGGCACAACTGCTGAAAATGTTGCCAAAGATATAACTAAAGCATCAGGAGGTAGACTAGAAATAAAAGTCTATGGTTCTGGAGAAATTGTTCCGGCGTATGAAGTATTTGAAGCAGTAAGACAAAATACAGTTGAAATAGGACATGGTTGGAGCGGATATTGGATATCTAAGCATCCTGCTTTAGCATACTTTGGAGGCATTCCAGGTGGACTTAGCCCATCAGAGCAAAGCTCATGGATACTTCAAGGAGGTGGACAAAAATTATGGGAAAAAATATTAGAGCCATACGGTATACAGCCTTTTCAAGCAGGCATTGTTCAAACCGAAATGTTTGGATGGTATAAAAAACCTCTTAATTCTCTTGAGGATATTAAAGGTTTAAAAATTAGAATGGCAGGCCTTCCTAATGAAGTTCTTAATAGAATGGGTGCAACTGCTGTAAATATACCTGGTGGGGAGGTTTTAACATCTTTTCAATCAGGAGTTGTAGATGCTGTTGAATGGGGGGGGCCTTGGATGGATTTAGCTTTTGGTTTTCCAAAGATAGCTAATATCTGTTATGGGCCTGGAATTCATAGTCCTGGATCAATGAATGAAGTTCTAATTAATAAAGAACAATATAACAAACTTTCTGATGAGCTAAAAGAAATTATAAAAATAGCCTCTAACAATGCAAATACTCAATCTTATGGAGAGTATATAAATAGAAATGCTATAAGTTTTCAAAAAATGATTGCAGAACACAATGTTGAATTTAAAATACTTCCTACAGATATTATGAAAGAATTTTTAAAAATAGCGAAAGAAGTAGTTTTAGATAATGCTGAAAAAGATCCAGAAGCTATGAAAGTTCACATGCACTATCAGGATTTTTTAAAAAAAGCTATAGATATAACTAAATATCAAGAACTCGGATATTTAAATGCAAGAGAAATGGCTAATAATGGATAAAAATTAATATTATTTTTATTCGTCTACAAACTTTGAAGCATGAATTAGCTTTTCTTCAGTTTGTTGTTGTATGAGACTTAAAATAAACACAATTACTATATTAACTAATAAACCAATTAAACCTGGATGAAGATCATATGGACTAGTATCAGTAAAGTACTGAAAATATATAGTTACTATAACTCCAAAAATTAAACCTAATATAACACCTAATGTAGAAGCTTTTTTCCAAAATAAACCTGAATATACACCAGGAGCCAGTTGAACTATGGCTCCATAAGCTCCTAATAATAATGCTATTAAACCATCACTTCCAAATATTGCTATACAATAGGCTATAACCCCTACTCCTATAACTGCTCCACGCATAATCCAAAGTTCTTGATTTTCTTTTAAAGAAGGAAAAATAACTTTACAAATATCTCTACCAAAAGATACTGATGCACCATGAGTAATAGCATCAGAAGAAGACATAGCTGCAGCCAATGCTCCAGCCCCCACTATACCATATAATAGTCCTGATTCGGTTAGATGATGAGTAATTAAGTATGGTAAAATTTGACCAGAATGTTCTAGCTCACCTGGATCTACTATACCTATACCAGAAAAACCAATAAATAATACGGGTAATAAAAATATTGCAAAAATAGGATACACTAAAACGGTAAGTTTTATCCTTTTAGCAGTAGTAGCGTACGATTTAGTAAATAAATGTGGCCACATTAAAAACCCAAGCATGGAAATAACTATATTGCTACTATATCTAGCAGAAGAAATTTTTGATCCATCGTTTCCTATAGTTAAAAAATCAGGATTGTTTTCTGCTATTTTAGAAAACATATTATTTAACCCTCCGTGGAATGTCTCTACAAAATATATTCCTAATACCCATGCTACTAATAACATAAGTATGGCCTGAAAAACATCACTCCAAGCAGCTCCTCTAACACCACTCGTTGCTACATATATCACCACAATTCCTAAAGCCAAAAGAGCACCTAGTTCAAAAGAAATATTATCATAAGTTAATACGTTAAAAATATAACCCATACCTTTAATTTGAAGAGTCAAGTAGGGAATAAAAGCCAACAAAGATACAACACCTATAATAATAATTAAAAATTTAGAATTATATCTATCTCCTAAAAAATCCCCCATAGTGATATAATTTGATTTTTTACCTAAGCGAGATATTTTAGGGCCTATTATATACCAAGGCAAAAGGCCAAGCGTACAATAAGCCAAAATATATAAAGAAGCAGCACCTTTAGAATATGCCCATCCTGGGCCCCCCAAAAAAGAAAACGCTGAAAAGATAGTTCCTCCCATAAGAAACCACATTATAAATAAGCTAAAACCTCTATCCCCTACAGCATATTCAGAAATTGAAAAAAAAGAACGACCCCTACCTGCTGCTATACCTATAGCAAAAGCTAAAACTAAATACATAGACATCGCAATCAGAGCTATCTGCCAAACTTCCATTGAACTAATCTTCTTCCTTATCTATTTGAATAAAAATTAATAAACCTATAAATTCTACTACTATCCAAAATAAAACCCATATCATAGTAAGAGGCATTCCAAATATTAATGGAGTAGCAGAATTAGCAATTGAAAAAACAGGAAAAATTAACATTAAAAGTATAAAACACGTAAAAGCCACATACCATATATTTAATTGATTTTTTTCCATAACATGCTCAAATATAAAATAATTAATTAATATAGATTATTTATATTTAAAATGATTGTCACCTTTTAACTTCAAAAATTTTTAAATAATTTATAATTTAAAACTATATAAAATATTATAAGGAATAAAAATGTCATTAAATTGGAAAAATTTTTCTAAAAAAGATATAGAAAAACACTTTAATCCTAGAGTAGCAGTGCCAGATTTTTCTAAATATATTGAAGATGCACAAAAAAAAGCTAAATCTGCTAGAAATATTTTATCAAGCGATCTGGATATTCCATATGGAAAGCATCCTCTTCAAAAATTAGATATTTTTTATAATAAAAATTTAAAAAATGCCCCAGTTCATATTTTTATTCATGGTGGTTATTGGAGAGCATTGGATAAATTTGACCATAGCCATTTAGCCGCGCCATTCGTAAAAGAAAATTGTATTTATTTTTCACTAAATTATGGCTTATGTCCTTCAATAAAATTATCAGAAATAAAAAATCAAATATTTGAAGCAATAATTTGGATTTATAAAAATTGCAGTAAATATGGAGGAAATCCAAATAACATCAATATTTCAGGTCATTCAGCAGGAGCTCATTTATGTGCAATATTAACTAATTTTAAATGGGAAACTATAAACATGCCTAAAAACATAATTAAATCTGCATTTCTTATAAGTGGCATATATGAACCAGAAGTAGTTTTAAAATTATCTCTTAATGATGAAATTGGCTTAACTAAAAAGGAAGCTTCTACTAACACTCCTATTCCAACTAAAAAAATTACCACACATATGTTTTTATCAGTAGGTGATTCTGAACCTTTAGCATGGATAGAACAAACTAAAAAATATACAAAAATGCTATTAGAAAAAGATAATTCCGTAAATTTTAAACTTTTAAAGAACCAAAATCATTTTTCAATACTAAATCTACTTTCTGACCCAAATACCATCTATACAAAAAGAATGATAGAAATAACTAAATTAGAATAAGATATTTAATTAATTAAAATTTAATCTATAATAAATTTAAATATCTTTAATTAAAAAATTATTAATAATGGAAATAAATTGAACCCATTTTTAGATTTAATAAATAATATAATAAGTTTAATAATTTTTATCCTTATATTACAAGTTATTATGAGTTGGTTAATAGCATTTAATATAATAAATTCTGGAAATAGATTTATTGGGCAAATAAACTATTCTTTATACAAATTAACCAGACCACTACTAGCACCGATTCAAAATCTACTTCCCAATATAGCAGGTTTAGATGTCTCTCCAGCTATATTAATAATAATACTATGGTTTATAAGAGATTTATTAGCATATTACTTTTAGAAATCTTATTTAAATTTTTTTTCTCTGTTTTAAACGTAAAGCATTTAATTTTATAAAACCTTCTGCATCTTTTTGATCATAATGATTGCCTGCTTCAAAAGTAACGATTCCTTTATTATAAATGCTTTTTGGAGAACGCCTACCTACTAAACTACAATTTCCTTTATATAAATTTAATTTAACTTCTCCCGTTACATTTTTTTGGACTTTATCCATCAATTCTTGAATCATTTCCCTTTCAGGAGAAAACCAAAAACCATTATAAATTAATGCTGAATATTTCGGTATTAGTTCGTCTCTCATTAACATTGTAGGACCATCAAGTATTAATTGTTCTAATCCTCTATGAGCTAAATGTAATATTGTGCCACCTGGGGTCTCGTAAACTCCTCTAGATTTCATCCCTACAAATCTATTTTCAACAATATCTACTCTTCCAATACCATGTTTGCCAGCCATATTATTTAGTGTCTCCAATAGTCCTGCAGGACTTAATTTTTTTCCATTTACTGCTATTGGATTTCCTGATTCAAATTCTATAATAATTTCTTCCGCATCATTTGGGGCCAACAATGGAGATGATGTTCTAGTAAACATTTCTTCTGCAGGACTTTGCCAAGGATCTTCTAAAACTTTTCCCTCATAAGATATATGCAATAAATTTGCATCCATAGAATATGGAGGTTCTCCTCTTTTATTTTTAGGAACAGGTATATTTCTCTTCTCTGCCCATTCTACTAGCTTTGTTCTAGAATCTAAATTCCACTCTCTCCAAGGGGCTATAATATTAATATTGGGATTTAATGCTAAATAACCTATTTCAAATCTTACCTGATCATTTCCTTTACCTGTAGCTCCATGAGAAACAGAATCTGCATTTGTTTCTTGGGCTATTTCTATCTGTCTTTTTGCAATTAACGGTCTAGCTATAGCAGTTCCTAAAAGATAAGTTCCTTCATAGATAGCATTAGCCCTAAACATAGGAAATACATAATCTCTTACAAATTCTTCTCTTAAATCTTCTATAAAAATTTCTGTAATTCCCATATCTTGTGCACGCTTTTTAGCCGATTCAATTTCTTCACCTTGTCCAATATCTGCTGTAAAAGTTACAATTTCACAACTATATTGTTCTTGCAACCAACGTAAAATTACTGATGTATCTAAACCACCAGAATATGCTAAAACAACTTTTTTAATTTTTGCCATAATATTTTTCCTAAATATTTTTATAATAATAAGTAATAGAGCTTTTTACTAATACTAAAAATTTTAAATTATCACTTTTTCTTTTCTTAACCTCACACTATTACTTCTAAGTTGCCCGCAAGCAGCTAATATATCTTGTCCTCTAGGATTCCTTACGGTTGCAATAATACCTCCTTTATAGCAAACTTCATCTGCAAATAATTTTATTTTATTCTCAGATGAACATTTGTATTTGCTTCCTGGCCATGGATTAAAAGGAATTAAATTCACTTTAGCATGTAATGGTTTAAGTATTTTAGCTAAAATTTTTGCATCCTCTATAGAATCATTTATTCCATCTAACATAACATATTCAAAAGTAATTCTTCTTGAATTATTTACTCCAGGATAATTTTTTAAAACAGAGATTAATTCCTTTATAGGCCATTTTTTATTTATAGGAACTAAAATATTTCTTAATTTATCATTAACTGCATGCAAGCTAATTGCCAAACTAACTTCTAGATCTGTCTTTAATTTTTCAATAATAGGCACAACTCCAGATGTAGATAATGTAATTTTGCGTCGAGAATAGCATAACCCCTCATTATCCAATAAAATTTTAGAAGCTTTTAAAACAGTTTCATAATTATATAATGGCTCACCCATTCCCATAAAAACAATATTAGTTATTTTTCTAGAATCATTATTAAAATTCCAATCTGACAAAGAATCTTTTACAGACAAGACTTGTGCCACAATTTCATCTACAGTTAAGTTTCTGACCAAAGGCATAGTTCCTGTATAACAAAAAGAGCATGCTAATGTACAACCTACTTGAGATGAGATACATAAAGTACCCCTATCTTCTTCAGGTATAAATACAGTTTCTATTTTTTTATTATCCTTTAAATTAAATAGCCATTTTTGAGTACCATCTTCTGAAACTTGATGCGTATGCTTTTCTAAACGCAACATTTCCAAACTACTATTCAATTTATCTTTTAATGATGCTCCGATATCAGACATTTCATCAAAAGATTTTATACCTTTAGTATATACCCATTTCCATAACTGATTAGCTCTATATTTTTTTTCACCTAAGGCATCTAAGAAACTTATTAATTCTTCTTTTTCCAATGTATAAAAATTAATTTTTTTCGCCATTAATTACACACTTTACTAATAGCCTTATACGCCGCACTAAAACCACTTAAGGAATAGGTATCTTTAGTATTTGTGCCCCTTGAAGACACTCCTTCAACTATCATTTTATTTCCTAATTTCATATACTTTATTAATTCAACATCTTCTTCTGGAGTAGAAGTCCATGCTACACGGCCTACAGATTGCAAAATAAGACTATTTTTTTTATCAATATTTACTTTAATATCTGATTTGTTTTTAAAAGTATAACCAGCCTGAAAACTTACAACACCTTCTCCAGTCTGCCCTGCATTTTTCGATACTTGAGAATATACTTTTCCTCTTTTTGTATAGTTTCCTTCTTCTTTTAAAGGTAACGAAACAATTGCACATACTTTTCCCTCTTTCATATCCCAGTAAAAGGCATCCCAATCTCCGTAATTTCCAATTTCATAAAAATTATCTTCAGAAAAACTTTCCTGAACTAAGAGTAATAAAAATAATATTATTATAAAATGTTTATACATATGCAGCACTTAAATTA
>TARA_B100000686_G_C16804370_1_pt1 | contig 10222 bp, 13 predicted proteins | sample TARA_B100000686 | Tara Oceans TARA_B100000686 (sample SAMEA2622733) | marine metagenome | biome: marine biome (ENVO:00000447); feature: marine epipelagic mixed layer (ENVO:xxxxxxxxx); material: "saline water (ENVO:00002010), including plankton (ENVO:xxxxxxxx)" | depth 150 m
TGCCGAAGCTATTGAACTCGGGTTTCAATCTGGAAAAGGTGGAGCCACTACTAGAGAAATTGCCCAGACGGTCGAAAGAGAACTTACGAATAGAGGAGTTTGCTTTCTCTGGGTTTTCACTTCTGCTGGAACAAAGATGCTTCGTGCCCCCTCTAATAAAAATTGGGAAATAGGGGAAGTTCTTCATCTAGACGCTGGTGGTTCAGAAAACGATTATCTGACAGATGTTTGTAGAATGGGTGTCCGCGGAGAACCGTCAAAGGAAGCTTCTGATGTATATATAAGTTGTCTCGCTATTCAAGATGAGGTTCGTTCTGCAATACAAAAAGGGGAACGCTACAATACAATTTACAATCTAGGAGAAAAACTAGTAGAAGAATCTGGACACGGCAGTTACGGTACTTTTATTATTCACGGTGTTGGTTTGATTTCTCATGAACAACCTAGATTCGGTCCAGATATAGAAAGAGAACTAGAAAGTGGCATGATGATTTCGATAGAAACAGACATAAGACATCCAGAAGTCGGTTATGTAAAATTAGAAGATACCGTAGTTGTAACAGATACAGGATGTGAAGGTCTTGGCGACGCAGGAAGAGAATTCTATTCAATAATTGAATAATTCTATAGAAAAGCCTCCGAAAAAGAAGAAAAAAAGTTCTTTTACTTTTTCCTCAAACCGAAAGTCGCACAAAAAAGGAAAATCCATCCTATTAAAAATGCAGTTCCACCTACTGGAGCAACAAGCACCAGGGCACGAGAACCTGTAGAACCAAGTACATACAAAGAACCTGAAAACAAAATAGTACCAATCACAAAGAACCATCCAGAAACCTTCAAAAAACGAGAAGGATATCGTTCTGAGATTAAGGACACTGCAACTAATGCTAAGGCATGATACATTTGGTATTCAGCAGCAGTTTTAAAGGCAACTAGTTCTTTTGGACCAACCTTTCCTTCTAAGCCATGAGCACCAAATGCGCCCGCTGCAACAGAAATAAAACCGCTCAATGCAGCAATTGTTAAAAAGAATTTTTGTTTCATTTCTAACCTCTTCCGAGTGTAAATTATACAGCAGTAAAACCACCATCAATTAATAGATCTGACCCTGTCATAAAAGAAGATTCATCACTAGCGAGGAATACTGCTCCCGGAGAAATTTCATCGGGACGTCCTAAACGATTAAACAAAGTGAAATTATTTTGACGTGCATGTTCTACGTTATCGTAATTTTTGACATAACGACCGGTTTCAATCGGACCGGGAGAAATAGTATTGCAACGTATCCCCTGTTTTGCATGATCTAGTGCGATTGCTCGTGCCATGTTAATCAACCCTCCTTTAGCACCGCAGTACCAAGGTCTTCCAGGTCTTGCTACGCGACCTAATTGAGATGCTATCAATATGATACTGCCACTTCCATCTTTTTCCATTTCAGGAATAGAATGTTTTGAAAAAAGAAAAGAACTGTTGAAATTTACATCCATGACTCTTCGCCAATCCTCTGCATCTATCTCTGTCAAAGGACCATGTTCAAGATCCATAATTGCGTTACTTACAAGAACATTAAGTCCCCCAAAAGAATCTACTGCTAATTTCACAGCTTCCTCAGCTGCACTCTCTTGAGAAACATCAGCAACCATAGCCATTGCATTACCACCATCTTCCTTTATTTTTTGAGCAGTCTTATTTGCAGATTCTTCATTAATATCCAGACATATTACGGCAGCACCCTCTTTTGCAAAATCGAAACAGATAGCACTTCCTATGCCGCCACCTGCTCCAGTAACAATTGCTTTCTTATTTTTTAATCGCATAAGTATTTCCTTTTCTTATTTTTTTAAAATGCAACAAAATATTTTCGAAGTGATTTTCAAAATATATATCCTAGAAATATATGAAACAATAACTCATAATGTACATATACTACTAAATCATTTTTTTGGATATAAATTTCATGAAAGAACAAGTCTTTAGAGTTGGAGGATTTTGGCGATGGTTATTTTCTATGCTAACTTGGGGGTCATCTGGAGATTTTACATATAATGATGAAGGAATTGAGTACAAAAGCAATACTATGAACTTTGGTGGTCATTTCAAAGCAAATTGGAATGAAATACGAAAAATTTCCAAGGGAAAATTCCTTGATTTCATTTTTTTCCCACGCGAATGCGAAAAAATAGAATTGCACAACGGTAGAACTCTAAAAGTAAAATGGCAAACGCCATTGTCTTTTGAAAACAAAAGCAACAGGGACAATTTTTTAAACTATGCTCAAAAGAAAGGGATTAAAATAAAAGATCAGGATTCCTAATCATACGAACAACAATAATCCGTAATTTCATGAATTTTCACCTTAAAGGTACTACCTGCAGGAACATAAAAAGTTTCCCCTTCTTCTATTTTCATCCAATTAGATTGTCCTGGAAGGATAACATCAAGTTCTCCACTTAAGATTTCCATCTGCTCTTTTTCCTGAGTACTAAATTCAAATTCGCCAGGCAACATTACCCCAAGAGTTTTAATTGACCCATCTGAAAATTTCACAGTATGACTAACAACTTTTCCTTCAAAATAAATATTTGCTTCCTTTACAACTGAAACGTTTTCAAATTCTGCCATTTTTAACTCCTCATATATTCTTCTAGCTTCTTGCTAACTTCCAGTAATTACAAAAAATCATGTTTTTGATTAATTTGCATCAATAATGCATGAATTGTTTTGGTAGTCGGAACAGAAATATCGTGTTTTATTGCATATCGTATTACAGCACCTGTCATTGCATCGGCTTCCAAGGGATTTCCTGCGAGTTTATCTGCGAGCATCGATGTTGTTCCATTCGGAGGCTGTCCATGAATCCGTTCTATCACTTTCTCTGCAAAATCTGGTGGCAATTTAGCTCCTTCGGCTCTAGCAACTTCCGCACATTCTTTTGTTAGTTCATAACACACATTTGACACAGAAGGCTCCGAGACAATTCCTCTCCCTGCAGAAGTTATCGCAGTCGCTGGACCTGCGGCTACATTGACACAGAGTTTACTCCAAGTTTCTGTAATAAAATCAGAAGTAAGTTCTACGGCAAGATCCGTTTCAGAAAAAATCTTCTGTAATTCTCTTCCCTCTTCTGAATATGAAGCAACAAGTTTTGCATGAGAATTCTGGGTAACTTCTCCTGGAGAGAATCTATCAGCCGGACAATTCACTACTACAGGAAGTATCTTCGCTCCAAAAGAAAAAGGAGCAACTCTTTCGTAATGCTCAACACCATTTTGCAAAACTGCAATGGATGTTTCCGAACTACAAAGTGTACGCAACCAACTGGATGCGCCCTCAACCTGATGCCCTTTTACTGCAAGTAGAATCCAGTCGACTGGAGATACTTTACTTGGTTCTGTTTCGCAACGAACGGGGCAAGAAATCTGACTTAAAGATTTTTTTTGAGCATTCTCATCTATATTTTTTCTTTTAGTAGGATGCATATCTACACGCATATCTTTCCCAGAAGGGATAGTGACCTTCACCAAATCGAATGGAGTTCTTACACAGAAAATCAGTTCATGACTTGTAAAAAAAGCCAATCTAGATCCAAATACACATCCTATTGCTCCAGCTCCAACTACTGCTATTCTAGACATTATGCCTCATAGCACTAAAATTAGTTAAACACATCCAGGACCTCTCACTTCTTCATCTGATGTATTTTCTGGAACTAAACTAGAAAGAAACCCTTGCGGATCTTTTTCAAACTCTTCCATCATAGATTGCAACTGGGAGAGTAGCAATTCTTTTTTCATCAAACCAATTTTATAAATTCCGATCGGATTTATAAATTTCATAAAATAATGATTGGGAGCGCCATATTCTACTGAACAATTTGATGGTTTCTGTGCCACTAACAACTGTTCTGAAAATGCATTCACATATGCCACAAAAACTGGTTCTTCTTTTAGATCATCAGGAATTTCTGGAAACCGAGATACAATTTCTTGTACCAACATTTATTTCTCCTCTCTTCTACTAAAGTGACAAAATAATTTTAACTGTTTTTTTCTTCATCGACAATCTCTTTTAACGCCTCACATCCTGCAATAAGTACCATCATACCACACGGAGCTAGTATTGATTCAAATGCTTCCAAACACTCCCGATATGTTGCTCCTAATTTAATCGCTCTTTGCAAATGAAGTTTAATTTGATTATGAGCAGAGGGATTACGAACTGCAATTGCTATAGATATAAATAGTTCACGTAGTTTTTCAGGCATCTCACTCTCTTTGCCCATAATATAATCTTTGAGACTTTCATATCGCTCAATAAGTTCAGGATCCATGTCGCAAAGCAGTTCAAAGGAAGGAAACACAAAACCTCTTTTCAAAAGCATCTCTTCATATTTCTGTTTTCCAATTTTATCCATAAACTGATCTACCCCATTATTTAATCTGTATAATAACCACCATTAACGTCAAATGCTTCTCCAGTAATATGTGCAGTTTCCTCACTTGCTAAAAAAAGAGTCGCGGAAACAATTTCCTTCGGCATTGCAAACCTTCCCATTGGATGTTTAGCCAAAGAAGCTTTCAAAGTATTTGCATCAAATTGGCTCATCATATGTCCATCTATAGGACCTGGGACCAAACAATTTACAGTAACTTTCGATTTTGCGAATTCTCTCGCTAAATTAAATGTCATGGCTAAAATTCCACCCTTGCATGCACCATAAGTGAGATTCGTTCCTATTCCCCCATGTTTTCCTGCACCTGAACCAAACAAAATAATTCTACCTGAAACAGACTTACTTAAAAAAGGAAAAGATTCTTGGATAAAAAAATAGGGTGCAAGCAAATTAATATTAAAAGCATATGTCCAGTCACTTTCGCTAAGAGACAAAGGATCATTTACTTGCATATACGCTGCCGTGTGAACAAAGATATCACATCCTCCTAGCCAATTCAGACCCTGCTGTGCAATATCCTTAATTTGTTCTGTTTGATTGAAATTAATAGAAACATATTTAGCAATTCCTTTTATATCCTCCATAGCGTCTATTTTCTCGGGACTTCTTCCAACACCAAAAAGCTTCGCGCCAGATTGTAAAAAAGAATCCGCAAGAACACTTCCAACATCACCTGTCGCTCCAGTGAGAAGAACTTTTTTCCCTCTAAAATCAAAATCAAGTGACAAAGAACTTTCCCCTTATAAAAAAAACGTGTAAAAAGAATAAAGGACCGTCGCTAATGCTTTATAAAACAAAAACCGTTACTCAGTATACCTCAAATTCAGTTCGGGAGTTTTCATGAATATAGTAGAAGATCTTGAAAAAAGAGGACTACTACACGATTACACAGATAACCCAGAAATGATCGATTCACTTTGCAAGAAATCCGTCAGTGTATACTGTGGATTTGATCCTACTGCAACTAGCCTCCATATTGGAAGTCTCATGCCTATTATCTCTCTCGTAAGATTTCAAAAATATGGACATACACCAATTTTACTTATTGGGGGCGGGACAGGAATGATTGGGGACCCATCTGGCAAGTCTGAAGAGAGGAACCTTCTCGATGGAGACATTTTAGAAAAAAATATAGCAGGTATTACATCTCAGTTACAAAACTTAATCGATTTTGATTGCGGAACAAACTCTGCAAAGATTTTGAATAATAATAGTTGGCTTAGCAAAATGAACATGATTGAATTCTTAAGAGATATTGGAAAGAATTTTTCAATAGGATACATGATGTCAAAAGAATCTGTAAAAAACCGAATAAACGAACGTGGTATTTCTTATACAGAATTCACCTACATGATTCTTCAAGCTTACGATTTTCTTCATTTATTCGATACTGAAAAATGCCAATTGCAAATAGGCGGCTCAGATCAATGGGGAAACATAACTGCGGGAATCGAACTTATTCGTAGAATGAGAGCACAAAACCTATGGGGAATTACCTTTCCACTAATTACTACTTCAAGCGGAAGGAAATTTGGGAAAACCGAAGAAGGAAATATTTGGTTAGACCAGAAACTAACCAGTCCTTATCGTTTTTATCAATACTGGATACAAACGAACGACGAAGATGTTATAAGATTCTTGTCCTATTTCACTTTCCTTACAGAAGACGAAATCAAAGAAATTGCTAGCGCGCAAAAAGAAAATCCAGAAAAAAGAGAAGCACAACTTCAACTTGCAAACCTGATCACTTCTTTTGTGCATGGAAACTCTGCGACAAAGAGTGCATTGAGAGTTTCGGATTTACTTTTCACAGGTAATATAGATGGCATAAGTGAGGAAGATTTAATTTCAGTTTCTAACGAAATGCCTTTTACAGTATACAAAAACGATTCTCCAATTTTGCTTACAGATATCTTAACCCAAACAGGTATTTCTAAATCAAAAAGCATGTCTCGAAAGGATATTGTAGGAGGAGGAATTTATCTCAACAACGAAAGAATAACAGATGAAAAAAAAGAAATTACGAACAAACAACTCCTTTTTGGAAAATATTTTCTACTTAGAAAAGGAAAGAAAAATTATCACTTAGTTGAAATAAAAAATTAGAGTCCTCAGAAATTACTTAGATAGTTCCTCTAAAATCGCAATCTTCATATCTTCTTTATCACCATCAAAATTTTTAAACATATAATTGGAGACCATATTTTTCACCTCTGTAATATGCTGATGAAAGTCCTCCAAATATCTGGACACTCCAAACCGAAGATTTTTCTCTTGGTCTTGGACGAAGATATCTAGCCGTATATCTCTTTGTTGTAATAAATTCATTGCACACAAAAACTCTTTTCTTTCATTAAGGTCAAAAATGATTTTCCTTTCAATTTCACCTCCAAAAACTAGTCGAAGAACAAATTTCGAATCTTCTATAAAATGAGGAGCAAGAAATCGAACATTTGTATATTCTGCACGTGAATTTGCATTTATCCCAACAATAAAATATGTATCCATTCCGACAAAGAATTGAAATAATTCACTCACTTCATCTTGTTTGATTTCATTTTCAAAGAGTTTCGTAATCCAGTCTGGTAGTCTTTCTCGACCGGGATAGGCAATCGGAGATTCCCCTTCATCTAACAATCTAAGACGACTTGCCCAAGTCAACATTGAATCAAAAATCGGAGGAAAAAACGTAATCAATTCTTTCTCCCATGGCAAAATCCCATCAAGGAATCCTTTCATACTTCCAGTAATCTCATTACAGAAATTTAATACAAGAGCAATTTTTGTTTTATCTTTAATAGAATATAGGTTGTTTTTTGCATATTCTAGGATATTGACTCTACTAACTAATTCACTAAAATCAACATGTTCACATATATTTGTATATCCTGAATAATCATGTGAATCATACTCAGGAAAAAAATTAGCTATTTGGTCATAGAATTCACTTGAAAGAGATTCTAATCCACGGTTTAAACTCTCATTACGTTTCGAAAAGTTTTTCGCTCTCTCTATTGTATGACTAATAGCATCTGAATCTTGTATTTTCCAAAAAGTTTTCAACTCATTTATCATTTGCTCTTCATTGAGATCTTCCTTGGCAAACCTAACCGTCAAAAGGCTAAAAAATGCGTCTCTTCCTACTGCAAGAGACGATAACTTGCCGGGAGTAGAACTCAAAGAAGTTAGCAGAAGATAAAGTGTTCCGGGTTGAATTTCAGGACCATTCTTATAAAAGAGGTTTTTTAAATTATTTAAATCTTGAAAGACAGAATCAAAGGTCAATCCACTTAAAAGTCTTAGGTGTGCAAATGAGAGGGGAAGAACTTCTTTGTAAATCTCAAAACCTGTTTTATCTTCAGAGAAAGAACTCCGAAACATATCCCTGATTTCGGATTCAACTGGACCAAGACTTTCTTCTAAATAGAAAATAGATCTTTTATTGATCCAATCCAACAAATGATTGTTCTTCATTCTTTCCATAGGAGTAATTCTATTTTTTACTCTTTTTGATTAACAGAGATTTTTGGAGAGTCAGGCAAAAAACGATTCTGTATAACTCTTCCAGAATAAAAAAGAAGAACCGCAGTGAACAAGAAAATTAACTGTTTACCATATGCTGCAGGGTTGTACATTCCCCATATAAGTGCAACACAACAATCAATCATTGCGATAAATTGTAGAATACGCGAAAAAAGATACATTATTTAAGCATACTTACAGCAGATCCTATCCTATCAATACCTTCTAAGATATTCTCTGTTGAGGTGGCATAGGAGAAGCGTATAAAATTATCATCTCCAAAACCAGCACCTGGAACAGCTGCACATCTAGCATGCTCTAAGAAAAAGAGGCCAACATCTACAGAATTTTGCAAAACCCCGTCCGGACCTTCCAAACCGAAAAGACCATTGATTCTTGGGAATACATAAAATGCACCTTTAGGCATAACTACATCAATACCATCGATACTTCGCAGTCCTTCAACAATTTTCTTTCTTCTTTCGTCATACTTTTCAATCCAATCATTAAGAAAATCGTGAGAACCTTTTAGAGCAGCAATTCCACCATACTGAGCAAATGTAGTAACATTACTTGTGCTTTGTCCTTGGAGAGTATCCATAGCTTTGATTATCTCTGGTGGACCAAGAGTATATCCCATTCTCCAGCCCGTCATTGCATAAGTCTTTGAAAATCCATCCAAAATTAATGTTTTATGCTTCATCTCCTCGGAGATACTTGCTATAGAAACATGTTCCTCCCCATCATACAAAATCTTTCCGTAAATCTCATCAGAAAGAATCATTGCATTAGAATCTAAGATAACTTCAGATAGTTTTTCTAACTCAGCCCTCGTATAAACACATCCTGTAGGATTACAAGGACTATTGATAACAACTAATTTTGTCTTTGAAGTAATAGCCTTTTTAAAATCATCTGCCGTTGCTTTAAATGCATTCTCTTCTTTAGCTTCAACAAGGACAACTTTTGCTCCTGTAAGATTCGCAACTGGTTCGTAAGCAACCCAAATAGGAGAAGGAATAACTACCTCATCTCCTTCTTCAAGTAAACAATGCAGTGAATTAAAGACGGATTGTTTTCCCCCTACTGTTACGACTACCTCTTTTTCGGGATCGTAAGATACACCCTTGTTATCAAGTACCCAATTACATATTTCTTCTCTCAAAGAGGGAATTCCTTTTACTGCAGTGTATTTGGTCTCGCCATCAAAAAGAGCTTTTGAAGCAGCCTCTTTTATATGATCTGGAGTATCGAAATCCGGCTCTCCAGCTGCAAATGAAATAACGTCTACACCTTTTGCTCTCAATTCTCCAGCTTTCGTATTCATTGCAAGCGTTGGAATCGGAGGTAATTTCTCCATTCTTGATGATAATTTCATTTCAAAAAACTCCAATTTTTATTTATTAAATTGCTCTTTCAAAGAACTTAAAACAGAGGAAGGAACCATAGAACTCACATCTCCTCCCAAAGATGCAACTTCCTTCACTATACTCGAACTAAGGAAACTGTATTCTTGAATTGGCATTAGAAATATCGTCTCAACGCTCTCATCTAAATAACGATTCATCAATGTCATTTGCAGTTCATAATCAAAATCGCTCACTGCACGTAATCCTCTAATGATTACTTGTGCTCCTACTTTTTTTGAAAAACTAACAAGAAGTTCTTTGTCAAAACTAACAAAACTTAGTCTCTCTTCATTTTGAAATTCATCCATGAAAAACTGTTTTCTTTCATCAAAACTAAACATAGGAGTTTTAGTTGGATTAACTGACATTGCAACTATCACTTTATCGAACATACGGAGACTTCTCTTAACTAAATCAATATGACCATTAGTAGGAGGGTCAAAAGTGCCAGGATATATTGCAATATTATCCATTTTAAGAAAAACTCCTAGTAAAAAAGTATTTGAACGTATTAACCCTTGGAAAAATCTGTATAAACATATCATCCATTCTTGAAAGATAAAAGGTTTCTAGCAAACTTCTACCTTAAAACTTCCCTTACCATATGACTAATTTCAGGAATTATGATTTTATCCAAAGCAGTTCTACAAGCATTACCTGATCCAGGCAGAGTCATCACAATTGTGTCATTATAGACTCCGGCTGTTGCACGAGTAAGGATTGCGGGAGTTCCAATTTCCTGAAAACTAATATTGCGAAATAATTCACCAAACCCCGGCATTTCTTTGTCTAAAATCGAAACTACAACATCATAAGTAGTATCTCTTTTTGTAATACC
>TARA_B100000686_G_scaffold354686_1_pt1 | contig 10217 bp, 8 predicted proteins | sample TARA_B100000686 | Tara Oceans TARA_B100000686 (sample SAMEA2622733) | marine metagenome | biome: marine biome (ENVO:00000447); feature: marine epipelagic mixed layer (ENVO:xxxxxxxxx); material: "saline water (ENVO:00002010), including plankton (ENVO:xxxxxxxx)" | depth 150 m
ATATGGCTGGAAGAGGTACTGATATTCAGCTAGGAGGAAATATTGAAATATTAGATAACAATAAAAATATTACAGAAAAAAAAGAAGAAATTTATGAAAAAAATAAAAAGATAGCGCTAGAGAATGGAGGCCTTCTAGTGATAGGAACTGAAAGACACGAAAGTAGAAGAACTGATAACCAACTTAGAGGAAGATCTGGCAGACAGGGAGACCCAGGAGAATCAAAGTTTTTTCTCTCACTAGAAGATGATTTAATGAGAATATTTGGTACGGAAAAACTCGATAGTGTTCTAGTAAAATTAGGCTTAAAAAAAGGAGAAGCTATAACCCATCCATGGGTAAATAGAGCTCTACAAAAAGCGCAAGAAAAAGTTGAAGGTAGAAACTTTGAAATTAGAAAAAACCTATTAAAATTTGACGATGTTATGAATGATCAAAGAAAAGAAATATTTGAACAAAGAAAAGATCTTATGAAAGATGAGAGTATATCTGATTTTATCTTAGATATTAGGAATGAAATTATAGAAGAAATAATAAATAATAATATACCTGAAAAAGCTTATGTAGAACAATGGAATATTAATGGGTTAACTAATGATTGTAAAAAGCTTGGACTCAACCTACCAATAAAGGAATGGTCGGAGAAAGATGGAATTACTGAAAATGAAATAAAAATATTAATAAAAGAAGAAGCTGAAAATAAGAACAACGAAAAAATTAATACTTTCGGTAAAGATAATATGAATAAAATTGAAAAACAAATTATGCTACAAGTGGTTGATCAAAATTGGAAAGAACATTTGCTTCAACTAGATCAATTAAGACAAGGTATAGGGCTTCGAGCATATGCTCAAAGAGACCCGTTAAATGAATACAAAAGTGAAGCCTTTAATCTATTTCATAATATGCTAAATAATATAAGAAACCAAGTAACAGCGATTTTATTAAATATTGAATTAGTCACTGACATTCCCCAAAGAAAAGAACAAAATACTACCTTTGTTAAAGAATCATTTAATGAAAATAAGAATAGTCTGCCTAAAAAAAATCAGCCTATTAAATCAACTAAAATAGGAAGAAATGAAATGTGCCCTTGTGGATCAGGAAAAAAATATAAACACTGTTATGGTACAGAAAGTTGTAAACTTATTTCTTAGATAATGAAACTATATAATTTATAGAAGTATTATTAGTTAATCTCCAATTATTAATAATAGGATTCCAATTCATACCTTTAACACTTTTAATATTGAAGTTAAAGTTATTAAAAATATCTTTAATTTCATGAGGATTTATAAATTTTTCGTAATGATGAGTTCCTTCAGGTATCTTTTTAAATATTTTTTCTGCTATATCAATTACAAATATCTTTGATAAAAGGGTTTTATTAATAGTAGATAATATTATTATTCCGTCTTCCTTCACTAAATTAGTAATTAATTCACAGAAATATTGTAAGTTACTTACATGCTCTAAAAGTTCTAAAGCTACTATTACGTCATACTTTTTTTTTAATTTATTTAAATTATCAATACTCATACATTTATAATTAATCTTAAGTTTCATAGCTTTCGCATGAAATTTAGCAACCTCTATTAATTTTTGTGATTCATCTATTCCGGTTAAATTAGCACCTAACCTAGACAATGGTTCACTAGCTATACCTCCTCCACATCCCAAATCTAAGATATCTAATCCTTTAAAAAAATTATTTTTTCTTTTTATATTAAAATTTTTTATTAATTCTAATTTTATAAAATTTGTTCTAACCTCAGACATTGAATGCAAAAAAGACATGCTGCCATCTTCATCCCACCATTCTTTAGATATACTATCAAATAACCTTATTTCATTTTCATCAAAAGTTTTTAAAGACATAAGAAACCTATAATTTTTAATTATTTTTAAAAAACTATATTGCGACTTTTAATAAGTCAAAGTATGAATATAATTATATTATTAATAATTGCATTATAAATAATGAAAAATATTAAGGTAGAAAATTCATGTTAAAAATCGTCCAAAAATTTGGAGGAACATCAGTAGGTACTATTTCTAAAATTAAAGAAATATGTAAATTGATAAAAAAAGAATATATTAATGGGAATCAAGTAGTTGTTGTTTCTTCTGCAATGTCTGGAGAAACAAACAAACTTGTCAAATTAGCTGAAAATTTTGATATTTCTTCATATAAATACGAATATGACATGATTGTTTCCACAGGAGAACAAATTTCTATTGCATTAATTAGCATGACACTTAAAGAAATGAATATTAATTCTAAACCCTTGCTTGGATGGCAAATTCCTATCTTATGTAGTAAAGAACCAAGTAAAGCAAAAATATTAAAAATAAATAAAAAAATATTAAATAATTTACTTAACAATAAAATAATACCTATTATTGCAGGATTTCAAGGTATAGATACCGATAATAATATAGTCACCTTAGGTAGAGGAGGTTCAGATACCTCTGCAGTCGCAATAGCTGCCACTATATCAGCAGATAGATGTGATATATATACTGATGTAGATGGAGTATATACTTGTGATCCAAGACTAGTTCCTAAAGCAAAAAAAATTAACAAAATTAGTTACGAAGAAATGCTAGAATTTGCTTCTTTAGGAGCAAAAGTACTACAAACCAGATCAGTTGAAATGGCAATGAGACACAATGTTTTAGTTCAAGTTTTATCTAACGATGGAAAATATAAAGGTACTTTTTTAACTAAAGAGGAAAAAAAAATGGAAAATGAATTAATAAGTGGAATAGCTTATAGTAACGAAGAAGCAAATATTACTTTAATAAATATTTCTGATAAACCAGGAATAGCTTCTAAAATTTTTACTCCACTAAGCAATGCAAATATAAATGTAGATATGATAGTTCAAACAGGTTCAGAAAACGGTAAAAATATCAATTTTACATATACCGTTTCTAGAAAAGATCTAAAAGAATGTATTTCTATTATGAAAAAAAGTAAACCTAGTATTAATTATAAAAGTATTATTACTAATGCAAAATTAGCAAAAATTTCAATAATTGGCTTAGGCATGAGAACACATACTGGAGTTGCCAATAAAATGTTTACAGCTCTGGCATCGAAAAATATAAACATCTATGTGATATCCACATCAGAAATTAAAATCAGTGTTCTAATAGATGAAAAATATTATAAAAAAGCATTAAAAGTGTTACATACTAGTTTTAGATTGGATAAAAAAACGACTTAAAAAGAAATTTAAATGGAAAATAATTTAAATAAATATTATATAGCAAATGATGAAGATTTTATTGAAGAATTTAGAAAAAATATTATTAAATCTAGAGAATCAAAAAATATTTCTCAAAAAGAAGTATCAAAAATTCTTAATATTAGTCAAAATATAATTATAAATTTAGAAAATGGAGACCTTAAAAAAATAAGCAATAATATCTTTATACAAGGCCATATTAGAACTTACTTAAAATGGCTTAGCATAGACCATAATATATTTTTTAATAATACAAGTGTTAATAATACTATAACTATAAATAAAACTAATAAAAATAAATCAAATATAATATTATTTTTTAAATTTTTTCAATTTATGACCTTTCCAATTATTAATATTTTAAACGAAAAATACGGAAAAAAAATAACTATACTTTTTACTATTATAATTTCTATAATGGCTTGCATAATAATAGTTTTTATTTGGCATAAACATTCTAACAAAGGAATAGAAAATTATGGTTTTAAAAAAAATTATTATGATAAAAAAATGGAAAATAATAATTCAAAAATTGTTATAAGTAAATTTCATAATAAAATGAAAATATAAATATTAAATATGAAAAAAGTTTAAAATTAGTAACTGAAGATGCAGGAAAATTAATATAAGAATTAACGATATAACTATTAAAAATATTAAAAAAAGGTGAAGTAAAAAGAAATTTTTTTTAGATTACGTAAATTTATTAAATTTTATAAATAAGGACATATAAAATGGATATAAGACCTTATAGAAAAATTATCAGAAAAAAAACTAAAAAAATTATGGTTGGAAATGTTCCAGTTGGAGGAGATAGTCCTATAAGCGTTCAATCTATGACTAATACCCAAACAACTAATATAAAAGAAACAACTAAACAAATAAATGAAATAATAAAAGCTGGGGCTGATTTAGTAAGAGTTTCCTGTCCTGATCAAGATTCTACAAAGGCTCTTAAACATATAACTAAAAATGTTAATATACCCATAATTGCAGATATCCATTTTCATTATAAAAGAGCTATTGAAGCTGCAGAAGCTGGTGCAGCATGTTTAAGATTAAACCCAGGAAATATAGGCTCTAATGAAAGAATAAAATCAGTAATTCAAGCTGCAAAAAATAATAATTGTTCTATAAGAATAGGTGTGAATGCAGGATCACTAGAAAAAAATCTTTTAGAAAAATACAAATCACCGTGTCCTGAAGCATTAATTGAAAGTGCATTAAATAATATGAAAATTCTTGAAGATAATGATTTTACAAATTTTAAGATAAGTGTAAAAGCATCAGATATATTTTTAGCGGTTTCTGCTTATGAAGGATTATCAGAAAAATGTAATTACCCCTTACACATAGGAATCACAGAAGCAGGTAGTTTGCAATATGGAACTATACAATCGTCAATAGGTTTAGGTAGACTTCTATGGTCTGGAATAGGAGACACTATTCGCGTATCATTATCAGCCAATCCAATTGAAGAAGTTAAAGCAGGTTTTCAAATACTTAAATCCTTAGGAATAAGAAATAGAGGAGTAACAATAATATCTTGTCCTTCGTGTGCTAGACAAAATTTTGACGTTATAAATACTGTAAAAATTATAGAAAAAAAACTTGAACACATTAAAGAAACTGTTTCAGTTTCTATTATTGGTTGTGTAGTTAATGGTCCTGGAGAAGCCAAACAAAGTAATATTGGGATTACTGGAGGCGGAAATAAATTTCATCAAGTATATATTAATGGAGAAATAAGTCATAGAATGGAAAAAAAAGACTTTATTAACCATATAGTAAAATTAGTTGAAGATTATGTAAAAAAATTAAGGTTAATTAATGAATAAAAAATTACAGCCAGTAAGGGGTACTCATGACCATTTACAAGATCAAATGCAGATATATGATCATATTATTTCAGTCTCAAAAAATGTATGCATTAGATACGGCTTTCATCCATTTTCAACTCCCATCTTTGAATTTTCTGAAGTATTTAAAAAAACTTTAGGAAACAGTTCCGATATTGTAACAAAAGAAATGTATACATTTAAAGATAAAGGAAATGAAGAAATAACTCTTAGACCAGAAGGAACAGCAGGAATTATTAGAGCAATTATATCTAATGGCTTAACGCATGAAATGCCTTTTAAAGTTTTTTATAACGGTCCTATGTTTCGCTATGAAAGACCACAAAAAGGAAGATTGAGACAATTTCATCAAATAGGCATTGAAATAATAGGAGTCCAAAATGAAATTGCAGATACAGAAGTAATTGCATGCGGACATAGATTATTAAAAGAACTAAAAATAGATAATAAAGTATCACTTGAAATAAACAGCTTGGGTAAAATTGAAGATAGAAAAAAATATATAAAAGATTTATTAAATTATCTAAAATCTTATAAAAATAAGCTTTCTGCTGACAGTCTTAAAAGGTTTGAAAAAAATCCTTTAAGAATACTAGACTCTAAAAACGAGGAAGATATTAATATAATTTCAAATGCTCCAAAAATTTTAGAATATTTAAATGATGAATCAAAAAGTAATTTTCAAAATATTCTAAATAATCTTAAATCATTGAACATTTCATATAATATAAACCCCAAATTAGTTAGAGGTTTAGATTACTATAATAATATAGCTTTCGAATTTATTTCACAAGAATTGGGTGCACAAGGAGCTGTAATAGCTGGCGGAAGGTATGATGGATTAATGATGCAAATGGGAGGTCCTGACTTACCAGGAATAGGATGGGCAGCAGGTTTAGAGAGAATTAGCCTTCTAACAAAAACTAATAAAAATAATATTAAAAGTATTACTATTATTCCTTTAGGTTATAAAAGCCAAAAATTCTGTATAAAGATAGCAGAACAATTAAGAAAAGAAAAAATTAAAACAAATATAACTTATTCAGGAAATCTTAAGAAAAGATTACAGAGTGCAAATAAATTACTCTCTGATTTTGCATTAATTATAGGTGAAAAAGAATTAGAAAAAAATATTGTAATTATTAAAGATTTAAACAAAGGCAAACAAACATCTATAAAAATAGAAAATACGATTGATTATTTAAAAAAATTACTGAATTAATAATGATCCCCATATTAAAAAATAGACTTGAAGAAATACAAAATAAATTTTCAGAAATTGAGGCAAAGCTTTTAGATACTTCAATAGATTCAAAACAAAGATTAAACTTATCTAAAGAACATGCTGAATTATCACCGATAGTAGAATCTATCCATAATTTAAACTCATGTATAAAAGAAATTGCTGATGTAAATGAGATTTTAGATGAAAAAAACTTAGAAATTTCTATTAAACAAGAAGCAATAAAAGAATTGAATAATTTAAAAAACAAACTTAATATTATTAATGACAAAACACAAAAACTTCTTGTTCCTAAAGATCCTGATGATAACAGAGATGCTATAATAGAAATTAGAGCAGGCACAGGAGGCGATGAAGCTGCTTTATTTGGAAGTAATTTATTAAGAATGTATATCAGATTTTCAGAAATACAAAATTGGAAAATAGAAGTATTATCTTTATCTGAAAATGATATAGGTGGAATTAAAGAAGCTTCTGCAAAAATTTCAGGAAATAATGTTTTTGGAAAACTTAAATTTGAAAGTGGTGTTCATCGAGTACAAAGAATACCGACAACAGAAACACAAGGAAGAATTCATACATCTGCAGCTACAGTAGCAATTTTACCAGTGGTTGAAGAAGTAGACATAGAAATAAAAAATAGTGATTTAAGAATAGATACATATCGTGCACAAGGAGCTGGAGGGCAACACGTTAATAAAACTGATAGCGCAGTCAGAATAACCCATATCCCTACAGGAACTGTCACTCAATGCCAAGACGATAAATCACAGCATAAAAATAAAGCAAAAGCACTAGAAATGTTGAGATCTAAATTATATCACAATGAAAAAGAGAGCAGAGAAGCCGAAATTAGTAAAAAAAGAAAATCTTTAGTAGGATCAGGTGACAGATCTGAAAGAATCAGAACATATAATTTCCCCCAAGATAGAATAACGGACCATAGAATACAATTATCTTTAAATAGAATTGAAGAAATACTTGATGGCACTAGATTAATAGAAATTATAAATCCATTACTATCTCAAGATGAAAGTGATAGATTATCTCAACTTACTGAAAACAACTAAGTATAAAAATGAAATTATCCGAAATAATCTATCAAGGACAAAATATATTACAAAAAGCAAATATTAAAAACTCTCGAAGAGAAGCTATATTATTAATCAACCATGCTCTAAAAATTAAAGAATATGAAATTTTAAGTAACCCAAACAAAACAATAAACAAAAAAGATTACGAAATAATAATAGACCTTTTAAAAAAAAGAGCTCAAGGTCAACCTCATGCATATCTAATAAATAATAAAAATTTTTATAATCTCAAATTCTATATCAATAAAAATGTTTTAATTCCTAGACCTGAAACAGAACATATTGTTGAATATATTCTAAAAAATATAAAGAAAAATGCACCAATAAATATAATAGATTTAGGAGTGGGGTGTGGTACCGTTTTACTATCTTTACTATATAATCTTCCATTCTCATATGGTGTAGGAATAGATGTATCCATAAAAGCCTTAGAAGTTGCAAAAAAAAATATAAATAATTTTAATCTTAATGACAGATGTGAATTAGTGAAAGGTGATTGGGCAAATTCTATAACTTCAAATTATTTTGACATTTTAATTTGCAATCCCCCGTATATAGATGAAAAACATATAAATAATTTAAATAAAAATGTAAAAAATTTTGAACCTTTAATTGCTCTGAATGGAGGAAAAAATGGATTAGAGGTTTTAAATAATTTATTACCTTCTGCGAGAAAATGTCTAAAAAAAAATGGCTTAGCTTTTTTTGAAATAGGTTATGATCAATCAATTAAAGCACAAAAATTAATATATAAAAATAAATTTAAAATTTATGAAATAATTAAAGACTTTGCTAGATATGAAAGAGTAATCGTAGTTAAACCAATTTTATAAATAATTGATAAAAATTAAAAAAATACTTGGCATATAGATTTTAATGATTAAAATAAGGTTTTCTATAAATTTAATTACTATTTAAAATAATTTATTAGAAACTTTTCCTAACTATTTTAGAAATAATTTAATTAGTTTTATAAAACAATTAATTTATTAATTAGGGGATCATAAAAATATAATAAAAAGGAAACAATATGAGAGTATCAAATACTCCCAAAAGATATAAAAATAGAAATAACGGGTCTAGAAACAATGGATATAGAAACAATGGATCTAGAAGAGGAAATAATATTTCAAGTAATAATTATGATAGCAATGGCAAAGAAAATAAAATTAAAGGAAATGCTATTCAAGTTCATGAAAAATACCAATCACTAGCTAGAGATGCTGTTTCTTCTGGAGACACAATTAAGGCAGAATATTATTTTCAACATGCTGAACATTATCATAGAGTGCACAAAACATCTGAAACCTTAGGTAATGGAAAAAGTGAAAAATTCAATAAAGAAAGAATAGAAATAAATAAAAATAATAAAATTGAAAATCTAGAAGATACTAAAAACAAATTAAAAGAAGAATAATAAAAAAATGTTGAATGAATATGACCACTAATATTAATTATAAACTATTCCATAAACTATCCAATTGATTCCTTTCTAAAATAAATGCTTCCAAATTTCTATCTTTTAATTTAAGTCCCTTAGGCATTCTAATTTTTAAAGGGTTTACTTGCTTACCCCTAAATATAATTTCATAATGCAAATGTGGCCCTGTTGAACGACCAGTACTTCCTACATATCCAATTATATCTCCCTGCTTTACCCTTTTACCTTTTCTTATAAACTTAGCAAACCTTGCTAAATGCGCATAAGCTGTTTTATAATCTGAATTATGTCTTATTCTAATATAATTTCCGTAGCCGCCATTTATTCTTGCAGACTCTACTATTCCATCACCCGCGGCATAAACAGGTGTATTTCTAGATGCACCAAAATCTACACCTTTATGCATTTTTGTATAACCCAAAATTGGATGTTTTCTTCTACCAAAATTTGAAGTTATTCTAGCTCCATCTAAAGGTGTTCTCATTAATGCTTTTCTAGCACTGCTACCTTCAGGATCAAAATAATCAAAGAAGCCTTCGCTATACTCATACCTATATAAAGAAAGTCTTTCCCCTTCTAAAATAAGAACAGCACTATTGATTGGTCCATTTCTTACTAATTCTTCATCTTGATTATGTTGAACCTCATATAAAACCTCAAAACCATCTCCTTTTCTAATTTCTCTTTGAAAATCCACATCAAATGAAAAAATTCTTACCATTTCCATTAATACTGAAATAGGCAAACCAGCTTTTTCTGCTGCCAAATATAAACTAGACTCTATTTCTCCAAATGATTTTTTATAAGTTATTACTGTTGGTTGTTCATATTTATTTAATACAAAATTTTCTCCTACCTTAAAAATTTCAATAAATTTAACTTTATCTAACTGAATTATAAGTCCTCTGATGTCATCTTTATCTTTTTTATTTATATAAACTTTAATTCTTTGACCTACCCGAAGCATTTTAGGATTAAATTCACTTTTTAATTTATCAATAAAATCATACATAGTTTTTTCAGTAATTTTCATATTTAAAAAAGCATGAGTTAAGGTGTCTCCATTTTTAAATGTAAAAATTTTTACATTATACTTATAGGGTTCTACTAAACTAGTTTTTTTCCATTCTTCATGAATTTGAATAATTTTTTTTCTTTCAATTATACCAGGTTGGACTAATGCAGCTAATTTTATTCGTGCTTCTTTTTGTGAATATTTATCTATAGTATAATTTTTATTTTCTAATTTTAGTAAAAACCCTATATTTTTATTTTTTTCTATAAAAAAACCTCTAATTGGTTCATTCTCATTTCCCAAAGCAATAA
>TARA_B100000686_G_scaffold60873_1_pt1 | contig 10217 bp, 8 predicted proteins | sample TARA_B100000686 | Tara Oceans TARA_B100000686 (sample SAMEA2622733) | marine metagenome | biome: marine biome (ENVO:00000447); feature: marine epipelagic mixed layer (ENVO:xxxxxxxxx); material: "saline water (ENVO:00002010), including plankton (ENVO:xxxxxxxx)" | depth 150 m
TAGTATGTTTTTTGTTTATACAACATCAGTACCTATTTTTTGGTTATGGCGTCAGATAAGGCGGCGTAGAAAATCTAGTAATAGGTCGTTGTAGGATGAGTACAGTGCGTGAACAGTATTTAGAGGCGATTGGGATAACTGTATGGTCGCAGCGTAATTTTGATGAAAATAAAACCCTTATTCCCGATTTATCACAGCAGGGTTGGGATGAACTTAAAGATACTGTGGAAGACTGTACCAGATGCGAGCTTTGTCATGGGCGTACACAGACGGTATTTGGGGTTGGGGATCATGGGGCTGATTTATTGATTATTGGAGAGGCGCCAGGGGTCGAGGAAGATCAAAGAGGAGAACCATTTGTCGGGAGAGCCGGTCAGTTATTAGATGCAATGCTTTCATCGATACATTTATCTCGCAATAAGGTTTATATAGCTAATATTCTTAAGTGTAGACCGCCAAATAATCGTGATCCGAAACCAAAAGAATCCTTAACTTGTGGCCCCTATCTCGAGAGACAGATTTCGCTTTTACAGCCTAAAGTGATACTTGCTTTAGGCCGTATTGCTGCACAGTGGTTGTTGAAGTCTGATTCCCCTGTAGGTAGGCTGCGGGGCGGTGAGTTTAAATATGGTGAGCAGCAGATACCGTTATTGGTTAGCTATCACCCAGCTTATTTGCTTCGTAGTCCTTCGGCTAAATCTAAAGCATGGGAAGATCTCATTTTGGTAATGCAGATACTTCAAAACTCATGAGTGCTGCAATTCAACTACAATGGTTAGTGCGCGACATGTCAATTGCTGATTTGAAACATGTGGCTGCGATAGAGAGGGCCAGCTATGATTTTCCCTGGAGCCTAGGGGTATTTCGTGATTGCCTTCTTGCTGGATACCAGAGCTTTGTGATTGAGGTTACTGGTATGGCGTGTAGTCAAAGCTCTAGAGTAGTTCGTGGTTATGGGATAATGTCTGTTGCTGTAGGCGAAGCACATATACTTAATCTTTGTATTCACTCAGAGTTTCAAAGCGTAGGTTACGGTAGGCGCTTATTGAGTGCTCTTATAGAAAAAGCAGGGGCTCTTGGTGTTGAACGCATCTTTCTCGAGGTAAGACCCTCTAATAATATAGCAATCAGTTTATATCAGTCGTTGGGTTTTAAGCAGATCGGTGTGCGGCCTTCATATTATCAAGCGAATGTTGGTCGTGAGGATGCAGTAATTTTTGCTGCGTCTATCAGTTAAATCTAATAATTTACCGCTAAGGGCTATCAGCCATGCCGAAGAATCCAGAACGTCGTACGTTCGCAATAATATCTCACCCTGATGCAGGTAAAACTACTCTGACCGAGAAGCTGCTTTTGTTTGGTGGAGCTATACAGATGGCTGGTGCGGTTAAGGGTCGTAAAGCACAACGACATGCGACATCAGATTGGATGAAAATGGAGCAAGAGAGAGGTATCTCGGTCACATCGTCTGTGATGCAATTTCCTTATAAAGATAGAGTTGTAAATCTTTTGGATACCCCTGGCCATGAGGATTTTTCTGAAGATACATACCGAACATTAACAGCAGTTGATAGTGCTTTAATGGTTCTAGATGCGGCAAAGGGGGTTGAGGATAGAACTATTAAGTTGATGGATGTTTGCCGAATGAGATCAACGCCTATTATTAGCTTTATTAATAAGTTAGATAGGGATGGCCGTTCGCCTATTGAGCTGATGGATGAGATAGAGGCAGTGCTTAAAATAGAGTGTAGCCCGGTGAATTGGCCAATTGGAATGGGGAGTGACTTCCGTGGCCTTTACAACTTTATTGAAGATAGTGTTTATTTCTATGAGCGTGGAGATGCTAGCAAGGTAGGTAAAACTTATACTTTGAAAGGTCTTGAATCTAAGGAAGTATCACTAGCTTTAGAGGACGCTGCTATTGAATTACGTGAAGAGATTGAACTTATTAGAGGAGTAAGCCCTAAATTCTCCCTTGATCGTTACTTGTCAGGAGAACAGACACCAGTATTTTTTGGGACTGCAATGCATAACTTTGGAATTGAAGAGCTTTTAAGTTTCTTTGTAGATCATGCGCCTCCTCCTCAAGCACGCTATAGTCTTACTCGTAAAATAGAACCTACTGAAGATGCCCTGAGCGGCTTTGTCTTTAAAATTCAGGCAAACATGGATCCGGCTCATCGAGATCGAATTGCTTTCCTAAGAGTTTGCTCTGGTACTTACAGAGCTGGTATGCGTCTTTACCACACTAGGCTTAAACGCGATGTGCGTGTGGGCGAAGCGATAACCTTTCTTGCGGCTGATCGCCATCATGTTAAGGAAGCTGTTGCTGGTGACATCATAGGGCTTCATAACCATGGAACTATTAGTATTGGGGATAGCTTTTCTGAGGGAGAGGATCTGTTATTTACTGGAATACCTGACTTTGCGCCAGAGTTGTTTAGACGCGCGGTTTTAAAGGATCCATTGAAATTAAAAGCTCTCAATAAAGGGTTAAATCAGCTATGTGAAGAGGGGGCAACTCAATTATTTCGCCCCTTAATCAATAATGATTTAATACTTGGTGCAATCGGACCTCTCCAGTTTGAGGTTGCTGCTTTTAGATTGAAAGAAGAGTATGGGGTGCAATGCAGTTTTGAAGTGGTTAACGTCATCACTACCCGTTGGATTCAGTGTGATGATCACGTAATGTTAGAGCAGTTTAGTAATAAGCTAGCAGGTGATCTAGCGCTTGATCATGCTGGTGAACTTGTGTTTCTAGCTCGAAGCCCTGTGAGTCTACGGTTGACTCAGGAACGTTGGTCTGACGTAAGGTTTAAAGAGACAAGAGAGCATGCTGCGGGCTCTACAGCCTAAGTTATTATTTTTTGTAGACGATCAAGTTGCTGTAACAGTTTCTCTAATTTTTCTTTAAGCTGATTTGCACGATCTTTTTGTTTTCTTACTATTTCTTCTGGAGCATTAGCTGAAAAATTTGGATTTGTAAGTTTCTGTTCTACTTTAATAAGGTCGTTTTCTATCTGGTTCTTTTGCTTTATAAGTCGGTCTTGTTCGGCTTCTAGATCAATAAGCCCCTTTAGCGGAACAAGAAGCGTCATTTCTCCAAGTAATGCTGTTGCTGATTCAGACACTTCATTAGATGATGATGCCAAAGTGATATCTTTTAGACGAGCTAAGTTATAAAGGTAATCTCGATAAGCGTTGAGCCTTTTTATATCGGTATCGCTAGCGCCAGCCAGAATCGCATTAAGACGTTTGCCAGGGTTAATATTTGTCTCACCACGAATTTGCCTAATTCCTTTAACAAATTCTTGCATCCATTCTATTTCTTTTTCTGCTTTGGAATCTTGTATGAATTGATTGATTTCTGGTAATGACTCCAGCATTAAAGTTTCACTAGAACGACCAGTTTTTTTACATAGCTCAAGCCACAATTCTTCAGTTAGAAATGGTGCAAATGGGTGTAAAAGCCTTAATAAGGCGCCAAGCACTTCAGCTAAACAATGTTGCGTTCCTCTAAGAGTAGAGGCTGGGCAATCCGGATTATTTAAAGACGTTTTAGTAAGCTCTAGGTGCCAGTCACAGAACTCATGCCATATAAAGTCATATAGAGATTGTGACGCAAGGTCTAATCTATATTCTGCAAAATTTTTATGAAAAGATTTAATTATTCGTGCAAGTCTTGAGCGTATCCACTTATCGGCAACAGTGTATTTTTTAGGTTTGCCTTCATCGAAGTGATCAATATTTGTAAAGACGAATTGAGATGCGTTCCATAGCTTGTTACAAAAGTTTCGATTACCTTCGATTCGACCCATATCTAGGCTTATATCTCTACCAGTGGTGGCTAAGTTTGCAAGAGTAAGTCTTAATGCATCTGCCCCATACTTAGGAATGCCTTTTGGAAATTCCTTTCTAGTAAGGTTTTCAATACGTTTTTTTAGGTGGGGTTGCATCATCCCGTCTGTACGTTTTTCTAGTAAGGTATCTAGAGTTGCTCCATTAATAATGTCAAGTGGATCAAGAATATTACCTTTACTTTTCGACATTTTTTGTCCTGAGTGATCCCTGATAAGACCAGTCATATAGACTTCTTTAAATGGAACATCATTCATGAATTTAAGCCCCATCATGATCATACGTGCCACCCAGAAAAATATAATGTCAAACCCTGTGACTAATACATTAGTTGGATAAAAGTTATCTAGTTCCTTTGATCCAGATGGCCAGTCCATTGTGGAGAACGGCCATAATGCAGATGAGAACCATGTATCTAATACATCCTCGTCTTGGTGAAGTTTTACTTCGGGTTTAATGTCATATTTCTCGCGAACTTCATTTTCATTTCGTGCAACATAAACCTTTCCATCATCGTCATACCAGGCGGGTACCCTATGCCCCCACCATAATTGTCTAGAGATGCACCAATCCTCTATATTTCGCATCCATTCAAAGTAAGTTTTAGACCAATTTGAAGGCACAAAACGAACATCCTCAGATTCAACGGCAGCAATAGCTGGTTTGGCTAGTTTTTTTGCACGGACATACCATTGGTCTGTTAAAAGAGGTTCTACAATGGCTCCACTGCGGTCACCATGAGGTACCATCAAGGTGTGATTATCTACCCCATCTAGAAGCTTTTGATTCTCCATTTCTTTAATAATTAGGTCACGGGCTACAAACCTATCGAGCCCATGGAAACGTTCTGGTACAGAATTATTAAGGGCGGCATTCTGATCAAATATATTGATTATTGGAAGGTTATGCCGCAGTCCTAGTTCATAATCATTAAAGTCATGGGCAGGCGTAATTTTTACGCAACCACTGCCAAATTCAGGATCAACATACTCATCGGCTAACACAGGAATCTTTCTATCACACAGTGGTAATTGAACTGTTTTTCCCACATATGAGCTATAGCGTTTATCTTCTGGATGAACAGCAACGGCTGTATCACCAAGCATTGTTTCTGGGCGGGTTGTGGCAACTACCAAATAATCATTACTGTCAGTAAGATGATATCGGAAACGCCATAGTTTTCCTGATTCTTCTTCCGAGAGGACCTCTAGATCTGAAAGAGCTGTGTGTAGGACAGGATCCCAATTTACTAACCGTTTGCCTTTATATATAAGGCCCTCGTCGTAAAGCTGAACAAACTCTTCGGTAACTGCTTTGCAAAGACCTGTGTCCATAGTGAAGCGTTCTCGGCTCCAGTCTACAGACGCTCCTAGGCACCGCATTTGATGGGAAATTATATTTCCAGAATGCTGTTTCCATTCCCAAACTTTTTTTATAAAAGCCTCTCGGCCTATATCATGCTTGGATTGACCTTCTGCGTTAAGTAAGCGTTCAACTACCATTTGCGTAGCTATTCCAGCGTGGTCCGTACCCATTTGCCATAGTGTGTTATGGCCTTTCATTCTGTGATAACGAATCAAAGCATCCATGATGGTATGTTGAAATGCATGGCCCATATGAAGAGTGCCAGTAACATTAGGGGGAGGAATTACTATGCAATAGGGGTTTCCGTTACCTATTGCTTTGAAGTAACCGGCTTTCTCCCATCGGTCATAATGTCTAGATTCAATTTTTTCTGGTTGATAATCCATTAAAAACAGAGGGCCTCTTTGATAATAATTGCTGAGTTAGGATTTAAGATAAAAGTATAGTAAGGAGTTTAAGGATTTTTATATTTTGTGATGTTTGAGTGTATAGCCTCTATCTTTATAGAATCGGTATCTATCTCTACCTTCTAGTTTTCGAGCAGACTCTGAATCAACCACCTCAATAACTCGCATATAGCGACTAAAAAAAGCTGGAACATTAGGTGCAAGATTGATCATAAGATCCCAATTATTTTTTGCCTGATAAGCTTTGTTATTATTGGATTGATCCAGATTAAGACTAATTATTACTGGTTCTATTGGTGGTGTTACTGGCTTTTTGTCGATTAGTGCATGAGGAATAAAGCTTCCTGGAGAAAAAGTCCATAAAAGTTTATTTAAATTATGCGCATCTTCCTCATTAGTAGTGTTAATAAATACATGGTTTTGGGCTCGTATGGCTTTATCTGTAATGCGACAAATAAAGCGAAGACGAGAATTATTTGAATCAGTATTTAAAATGTAGAAGTCAACCTGCGTCACTGGATGTTTATCCTCGATGAGTTTAGAGGTTTAGTAAAAAATCCATTAAAAGAGGTACGGGTCGACCTGTAGCGCCTTTATTTTCATTGGACTTCCATGCAATACCTGCAATGTCGAGATGGGCCCAAGGAGTTTTTCCAACGAATCTGGATAGGAATTGAGCAGCAATACTTGCTCCTCCCTCACGCGCACCTGAGTTTGCAAAGTCAGCAAAATTACTTTTTAAAGATACTCCATATTCTTCATCAATTGGTAATTTCCAAGCAGGGTCTAAAGACCGTTTGCCAGCTTCTAATAGATCAGACGCAAGATCATCGTTATTACTGAATAGTCCTGTGTATACATGACCAATAGCTATAACACAGGCACCAGTTAAAGTTGCGACATCTATCATTAGGCGTGGTTCATAACGTGATGCATAAGTAAGCGCATCGCAGAGTATTAGCCGACCTTCTGCATCAGTATTTATGATTTCTATAGTTTGCTCAGACATGCTTGTTACTATATCGCTGGGACGTGTTGCCTCAGAGCCAGGCATGTTTTCGCAAGCTGGAACTAAACCGATAACATTAATTGATGGTTGAAGTTGCCCAAGACTTGCCATTGTTCCAATAACTGTTGCTGCACCACACATATCAAATTTCATTTCATCCATTTTCGATGGTGGTTTTAGTGATATTCCTCCCGTATCAAATGTTATACCTTTACCGCATAGAACAATTGGTGCTTCGTTTGAGCTAGCTCCTTTATATTCCATTATGATGAATTTTGCCGGCTCTTTTGCTCCACGCGTAACAGATAGAAGAGCGCCCATGCCTAAGCGTTCCATATCTTTTTCAGCGAGCACCTTTGTTGTTAGATTATCAAATGTTTTGGCAATTTCCTGTGATTCTGTTGCTAGGTGAGAAGGTGTGCAGATATTTGGAGGGCGGTTAGAAAGATCACGAGCAATATTCATACCTGATGAAATAGCTTGTCCATGAGAAACACCGCGCCGCGCCTCTTTTGCTTTAGTTAGAGCATCTACTGCAATTCCTAGACGAGTAATTTTTGTTTGTCTTGAGGTGTGACTTTTTATTTCATCAAAACGATAAAGTGCACTTTGTGCCGCTTCCGCAGTTAGGCGGGCTTTATAATATTCATCAATATCTTGAATGGAACTATAGGCAAGATAACTAGTAGCCTCTCTTAGGCCCACTTTAGATAGCGCTGCTATTGATGCTGAGACTGCTTGGCTTAAAGCTTTTGCATTAAAATCCGTCTCTTTTCCACATCCCACTAACAGTATTTTTTCTGCGGCTATCCCTTTTATCTGGGGTATAAGTAAAGTTTGCCCCAGTTTCCCGTATGAGCTGCTAGTTCTGATTAACTTGCTCAATATTTTTCCACAGGAACTATCTATCTTATGACTTGCGCCTTTGAGGGTGCGGCCTTCAAAGATAGGTAAGATTGCGCAGGCTGTTTTCTGGCTTTTTGGGGCGCCAGTTCTAACTGGAAATTCCATTTTTTTCTCCTTAGTGCAGATCATAATGCCAGTTTAAAGACATCTCAGCTAAACGCTGGTGATTATCTTAAAGGCCGACTTGTTGTGGGCCTGTGGTATCTTATTGATACTTAGTTTAAAAAGTGCAGGATAGTGTACTAATAGCATAAGGTACTGAAAACCCGCTTATTTCGTGAATCTTCTAAACCGCTATATTTTGCGAGAAACATTTGTTGCCTGGTTCGTGGTAACAATTGTGCTATTTGTAATATTGATGAGCAATCAATTTGCGGAGATTTTAGACGATGCAGCTAATAATCAAATCCCAAGGACTGCTGTATTTGCAGTTTTAAAACTTACTTCACTTCAGTACATCACAGTTCTAGCGCCCATCGGGCTATTTTTAGGGATTATGTTGGCCCTTGCTAGGTTTAATCGTGATTCTGAGATGGTTGTAATGGCCTCTTGTGGGGTGGGATCTGGACAACTGCTTAGGCCAATAAGCGTACTTGCTTTTTTCTTATCAGTAAGTGTGGCATGGCTCTCTCTAGTAACTACGCCTAATGCATCTCGGCAGATTGAAGAGATTGAAAATCTTGCGCGAGAAAATCTTCAAGTAGGTGTTTTGGAATCTGGTGTTTTTATAAGCCCTGATTCTGGTGAAACAACAATATACGCTCAAGATGTGCAAGGTGACGAGATATACGATGTCTTTATTGAGCATAAGGATGGAGATCGAGTCATTGTAGTACGTGCTGAGAGGGGAGAGCGTCGCCAGGACAACATAAACAATAAAGTCACTTTTATTTTGTACAATGGCCGGCGTTATGAGGCCGTACCTGGTGAAAAAAACTATCGAGTTATTGATTTTCAAGAACATGGTATTCCCGTTGTTATAGAGCAGCCTGTTGAGCGGGAGTTACCGGTAACCACTAAATCTTTAGAAGAACTAATTGCATCTTATGATCATGAGGATCGTGCAGAGTTGCAGTGGCGCTTGTCTACACCTCTTTCAATTCTTGTTTTATCAGTTATTGCGGTGCCATTAAGTCGGTCTAGGCCACGACAAGGACGCTATGCACGCTTAGGTATCGGAATGCTCGTCTATATCATCTATGCAAATATGCTTAATATTGCTCGGTCTATGGTTGTCCGAGATGAGGTACCTCAGTGGCTTGGCATATGGTGGGTGCACGCTTTATTAGGTTTGTTTGGGTTGGGGTTATTGGCGCGTGAATCTGGTTGGTTCAGTGGTCATTTTCTAGAGGTCCGACGGTGAATTTACTAGATCGTTATATAGCATTGACTGTGTTGAAGGGAGTAGGTATTGCTACCGCTATTTTGCTATCTGTTGGTACTCTCATTGAGTTTATGGGGCAACTGCCCGATGTTGGCATAGCTCAATATGACATAGAAGATGCTCTAGTCTATGTGGCTTTACGTTTGCCAAGGTTGCTTTTTCAGCTTCTTCCAGCAGCTACTTTGATAGGAGCTCTTTTTAGCCTTGGTAATCTAGCTGCACACCGAGAGTTAGTCGTTATGGGCTCCAGCGGGATTTCCAAGCTTAGGCTAATTAGATCTGTTTCTATTGCTGGTTTTGTATTGCTAGTAATTATGGCTGGGTTGGGTGATTCTGTAGCGCCTAGTATGAGCGCATATGCTCGTGAATTTCGTGCAACTGCCTTGCTTGATAGTGATACAGTAGCTAATGGACCATCAATGTGGCTAAAAGATGGTAATAGAATCGTCAATTTTCATCGTGAAGCAAACGGTATAGGTTTTGGTGGGGTTTATTTGTTTGAGATAGATGATAATGAAGGGCTTGTGCAAATTGCGCATGCTGATACTGCAGATATAGATCAGGATAATAAGTGGCTTTTAAGTAACTATGCTGAGACAGTATTTCAGGGACCTAATGGGGTTGAAGCGTATACGGAGCAATATATAGCAAAGGATTTTAATCTTAGCCCAGAACTGCTTGATCTTTCTGTGGTGCGTCATGACCTTTTGGATACAGATGGACTGAAAAGGTACATCAGTTATTTAGAGTCTAATGGTTTAGATTCAACGCAGCACTTATTAGCTTACTGGGCTCGTATGGCTGATATAGTCTCGGTATTTTTTATGTCTATACTTGCTTTGCCTTTTGTATTCGGTGGTCTTCGATCTGCGGGCACAGGCACGAGACTTTTGGTGGGCCTACTGATTGGACTAGGTTACTACGTTATGTCAGAGACTTTTGCAAACAGTGGTCAGGTTTTTGAGCTTGATCCGTTTATTGTTGCTTGGCTACCAAGCGCTATACTTTTGTTTATCACCATGCTGGTTTTTCTTAGGGTTCGTTAGAACCTACTCCTGGTAGCGCTTATTTATTGGAAAGTCTTTCACCTCAATGCTAGATTTTTATATATCATTTTGGCAAAAGGTTTTTTAAATATTGTTTTAATATCAACATTAAAGAATAAATCTTTAGTGACAGATGAAATAATAAAGGATGCTTGTAATGACTATTAGAGAAAAAGTGACGCGGCGCAATGCTGTAAAACTCGGGTTACTATCAGCTAGCATGCCGGTATTAGCTAAAACGC
>TARA_B100000686_G_scaffold350940_1_pt1 | contig 10206 bp, 10 predicted proteins | sample TARA_B100000686 | Tara Oceans TARA_B100000686 (sample SAMEA2622733) | marine metagenome | biome: marine biome (ENVO:00000447); feature: marine epipelagic mixed layer (ENVO:xxxxxxxxx); material: "saline water (ENVO:00002010), including plankton (ENVO:xxxxxxxx)" | depth 150 m
TAGGAACAATAGGTTTATCGATTAATCTATATCTATTGTATGTGTTGGTTTCACGAACCCGTCGTTTACTAAGTGATTCAAGTGAAAATATGCGGAGATTACAGATTGGTTATATTTTTGCTGTTTTGATCATGTTTGTGGACATATTTTTTGTGGCTATACCAGATCCATGGACGGTGATTTGGGTGATTACCGGTTTGCTATTTGGATTGCAGTCTCTGGTAGAAACGAATGGTCAATCAGCAGAGGACCCTACTTTAAAAGACAGTGATCAAATAGAAAACAAACACGGCTTAAAACGTGCGTGATCCAGTCTTTATTATTGGTGGTTCTCGCACCGGGTCAGAAATGCTGAAAACAATGCTAACAGTCAGCACCGAACTCGATTTTGTTGATGAGCTATTTCTGTTGTGCCCAAGATGGCTTCACAAGGATCTACAGACAAATATTACCCAGCATGTTGGGGACCTGAGATCGTCTGGGGCATCGGTGAAACTTATTGACTTTCTATTTTCAGGTGTTCCCTACGGCTGGTTTTGGTCAGTCGTCACAGAACAACTCGATAAAGATAAACTTTCGCGTAGATTGGAAGGCAAGGCGCTAACGTTGCAGGAAATATTTTTAGCGATAATGGAAGTGCATTCGAATATGCGAGGAAAAGCTCGGACAGGAGCAAAATTTCCAATGCATTATTCTAAGACAGACGTCTTGCTAGAGTGGTTTCCCCGTTGCCGGATTATTCATACCACTAGAGACCCCAGGGCCGTATATGCATCGCAAGCTACTAAATATCTCAGTGATTCTGAAAGTCAACTGATGACTTCAATAAAGAAAGCAATGCAGTTTGTCCACATTGCCATACAGACACAATGGACTGCAGCGATTCATGAGCGTTACAAAGCCTTACCCAATTATAAGCTTGTTAGGTATGAAGATGTTGTGACAGATACAAAAAATGAGCTACGACAAATTTGTGAATTCTTGAGCGTGAATTTTGAGCAAGACATGCTTAATCCTCACCAGTATGGATCATCCTTTGAACAGATTGGGAAAAAAAGCGGGGTTGACAAAAGTTCCTTAACTCGTTGGCAGTCAGTTATTTCCGCAAAAACTGCATGTTTAATTCAAATACTTCAAAAGAAGCCGATGAAAGTATTTGGGTACCTTGTTTAAGTCAAATTCAGAGCAAAATGATGCCTCATGCGCGCAATAAAAAGATCTGTTTTGTAGGGTTAGATAATTATCCAATAATCAACCCAGATCGAAGCGAACTTTATATTGGGGGGGAGTCCGTACAGCAAACCCTTCTCGCTAGGGCGTTTCGTGATGCTGGGTTCACAGTAAGTATGATTGTTAAGGATTTTGGACAAGAGCAAGGAGAGTGTATCGATAATATAAATGTTTGGAAGACCTTTGCCCAAGAAGACGGATTACCGGTTTTGCGATATTTCCACCCACGTATTTCATCAATTTGGAAAGCATTACACCTTGCTGATGCTGGTATTTATTACCAGTCATGTGCCGGTATGTTGACAGGAATCGTTGCTGCATTTTGTCAGCGATATGGCCGGAGATTTGTATTTCGTGTTGCCCATGACACAGATTGTATTCCAGGGGAGCAGCTTATTCATATTTGGCGCGATCGAAAAATTTATGAGTTTGGTCTAAGGCGAGCTGATTTAATTGCTTCACAGGGCGCTCATCAGGTCACGTTACTCAAGAAACATTATGGGCTTTCGAGCGTTTCCATAAATATGGCTGTTGAAGCTCCATCCACAGAGCAGCAGCGGAATAGAGATATAGATGTATTATGGATAAATAATATAAGAGACTTTAAAAAGCCGGAGCTTGTATTAGAGCTTGCGGAGTATTTGCCTGAGGTAAACTTCACTATGATTGGTGGAAAAGTCTTGGGGCACGAGGAGCTCTTTTCGCATATAACCGAAGAGGCGGAGTCACGCTCAAATTTAAATTTTCTTGGGGCGCTTCCTTATCATGAGGTTAATGAATATATATCTAGGGCGAAGGTTTTTATAAATACCTCTGATACAGAGGGTTTTCCTAATTCATTTCTACAGTCATGGATACGTTGTGTACCAGTAATTTCGTTCTTTGATCCTGATGGCCTGATTAAATCAGAAAATTTAGGGATTGTGCCGTCAGATTTAAAAGGAATGGGGGAGTCAATTCGTCAGATCTTGGCCAATGAAACGAACCGTCTCGCGATTGGTGAGTTAGCAGCTAAATACACAAAATTAAATTATGGTGCTGGTGCGGTAACAGAAAAATATGTCGCATTGCTAGATGGCAAACGTTCGCGAGATAAAGGGACGACGCATGTCGATTAATGCTTTGTTTGTTGTTCCAACTCTGAAGCGTGCTGGTGCAGAGACTCAAGTGATTGATCTTATCAATGGTTTGGATAACCAAAAATTTTCAAAGTTTGTAGTGGTATTTGGCGAAAATGTTGATCAGTTAGATAGGTTAGATACGACAAACACTAAATTTTTTCATATTCCACAAAAATCTAAATTTGATTTTTCTATCGCCTCAAGAATTGCGCAGATTATTGATCAATATAATATTGATGTGATTCACGGAACGATACAGATTTCTCTTTTGGTAGCATGGTTGGCCTTAAGACAAGCGAAAAGAAAACCCAAGTTAACAGTTGCTATACATACAACCAGTAATGTTTCTATCAAAAACGAACTGATTGATCGTACACTCTATCGTTTCTTATTTCGTTCCTCTGATTCGATGATATTTGTTTGTCAGAGTCAGGCTAGATATTGGGGAAAAAAGTTTCCAGAAATTGTTGCTAGATCAGTTGTTCTGTACAACGGTGTCGATCCTGATAAATTTGACCGCTCGCTTGTGAAACCAGATGGGAATACGCTCCGCGAATCATTGAATATTCCTGAGGTTGCTACAGTAATTGCTTGTATAGCGGGATTCAGACCTGAGAAGGGGCATGAGAACCTACTGAAGGTATTCTCGACGTTATCGGTGGACACGATTTTACTTTTGGCAGGGGATGGACCATGCCGAAAAGCAATTGAATATCAAGCTCAAAAGTTGAATATTTCTGCGAGAGTTAAATTTCTGGGTAATCTAGATGACGTAAGGCCTGTGCTACGGATATCTGATTTTTCGGTGCTGGCCTCAACTGCAGTAGAGACATTTTCAATTGCGATGCTAGAGTCACTGGCAATGGAAGTACCGGTTATCGCAACAGACATAGGGGGAATGAAGGAAGCAATATTACCAGGTAAAACGGGTGATCTTGTGAGGGCTGGTTCCGAGACCGAGCTTACAAAAAAGCTCTCTTACTATGTAGTAAATAAGAACGAATTAATATCCATGGGTAAAAAAGGACGGCAAATGGTTGAAGAAAAATTTTCACTTCATCAAATGATTTGCAAGACTAGCGCTCATTTAGAGGGATTAGTGAGAACATAGTCCAAAAAGAAAGACAGAAAACCCTTATTATTTTAATAATTTGCGATTATCCTAAATACTAATGAAACCGAATTTTCTAGTTATTGGCGCACCCAGATCAGGTACTACGTGGATTGCACGTAATTTGATGCAGCACCCTGAAGTGTTTATTCCAAGGGCTAAAGAAACTCATTATTTTGATAGACATTATGACTCCGGAATGTCTCACTATGAAACATATTTTGAACCAGTAGAATCAGAGTTAGCTATTGGAGAAGCGACGCCAGATTATCTGGCGTGTGAACCGTGCGCTGGTAGAATTAAGCAAGATTTAGGGACAGTAAAATTGATCGTTTCGCTACGAAATCCCGTTGATAGACTCTATTCGCGATATTGGAACACCGAGGGCCGTGTTTCTAAAAGGACAGGAAGATCTTTTGAGGAACGTATTGGTGAAGTGCCGTCATGGGTCAGTGAGGGATTTTATGACGACCATCTAGAACGATATTTTTCATTATTCCCAAAATCAGATGTTTTGGTTCTTCTATATGATGTGCTTAAAAGTAATCCTGAAAAATTTTTTCAGGATATCGTCCGCTTTATTGGTGTAAATGAAAGGATGATTCCAGAGTCAGTTTCTCATCGTATGAATGCAGCGGGTGCTAAGCCGTTAAACGGAAAAAGTATGATGCTTTATGCTACCCATCGAGTTGCTAGAAGATTAAACCTCGAAAAACTCTCATCTCGCTTAGATGCTATGAACCAAAACAGTCTGCCAGTCATGCGCAGCGATACTCGAAAACGATTGGTTGCTGATGTTTATGGGCGACATATAGAAAACTTAGAGAAACTTCTCGACGTTGATTTAAGTTCTTGGCGCTCATAACAGTTTCATATTTTTTTTCTCATATTAAAGGCATACGAACCTTTGTAGGGCAGCCCATTCCATTTTCGAATACAGCCAGTTACCGGTTTAAGGTACAAATTTCGGTAAAGGTAGTCAGCTTTGTTCGTCATGTCCGTTTGGATTGCTTTATTTTGTAGCTCAATATAGCGATTTAGGTCTAGCCCGTAATTGCCGCGATAGTTTGATTGATATTTTGGCATTAACGTCGTTTTGACCCAGTCATATAAGTCTTTATCTAACTGATTTTGTTCATAGATTTGAGAGTTTATGTTTGTGTCAATCTTTTCTTGTGGTGTAGATTCCGCGATGTTCCGTCGCTTGTAGGTAAGGTTTTGGTAGGGAACTGATAATGCTGCTCCAAGTAGAACTATGAATTCATTAAATTGATCGACTGTACTTACCAGAAGGAAGTGTTCTGAAATTACGGCCTTGGCTTTGTCAAGATTTACCTCGCCAGCAATTTTCTTAACCTGATAATTGTGGGTCGTCGGGTCGGATAGAAAATCATGAATCGAAAGGCTCCGGTTCATGCGATTGATCCAGAACCGATATTGCGATAACACGCGTGAAACAGGTTCTCGAACCTGCGTAATAAATTTAATAGTTTGGTGGCGTTGCAAAAGATTTTCGGTTGGCAGACAAGCGTGACCTCCAATCGCTTTTAGAAAAGGATTTAGCTTGAGGTAGGTATCCAAGTCTCGGTTGGTAAAATTATGACCAGAGTCAGGATATAAGGGACGTACTGCAGCGTACTGAAGTTGAAATATTCTGCGCAATATATGAATAAGCGATGTTCCGGCAGCCTTCTCAATGTGACAGAAGGCGAGTAAGTCGAAAGGAAGTTCTTTTTTCTCTTCATACTTTGACAAGGTTACTACCTTTGTTCATTTACAAATTTTTCTTGGAATCTATCGTTGTATGTATCGTCCAGCATTTTGAGCATACAATCAGTATGGACCTTGATGGAAGATGAAATATTTGTCTCCGCGCCACGTGAAATCGATTGGCTGTGAACGTCTTTGACCAAACGATTTCCTGGGAAGTCAATTTTAAGAAATTTATATATTCGCTCAATTACATTGACACTGTTGGTTGCTAAATCCTCGTATTTACAAAGATAAATACGAGGATCCTCAGCTAAATCCAAATCGAAGTAGAGGCTATTACGAGCAAGCCAAAAAAGTGCTGCTGCATCGGCAGGTTCCATCGACTCATGAAAATATGGTTGAATCAGATTTAGTAACGCATTGTGGATATTTTCACCTCTCCAATCTTTTTGGTCATTCTTGACTAGTAGTCTTAAATCCTTGATTGGGTTACTTGTACCAAATTTAGCGATGTTTGAAGCGGCAACGTCAAAATAATTTCGATAAATCCATATTGCTCTCGAACCAGGAAAATAGTCGAGTAATTTCACGATATTTTGTGATTCTACGAGTGGTTTTAGGACTATTAGAGAAGCGGGTGACAAATTAAGGATTCGGCGCACTTCATCTACTGGTTTCAAGCGCAATCTTGCCCTTTCAGTGCCCCGGGATACGGCGCTGGCTTCCCCATATATTTTTGATTGAAGATCTCCTTCAAAAATTCGAGATAGCATTGTTGTTCCCGATCGCTGACAGCCCACGATAAAGACAATCTTTTTTTTCGTTGAACGTGCAAATAGTAATTGGTGTACTAATTTGTAGCGGATCAAAATGCTTCTACGTAAATCCATTTGCTTCAACCGGCATTAGTTGGGGACCATATATATTATCTAATCCAGCTGCAGCGAGTACCTGCAGGACAATGTCTAGATTGTCAGGCGAGATGCTTTTCTTCCATGCACCAATTTTCTCTTCTGGTGTCATTGCCGTTATATCTGCTTTGCTGGACCATGATGATTTACTAATAACATTATAGGTTCGTTGTGGAAATTTGACTCCGAGGTGATCTTCCAATTTCGTAAGTTCTTCCTTTGGAGAGATACACAGGTTTTCATAAAAAATAATGTGGCCTTTATGTCGTTTAACGCAGTCGATAGCAACACGATTTTCGATAGCCCAAAAAATCATATTGCTTAGAAAACCGTTTTCTGGCCACCTAAATCTTTCAAATATTGATAGGTCGATGTGCTTATGTAGGCCGCTTTGTGCAAATAATCTTCGTGAAGATAGTTGCCAACCCCCATTAAGCTGTGATTGAACTACAGCCGCCGGATGACGGATCAGAAATACAAAATTCAGACCATTAAACTGGGAGGCAAGCCATGGAAATAGTAAATTGGCCCTTACCATTTTCAATAATTGGTATTTATATTGAAGTGTCCAGAAATTATTGAACTGAGTTGTCCATTGGTTGCTAGATTCTCCAGATACCAAATTTTCAACAGACTGTTCTAATTGACGCTCTTGTTCCTTTGGAGGAAGGAAACGGAACCGCCACTCACGCAAATCATTGATACCATGCACTGGATGCATTGGCTCAAAAATTACTCGAGTCCTTGGTAATGATTTCATAATTTCTGTAATCCACGTTGAGCCGGATCTACCAGAGCTAATGAGGACAGTCGTTCGGTCCATAGACAAGCTAGTGCGTATACCAAGGATTTGGTCAAGTGATTGTAGGCTCTTCGGTTTCAATATCTGTTCGCTATTTTCTGAGAATTAAAAAAGGTTAAATATTTTTTACGTCCTTATTAATTTCGCAAATCTTTTCAATACTGCATGTATGTCAATGCTGCGTAAGTGGTATGAAATCGTCTTTGCGAATGAAAGGTTTATCACGTGTCGAGAATAGCCCAGGTTTTCCAATTCTTGACCAGCAATCCAGTCAAACTGTTCTTTTTGATAATCGGTCCAATCTTGAAAACGATTGGAAGGATCGAAAGAGCTATGTTTACTGATCGGGTTCCAGTGGATTTCAGCTCTACCATCACTGGTTAGATCACTTGAGCCAATCACCGGAAGGTCACCTAATTCTTCGAATGGGTAAATTGCAGGATCCAACTCGAGAAAAGTTAGGATTGAATGAATAAATTCTTCAGGTTCACTGAGAAAGTCTTCATACCTAATCAATAATGTTCTATCAGGATTCTCGTCAGATCTGATAAATTCTAAAATCGTGTCCGCAGCTTGTTGGTATCTCTTACAGCTTTTTACAAAGTCCGCACCAAAACTACGCATTGCTGACTCTATAACTGATCGCCCATCTCTCACTAGTAAGATAAGGTGACTATCCGGAAAAAAAGTCCTGAAATGGAGCAGGCCCTCAACACTAGGAGATTTTGTAATAATCGTTTGGCTAGAGTCTTCTGGTGTTTGGTATTCGAACTCCATATCCGCGATATGTCTTTGTAGAGCACTTCTAAGTCCTATCCGAAGATCAGTAGAGAAATCATTTTTTGATCTTTTTGATTTTCGACGATTCTTTATGTGGTCTATGTATTTAGTAAGGTAATCTAGGCCAGATATCAGGAAGTCCTCTGGTTCGCTATGACTTGTGCATTGTGGATGTCTTGCTATTACTTCCTGAACAATATTAGTACCGCTACGATGCCTAATACCTAGCAAGAAAATAATTTGAGGAGGTTCCGGCAATGTCATATTTTCTGATTTTTTCATGACCTTTTCAGACTCTATTCTTCCATGGTAGGCGCAATGTACGTAGCCCAAAAAAATATGCTACTTGTATGCGTGCTATAACTTTTTTCCTCACCGATGGTATGACATTAGCTCGGCGCACACATAGCTGGCCAAAAAAACGTCTCCCTTCTATCGATACCATTTCATATTTATTTTTGGAACATTGGAATTTCACGATTTCTAGTAATTCGGCAAAATCTTCGCACCAGTTTAAAACTGGAACATTATTTGTCCGCTGGTCATAGGTATATCTGTAACTAGCTTTTACCTCGGGCAGGTCAATATGTGCCCATTTCTCTAGTAACCTTGCTAGTGCAAAATTGTCCTCAAGCAAGTTATGCGGCGAATGGAATCCACCAATATTCTGCAGTTTGTGGGTATTGTAGAGTGTGTTGCAAAGATAGAGCCCGATCTTAGAGCGGAACCAACTCAAGTAAAAATCTTCTTTTGATTTTCCTATCGGAAGGTTCTTGCGTTCTTTAAGAATTTTCCCGTCGCCGTCTATTGCACGCACTCCCGTGCGGATAAAACCGCAGTCAATATTTGGCTCCAGTCCAGCCATGCAATATTCTATGAAGTCTTCATCAATCATGTCATCATCATGGAATAGCAGAAACCAGTCTCCTCTGGCTATTTTTAATAGGTGATTAAAGTTAGCATTTGGTCCAATATTTGATTCATGCCGAACGTAACGTAGACGATCATCGTCAAATTCGCCTACCACTTCAGCAGTCATGTCTGTCGACGCATTATCTCCGACTATTACTTCTACATTTGACCAAGTTTGTCCCAATGCAGCCGTGATTGTGTCCCTCAAAAATGATTGAGCTCGGTTATATGTGGGAATAGCGATAGTTACTAGATTTTGCACTGTAAGCCTGCCTAAGAATATTTTTACCAGTCATCTGATTCGGTGTAGCCCAGCATTGGAACCAAATCTGGATAGAGTGTTTTGAATAGGCGCTTATGCTCTGGGTTGAAGTATTGTTGCCAATCGCCAATTTTTCCTTTTCGATAGTGATTGCTCACATCTTCCTGACCTTGATGCCTACCTTTACTGCGAGCCTCAAAGCGATTTCGCCAGGCAAGGGTAAGGAGTTCTGCCGCCGGAATTCTTTTTATTTGTCTCGATTTGTCAACGGCACGTGCATTTATGTTTGGAATCGTTGCACGTAATTCTCGTACTAAGCCACCACACCTTTTTAGGAAGTCATAGTCTTTGTTGTCAATTAATCCGAGATAGTCATAAGCTGATAGGATCGTGTTGTAATTATTTGAGACAAGGTTTTCAAATCTAATTTCAAGAATATTGTCTTGGCAATAATCCCACATTTTCATGTGCTTAAAGGATTTGGCCCGAAATTTTATCTCTTCTGCGATTCCGTCAGGTTCCGACAAATCCTTAAGGATCTTTCGGTGCTGAATAAGTTCTGGCCAATTATCGGTAGGATGCGAATGTAAGTGAGAAAAATAAGCCGATACGACAATATCGCGGGGGTCACGGATGATGTGAAATCCTCGGTGGTCTGGCAACTGATTGGTATGCTCGTTATTTGCATTTCCATAACTCAGAAAATCGATATTTTTAGAAGTAACATATGATGGGAGGTCACCATAGAATTGTTCAGAGTTGAACACGGAGCTGAACCGCAATCCCACACGACGACAGACTGATGCCGCTAAAGTATTGAGCGACATCGTAGCGCATTTATGATGTCCATAAAATGCATACATTAGCTGTATATTCCGCTGTATTAGTTATCGCTTATCTTGCTCAGTTGCCTGTTTGACCTTAGTAATAGGCAGCTGTTCTTTCATCTGAGCGATTAAGCACGGTCCCTATAACATTCAGTTCGCCGAGTAATTCGACCATACGCATGGCGTCTGTTCGTTGTGTCTTACCTTCGGTAACTACTAGCAAAACAGCGTCTACTAGAGGCGCAAACGCGAGCATATCGTCGGCAGCTAAAACCGGGGGCATGTCATAAATAACGATATTATTAGGGTTGCTACTAAATTGGTCTGAAATATTCCGCATTGCGGGCGATGATAGTAATTCAGAAGTATTTTCTTCTTGACCAAGATTGGGGAGTACGAATAACCTGTCAATACTTGTGCGCACAAGTGCATCGTCTAGCGAAGCTTTACCTTTTAGGCAATGAGATATCCCACGTTTAACTTTCATATGGAGGTAAGAAGCGACACTCGAATGTCGCATATCGAGATCTACCAGAC
>TARA_B100000686_G_scaffold355249_1_pt1 | contig 10195 bp, 4 predicted proteins | sample TARA_B100000686 | Tara Oceans TARA_B100000686 (sample SAMEA2622733) | marine metagenome | biome: marine biome (ENVO:00000447); feature: marine epipelagic mixed layer (ENVO:xxxxxxxxx); material: "saline water (ENVO:00002010), including plankton (ENVO:xxxxxxxx)" | depth 150 m
CTACCCAAACTTTATAACCTTCAAGCTGACATCTCCAATGGTAATCTATTTCTTCCATATGAGCAAAAAGATTTTCATCAAATCCACCCATTTTATCGAAAATAATTTTTCGTGTTAAAAAAGCTGTTCCAGAAGCCCAAAAAACTTGACAAGGTTTATCATATTGCCCCTTGTCTTTTTCAATGGTATTAAATATTCTACCTCTTGCAAATGGAAAACAATATTGATCCATAAATCCACCACTTGCTCCTGCGTGGTCAAAATAATTTTTATTATAAAAATTATTTATTTTTGGTTGAACAGAAGCAATTTTATCATCTTTTTCAATTCTTTTAAGGAGATTATTAATCCAATTTTTTTTATGAATGGTATCATTATTTAAAATAAGAAGATATTCGCCTAGGGAATGCTTTGCTAAAATATTGCAACCACCAGCAAAACCATGGTTTTTATCTGAATGGATAAATTTTATATCTGGAAATTTTGGTTGAATTTTTTTTATTGAATCATCTGGAGAATTATTATTTAATACAAGAATCTCTAAATTAGAATAGTCTGAAGATTTTAGGGAATCAAGACATTCTTGTAAAATTTTTTTTCCACCATGATGAGGAATCATGATAGAAATTAGAGGCGATTTTTTGCCTCTATTCATTTATTCAATTGTACCTAATATGGATAACCAATCCATGGCTTGTGAGTCGTTTGGATGAGAACTAATCCATAATTTTAAAATATCTTTAGCCTCTTTATTTTTTCCAGCCTTTGTATATGATTGAACTAATGTATATAAAATATCAGGTATGAAAGGATATTCATGATATAATTTTAAATGATAATTAATATTAATTTCATCATCATTAAATTCGTTCATATAGATTTGTCCTATATAAATTTTACTTTCTATTGATAAATCTTTTCTGTTTTGAATATTTGCTAATCGTTTTTTTAGCTCTTCTGGTTTTCCTGCTTCTTTATATATTCTACCAATTTGTATATCTAATTCAGGATCAGTAGTTGGAATGACATGGGTAGGAAAATATTCATCCATCATAGTAAGTAGCTTAACTGTTTTTTCATTACGATTTTCATCAGAAGAATATAAATCATCTAAGCCTAATTGTAAAAAACCTGAACGATAATTTTGAATTAATCTTTGAATGTTTTCATTAAAGTAGACATTAGGATTATCTAAATTTTTATATCTATAAATACCATTTCCATTATTTATTTGATTTAAATATTTTTCTGGTTTGTCAATAATAAAGTCATAGTCATTTGTTTCAGTTATATTTTGTAGCATCCGATCATAGTTTAAACGCGGCATTGAAGAACTTTCTGCTGATTTTTCATGGGTTACTTTATAAACTAAACCTTCCATTTGAAGATAATCATCCATTCCCATCCTATTATTAGGAGCCACAGTAACTGCAAAATATATAGGTCTTGTTTCAATTGCGTCTTGAATAATTTGCAATATCATAATATCTTGGACCCTTAAATAATTACTAAGCTTAGGGCTAATCTCCCATATTATTTTATTATCACCATTCTCAATAATTGCAGGAGTAGCCCCCCAATTACTTAAAATACCAAAATTTGAAATGGAATAATTGATCCCATATTGAGACTTTGTATATTCATTATATCGATTTTTAAGTTCAGGCCAAATATTTGTCCATTTATTAAGTGCATATGCGGTTCCAAATATTGGATCTAATTTTTCAATATTTTCATCTTTTAAATTGATGGGAATGGTTGGTATTTGATTTTTTAATTGTTCAATGTACCAAGGTGTATTTAAAAGGCTTAAGTTTACTACGCGTACATCTTTTCGAACGCCTTCTACTTCTTGAATATACCATAGAGGGAATGTATCATTATCACCATTTGTAAAAATGATGCCATTTGGTTCACAAGAATTAAGCATATTATATGCATAATCCCATGCCACATAATTTCCCGTTCTATCATGCTCATTGAAATCTGTTGCTAACATTTGCATGGGCATGATCATAAAAATTATTCCGGTTAAGCCTAAAGAAACAAATCCAGCAATTTCAGTACCTTCAAGCCATTCTTTAATTTTTTCTTGAACTGCAGCAACCCCAATTCCAATCCAAATGGAAAAAACAAAAAAACTACCAACATAAGAATAATCTCTTTCACGTGGCTGTGGATCATATTGATTCAAGTATAAAATAATCATTATTCCTGTTGATAAAAAAAGAGCTAAAACGGCTAAAGCTCGTTTATTATCTCTATTAAAATGAAATATCATACCCAAGAGACCAAAAATTAGTGGAAATGGTAGACCATATCTAAGCCAATCTATCCCTCTTATTTTTTTTATGAACTCTCCGTTTAATGTTTCAAGCGTCCAGCTTCTTTCTTCATGGCTCTCTTTGCCAGCAAATTGCCATGCAAAATAACGCAGATACATTTCTTTTATTTGATAATTCCAAAGAAAACCCAATTGTTCATTATTTGTTGGATTTTGTTTGTTTAAAGTCCAACGACTAGAATAAGCACATTCACCCCTTGCTAGTGTAAATGCGGGGTTTAATATTTCCCAATCACCGTATTGATCTCTATTCATATATGCCAATGCACCTTCTATGGTGTCTGGATTATTTTCATTAATGTTGGGATGTTGTGTAGCCCTTATGAAAATTAATGAATATGTAGAAAAACCTACTAAAATTAATACAAGACATGTAAGAATCGTGGAAAAAAAAGCATGTTTTTTCCATATGGCATATACCATGGATGAAAAGGTTAAAAAGATTATGGCTATCATGAATTTTAACCCATAAGCGTTTGCCATATTTGGTAAGCCTTTGATAATTCCAAGATATATTACCATGAAAATAATGATTGTTATTCCAATGGTTCCTAAAAATGTAGAGACCTTTGGTTTGTATTTATTATAATATATTATTAATGCAATGAAAGGTAAGGCTAAAAGATTTAATAGATGAATTCCTATGGCAAGACCAAACATATATGAGATGAAAAGTATGTACCTAACATTACCAGGATGGCCTGAATTTGTATTCCATTTTAAAATCAACCAGACAACTATGCTAGTAAAAAAAGTAGATAATGAATATACTTCCGCCTCTACTGCATTAAACCAATGAGAATCTGTCACAGTAAAGGTGAATGCTCCTATTAATGCGCTGCCATAAGTGATTAGATAGTCTGGCCAAGATTTTGCTTTTCCTTTCCATTGTTCTATTAGTTGAACAATGATTAGGTACAAGAACATAACGGCTAATGCACTAAAAATTGGAGATATTAAATTAACTCGAGCTCCTAAATCTGAAAAAGTAGGCAACTGAGAAAAAAAATTTCCCAATAGAAGGTAAAATGGCGTTCCTGGTGGATGAGGCACCCCTAATGTGATGGCTGTAGCAATAAATTCTCCACAATCCCAAAAGGAAGTAGTTGGTGCCATTGTAATTAGATATATAACAAAAGCATATAAAAATGTTATTAATGCAAAAAAATTATTTAATGTTTTAATTTTCTTCATTTTAACTAATATTTACAAATTCAAGCATATGCTTATAATTTTCTTTAAATTGTTTTTTGATGCCTTGATGTTTTTTTGATTTTAATTTTGGATCATCAGTAACCATTTCAAATGCTCGTTTTCTAGTTTGCCTAATTATTGCTCCATCATCTGAAAAATTAGCAATTTTTGTTCTTACGTATCCATGTTGTCGTGTTCCAAAGAATTCACCCGGACCCCTCAATTTAAGGTCTTCATCTGATATGGTGAAACCATTGGATGTAGATTCCATTATTTTTAAACGATGTAAAGAGTCTGAAGAATTACCATGTTGTATTAATATGCAGTATGATTGGGTGTTTCCTCTTCCTATTCTGCCTCTTAATTGATGAAGCTGAGTTAATCCAAAACGTTCTGCATTTTCAATTACCATCATTGTAGAATTAGGAATATCTATTCCAACCTCTACGACAGTAGTTGAAACCAAGCATTGTATTTTATTATTTGCCATGTCACTCATTTGTTGATCTCGTTCCTCTTTTTTCATTTTTCCATGTATATATCCAATTGAATAATCAGGAAAAATTTTTTCTTTTAAGTATTTATATCCTGTATTAGCCGCTTTCCAGTCTAATTTTTCTGATTCTTCAATTATAGGATAAACAACAAAACATTGGTGATTTTTATCCATCTCTTTTTTCATGAATTCATAAATTTGATCCATTTTGTCTGGTTGCGCTATTTTAGTAATTATGGGTAACCGATTTTTAGGTAATTCATCTATTATGGATATATCCATATCTCCATGAATTGTAAAGGCTAGGGTTCTTGGGATGGGGGTTGCAGTTAAAGCTAACACTTCAGGTGAATATCCTTTATCAATTAATGCTTTCCTTTGTTCAACTCCAAACCGATGTTGCTCATCGATGATTATCATTCCTAAATCTTTAAATTGTATGTCAGCTTGTATTAAGGCGTGAGTACCTATAATTAATTGTATTTTTCCAGATGCTAGGTTAGAATGAATTTTACTACGCTCACTTTTTTTAATATTACCAGTTATAAGTTCAATATTTATGCCAATGGGGTTACAAAATTCCATAAAACTTTTATAATGCTGCTCTGCTAAAATTTCTGTTGGTGCCATAACGGCAACTTGTGCATCATGACTTATTACAATTGCGGCCGCTAAAATAGAAACAATTGTTTTTCCAGATCCTACATCACCTTGAATTAATCTGTTCATAGGTTTTATGCTATCTAAATCAGATCTTATTTCTTTTAAAACATTTATCTGTGAATTTGTTAAAGTAAAATGTAGACTGTTAAAAATATCTTTTTCATATTTTCCTTTTTTAGAAAAAATTCTTCCTTTTTTTTCTGCATTAGCTTTCTTTTTTAAAGCCATTAAAAGTTGCAAAAAAAAATGTTCATCATATTTTAAACGATATGTGGCGGTTTTTAATTTATTTTCATTTTCAGGATAATGTATTTGCGTTAAAGCTTTATTTAAATCAAATAAGCCTTCTTCTTTTTTAAATGTAGATGTAAAATAATCTTCAATATTCATACTCAGCTGTTCTAGTGCGGTATTTATTATTTTTCTAAATCCTCGGCTGTCTAATCCAACTGATTTAAGATTAGATGTAGAAGAATATTGTGCGAGAATTTTTCCCGTATTGACGGGATCTTCTCCTTCTGCCATAATATCAAATTCTGGATGTATTATTTGAAAACCATTATGAAATTCTAATTTACCAAAAACCGCTACTTTATCACCAATTTGAAATTTGTCTGTTATCCATGAAACGCTATTAAACCAAACGCAGGCTAAATATCCTGTGGAATCATTTAAAAGCATTTGGAAATAGCGTCGTTTTCTAGCTTGCTTCATTCCAAATGACTCGACCGTACCTATTATTACTGCTTGCTCACCGATTTTTGTATCACGTATATGTTTTATGGTTGTTCTATCTAAATATCTTCTTGGGAAGTGATATAATAATTGACCTATGTTTTCAATACCATATCTTTTTAATGCAGATCCTCTTTGAGGCCCTACACCTTTTAAATAAGTAATGTCAGTTTCTAAATTTATTTGATAATAAGTTGTAGTTGAAGTCATCCACAAAAGTTATTATTAAGTCATTCTTTTAATGAAGCTATGTTTTTTTGAAGTATTTCCAGATCATTTTCATATTTTTTTTGTTTTTGACGTTCATGGTCTATGATGTTTTTTGGTGCACGATCTATGAAATTTTTATTTTTTAATTTTTTATTAACTGATGAAAGCCTTCCATTTAAATCTTCAATTTGTTTTTCAAGTCTATCAATTTCTTTATTAATATCAATAAGATCTGCCAAAGGAAGAAAAAGTTCCAACCCCTGTATGACTGCTGTAGAAGATTGAGGCGGTTTTTGTTCATTCATTCCTATTTTAATTTCATTTAATTTTGCTAATTTTTGCAGATAAATGATATTTTTTTCAAGTTTAGTACATAATGTTTTATTTCCTCTAATTATTAGATTAGCTTCTTTGGCGGGAGAAACATTGAGGCTTGAACGCATATTTCTAATGGATGAAATAGATTCCATTAATAATTGAATATTATTTTCAATATCTTGATTTATTTTATTAGATTCAGAGATTGGCCAGCTAGCATTAATTAGCATTTCTTCTTTTTCTAGTTTAAAATGAGACCATAATTCTTCTGTTATGAAAGGGCAGTAGGGGTGTAATAATTTTAAAATTTCACGAATTACATGTACTGATACTGTTTGAGTGGTAATTCTATCATTATCATTATCTCCATAAAATCGAGTTTTAGCAAATTCAATATACCAATCACAAAAATCTCCCCAAGTAAAATCATAAACCTTCTTTATGGCTTCATTTATTTTATATTTTGAATAAGCAACATCAACTTCCTCTATGGTTCTATTTAATTTAGATAAAATCCAATGATCAATTTCATTAAGCTTTTCAATGTTGATTTCATTTAAACGTGGCGGAATATTTTCATCTAAATTCATGGTTATGAATCTGGCAGAATTCCATAGTTTATTCATAAAATTTCTACCTTGTTCTAATCGTTCTTCAGAAAAAAGAATATCAAGTCCTTGAGGTGCAATCATTAAGATTGAAACTCTAACAGCATCAGCTCCGTATTTATTAAAAAGATCTAATGGGTCTGGCGAATTACCTAAAGATTTGCTCATTTTTTTCCCTTGTGAATCTCTTATGATTCCTGTGAAGTATACATTTGAAAAGGGAATTTCATTACAAAAATATTTGCTAGCCATAATCATTCTAGCTACCCAAAAAAATATAATGTCTGGGCCCGTTACTAAATCTTGTGTAGGAAAGAATTTTTTCAAATCATTCGTGTCATCTGGCCATCCTAAAGTTGCAAAAGGCCATATCCATGAACTAAACCATGTATCTAAAACATCTGGATCTTGATTTAAATTTGTTTGTTGACAGGTTGGGCATAATTTTGGTTTTTTAATGGACAAAATAGGATCACAATTATCATTGCAATACCAAACGGGAATCCTATGTCCCCACCATAATTGTCTAGAAATACACCAATCTTTTATATTTTCTAACCAATGATTATATGTTTTTATCCACCTTTCAGGATAAATATTAATTTCTTTATTTTTTACAGCCTGTAAAGCCATTTCTGCTAGAGAATCCATCTTTACAAACCATTGTTTGGATAAATAGGGTTCTACTATTGCATCGGTTCTTTCAGAGTGTCCAACAGAATTCTCATAGTCTTCTATTTTTTCTAATAATGTTAATTCTTTTAATTTTTCAATAATTTTTTTACGTGCATCAAAGCGATCCAAGCCTTGAAATTCTTTTGGAACATTCTCATTTAAGGTTGCATTTGGATTGAAAATATTTATTAATTCTAAATTATGTCTTTGTCCCATTTCAAAATCATTAGGATCATGCGCTGGTGTAACTTTAACACATCCGGTTCCAAATTCCATATCAACATAATCATCGGCAAAAATAGGAATTTCACGATTTGTAATAGGCAAAATTACTTTTTTTCCAATTAAATTGACATATCGCTCATCCTTTGGATTTACTGCAATCCCAGTATCTCCCAGCATGGTTTCGGGTCTTGTAGTTGCAACAATCAAATAATTATTTTCATTTTTTATGGGATACTTGAAGTGCCATAAATGACCTTGTGAATTTTTATAAATTACTTCTTCATTTGAAAGTGCAGTTTGTCCTTTTGGGTCCCAGTTTATTATTCGTTCACCTCTATAAATAAGGCCATCATCATATAGTTTTTTAAAAACTTCCAAGACAGATTTTGAATAGTTTTCATCCATTGTAAAAACTTCTCTATCCCAATCACAAGATGCTCCAAGTTTTTTTAGTTGGTCTATTATTATTCCACCATATTTTTCTTTCCATTCTAGTGAATGTTTTAAAAATTTATCGCGACCTATTTTTTGTTTATTAATACCTTCATCTTTCAACATTTTTGTAACTTTAGCTTCAGTTGCTATGGAGGCATGGTCAGTACCTGGAAGCCATAATGTGTTTTTACCTTGCATTCGTGCTCTCCTAATCAGCACATCTTGAATGGAATTATTTAGAACATGTCCCATTGTAAGTATTCCAGTTACATTAGGAGGAGGAATCATGATGGTAAAACTTTCAGAATCAGTATTATTTGGTTTAAATGAATCAGATTTTTCCCAAATGGGATACCATTTTTTTTCTATTTCATTAGGACTATATGTACTATTTAATTCGTGATTAGATTTTTTTTCCATGAAAAATTAATGATTCAAATGGTGACTATTTTATTTTTTTTCATAGGGAAAATTAAACTCCCCATGGTTAATCCTGTATTAAAAATAAGAAATTAATAAAATATATTTTGAATTTGTTTGAAAGGTAATGAAAAATTTTATTCTATTTCAGAATATTTGAACAATACAATGCCAGATTCATATTCTTCAAATTTAATTTTATAGATTCTTCCAGTTTCAATTATTTTAAACAAATATATAAAATCCCACACCAATATTTTATGTGTATTTGGCGGATGATCATGGTTTGGATTTTCACATAAAAATTGATAATCTAATACTACGTAGTCTCCACCATGTGATAATAAGGTCGTATCTGCGAGCCAGTTTATATTTGCAGGTAAAGTAATTAAATCATCATAATCGATATTATTTTCTATGCTAATTAAGGAAGAACTATTGGTAATTATTGTAGGTAGAGGTGCGGTAATTACACCAGATGTTACCATCATTTTTTGTAAGGAAACATGCCAATCTTGAGAGTTTTCTAATCCTGTTGTTAGATTTAAATAAAAGGATTCTTCTTCATAATCCGGAGTGATGATGGTAATATCAAGAGAATTTTCATTATTTGTATTTTGCTTTTCACAACCTAAAATTATTAAAAATAAAGTAAATGAAATTAAGTTTTTAAAATTCATGTTTTAATTTTAAAAATAAAGTTTTTGTGGTAAATGGTCCATACATATCATCCGTATAGTTTGTAATATTATTAATTCCTAAATTTATTTTCATGGATTTATTTATAGAGTAATTTCCAAATATATCTATTATTATGAAGGCATTTCTTTTTTCATCAGAATAAATCCAATTGCTAGTATTAATATCATGATATGCTGGTCTATAAGATTGTGTCCATTTTGTGTTGATTGTTAATCCTAAAGGAAATCTTGGAGATTGATAATCATATCCATTGCAAATTGTGAGTGGAGGAGAGTTGGGGATTGATTTGCCATCATTATCTTTATTGTTCATAAAATTTATTTCCCAAGATGCTGAGAATGTGCTTACAATTTTCCATTTTCCTCTAATTTCCAAACCATTATAAATATTATTAATATTATGGTAGCTATATGTAACCATTTCATCGTCATTTATTTTACCTAAATTATTTTCCATTATGTGATCAATGAATTTAACATAATGAAATAAAATACTAATTTGGTATGAATTGGGATGTAAATATTCTGCACCTAAAGTACCTCCAAAAGATTTTTCTGGAAGTAAATTTTCATTTCCTATGACTTTATATCCATAGGTTGCATTATTATAATTTAAAAATTTTTCCATGAACGAGGGTGCCCTAAAGCCTTTTCCTATTGAAGTTCTAAATTTCCACCTATTTAGAGTTTTCATTATGGCTATTCTTGGACTATATACAATATTGTAAGTTGAATATTTATCTAATCGAAGACCGAAAATAACGTTATAATCATTTAAAATTTTTGTGTCATATTGAGCAAAAACACTTTGTGCATTTAAATTATAATTTTTATTATTAACACGATTGTTTTGGTATTTATGCCTTGATGCTTCAAATCCAAAAGTTATTTCTTTATCATCAATTTTTTTATTCATAGAAAATTCATATTCATGTGAATTTTCTTTAGATATATCATCAGCTTTAATTTCATCATTGTGAATCATTTTTTCATCATATGTTCTTTTATAATTTTGATAATTTATTAATTGTTTATAATTCCATCCAGTTTGATTTGATTTAGCATGTTGGAGGGATGTGTTGATTCTATTTATTGAGGTATTTGTTTTAATTAATTGTGATTGACCAGTTTCCTTTTGTAAATAATAGTTGGTGCCAAATTTTAATTTATT
>TARA_B100000686_G_scaffold71061_1_pt1 | contig 10195 bp, 10 predicted proteins | sample TARA_B100000686 | Tara Oceans TARA_B100000686 (sample SAMEA2622733) | marine metagenome | biome: marine biome (ENVO:00000447); feature: marine epipelagic mixed layer (ENVO:xxxxxxxxx); material: "saline water (ENVO:00002010), including plankton (ENVO:xxxxxxxx)" | depth 150 m
GGCTATAAAGATATTACTGATGATGTAATACAAACAGCGTTTGGAAAATTTAAAATTTTAGCTGACAAAAAGAAACATGTTTATGACGAAGACATCGCAGCTCTTGTAGATGATAGTTTAATTAAAGAGGATAATGTTATTATTTTAAAATCTCTTAAAGTATTTGCCGGAACAGGAGAACCTCAAAAAGCGGATATGACTTTAGAAGTTTATGGAGAAATAAAAAATGCTTCAGAAATAGGCGACGGTCCAGTAGATGCAATTTTTAAATGTATAAAAAAATTGTACCCTCATGATGTAAATCTTCAGTTATATCAAGTTCATGCTGTAACCGAAGGAACAGATGCTCAAGCCACTGTGAGCGTGAGAATTGAGGAGAATGGAAAAACAACAGTTGGACAAGCAGCTGATACAGATACTCTTGTTGCTTCAGCCAATGCTTATTTAAATGCATTGAACAAAATGATTATAAAAAGAAAAAAAACTGCTCCAGACGGATATCAGAAGCAGAAAACACAACAACAAAATAAAATGAAAGGAATATAATGTTTGGATTAGGAAATTTAAGCCAGTTATGGTCAACAGATATGGCTATCGATCTTGGAACAGCGAACACATTAGTTTTTGTTAAAGGCCAAGGTGTTGTTTTAAATGAACCTTCCGTAGTTGCTCTAATTGAAGAGAAGGGAAAAAAATCAGTACTTGCTGTTGGAGATGAAGCTAAAACTATGCTTGGAAGAACACCTGGAAATATTTCTGCTGTTAGACCATTGAGAGATGGGGTAATAGCCGATTTCGTTGTGACAGAAGAAATGATTAAACATTTTATCAAGAAAGTTCATAAGAGAAAAGCTTTTGCAAATCCAAGGATATTGATTTGTGTTCCGACGGGATCAACACCAGTTGAAAGAAAAGCCATTCAAGATTCCGCTTTGGCTGCTGGAGCTAGAAAAGTTCAATTAATCGAAGAACCAATAGCTGCTGCTATTGGAGCAGGACTTCCAATTTCCGAAGCCACAGGTTCAATGGTAGTCGATATTGGAGGAGGAACAACCGAAATTGCAGTTCTGTCACTTGGTGGAGTGGTCTACGCAAACTCTCTGAGAGTAGCTGGTGATGCTATGGATGCGGCTATAATAAATTATATGAGAAAACAGTACAATTTGTTGGTAGGTGAAGCCAGCGCAGAAAAAATAAAAAAAGAAATAGGTACGGCCTTACCTACATCAGCAAATACTTATTTAATGAAAGGAAGAGATGTACGATCAGGAACTCCAAAAGAAATTACTTTAAAAGAGGAAGATACTTCAGAAGCATTAAAACCAGTTTTAACGCAAATTATGAATGGAATAAAAGATGCATTAGAAAAAACACCCCCCGAATTATCGGCCGATCTAGTTGATATGGGTTTGGTGTTAACAGGTGGTGGAGCGCTTTTAAAAAATGTAGATAAACTCATTTCTAAAGAAACAGGCTTGCCGGTTGTTATTGCAGAAGATCCATTATCTTGTGTTGCACTTGGAACAGGAAAGGCATTGGATCAGGAAGAAACTTTTTCTACAATGTTAATAGGTTCTTAAAAATAGCTCGTAGTGCATTATGAAATATGGAACCAAGCCGTGAAGATGTAAGCATAGCAATTCGTTCAGCCTTTTTACAAAAGGGTACGCAACAAAGATTTTCTTTATTTATATTGGTAGTTATCTCTATTTTACTTATTTTTTTAGAAAAGGTAGAAACAAAACCTCTTAATTACGCGAGGGCAGCTGTAAAAGATGCTATTTATCGAGGGGCTCAGGTAGTTTCATTTCCGATTAAAGGCTTAGAAAATATAGTTGGTTTTACAAAAAAACATATAAATCTTTATGATGAATTTGACAAAATTGTAGAGGAAAATAAAAAGTTAAAAAAAGAAATTTCAACTTCAGATTTTTTAGAACTAGAAAATAGACAGTTGAAAACATTGGTAGACGAGCAAATCACATCAGAGTCTAATTTTGTAAGCTCAAGAGTTTTACTGGATAAAGAAAGTTTATACTTAAATTCGTTTGTTATTAACAGTGGAAGTAATCACAAAATTAAAAAAGGAATGGCAGTACTAAGCCAAAACAATTTTATTGGAAGAATAGTTGATGTTAATTTTTTTTCATCAAGAGTTTTGTTAATTACGGATTTAAATAGCAAAATTCCGATTATAACAGAACCATCTGCGACTCATGCGATTCTAAGCGGTCGTGGGGGCAGCAAATTGCCTACATTAGAATACTTGCCAAAAAAACATAAAATACAAAATGGTGACAAAGTTTATACATCAGGAAAAGAAGGAATTTTTACACCTGGATTACCAATAGGAGAAACAATTATTGAAGATGATAAAATCAAAGTTAATTTATTTACTGACATACATCAAATTTCGTTTGTGAGTGTTGATTTATCAGAGTTTGATACAAATTAATAAATTTTATGGCAATTTTATTTAAACATTTTAGACTAAAATTTCTTGAACTAATTCCATTAATATTGCTTTTTTTTATTTCGTTAAATGGAATTTCAGTAATTGATTTAAATTTTTTCACTGTAAGTTTACATTTTATTTTGGTTTATTATTGGGTTTTGAGAGAGCCTAAAATTATAACGTATGGCTTTATATTTTTAGCTGGTTTGATCAACGATGTTGTTTATGGAATACCTTTAGGGTGCACGCCATTAGCGTTGTTAGCAGTTTCTTCAATAGCAGCTTATGCTAGGATAGTAACAGTCAGGAGATCACTAATTAATGACGTTGTTAGTTTTATCCCAGCACTTTTAATTGGTAATTTTGTATATTTCCTGGCGCTATATTTTTCAGATTTTTCAATAGATTATTTATATTTATTTCTAAATTCTATTTTTACTTTAATTTTTTACCCCATTTTATGGATAATGTTTTCTATTTTAATAAGAGTAATTAGTGTGAATTAAAAAAATGTTCGAATCATTTGAGAATAAATCAACAGTAATCAGCAGAAGAATGTTTATTTTGTCGATTGCAAAAATCGCTGCTTTAGTTGCCATTATCAGCCGTTTGTTTTATTTGCAGATTTCGGAAAATATTAAATATAGATCTTTGTCTGACAAAAATCGTCTAAGAGAATGGAAAGTCGCACCACAAAGGGGTGTGATCAAAGACTATTTTGATAATGAAATTGCGAGCAATAAACAAGTTTTTCAACTACATATGTTGCCAGAAGATGTACCTGATATAGAAGCCTTATTTTTTAGATTATCAAAAATTATTAACTTAAGTGATCGTGATATCAGCTCTTTATTAAGAAGATTAAAAAAACGTAAACCCTGGGCACCAATTATAATTTCAGACAATTTAACTTGGTCTGAGTTTTCCAAATTAAATGTTTTTTTACATGAAATGCAGGGAATTAAACCCGTAGTTGCTGTTGCTAGACAATATATAGACGACGGTTCTTCAAAGCATGTGATTGGCTATGTCTCAGAGGTGAGTGTAAGAGATTTGGAAAACAGTGAACTGTTAAGAGAAATTAATATACCTGGGTTGAAAACAGGAAAGTATGGTTTGGAAAAAACATTAAACAAGACAATAATTGGAACACCTGGTTTTCAAAGGTTTGAGGTTAATGCTTATGGCAAACGCGTGAAAGAACTAGAGTTTACAAAAGGAACTATTGGAAAAAATTATAAAACTACCATTGATCAAGAGGTACAAAAATATTCGAGCGATTTAATTAAAGATAAAAGCGGATCTGTTTGCGTTATGGATATATATACAGGTGATGTTGTTGCCATGGTTTCTGCGCCAATCTTTGATCCTAATAAATTTGTTCACGGAATTAGCAGAGCTGATTGGGAAAATCTAACAAACGATCCAAAAAAACCATTAATTAACAAGTCTATAGCTGGTCTTTATCCCCCAGGATCGACGATCAAACCAATAGTTGCGCTCTCTGCTTTAGAAAATGATGTGATTAGTCCAAAGTTGATTGTTGAATGCAAAGGTCATATTGAATTTTATGGTCAAAAGTATCACTGCTGGAAAGAAAAAGGTCATGGTTTTGTAGGTTTGAGAAATGCAATCAAACAATCTTGTGACATATACTTTTATGAAGTAGCTAGACGATTGGGTATTGATAGATTATCTATAACCGCTAAAAATTTTGGATTAGGAGAAAAAGTTTTTGATAAATTTATAGAAGAAAAACAGGGAATCGTTCCTGATACTAAATGGAAATTAAAACATATTGGAAAAGGATGGGTTTTGGGAGAAACTTTAATTTCAGGAATAGGACAAGGGTATTTTTCCAACACACCAATGCAGATATGTTTAATGACTGCTCAATTAGCTAATGGTGGATACAAAATTAAACCAAGAATTATTGATGATCAAGCGTCTCTTCAACCAATCGTAGAAGCTTGGAGAAAAGAATTCATTCTTAGAAGAGATAGCATGGCTAATGAAGAGAAAGATTATAGTAGCAGCGGTGTAGATTATGCTTCTGATTTTTTTGAAAACACAGAATTACCAAAACTTTATAGAAATCAGGAAAATGTGAAGTTTGTTTTAGATGCTATGTTTGGTGCTACCAACGAGCCTATGGGCACTTCTTACAGATCCAGACTTACCAAAGATTATGTTTATGCAGGAAAAACAGGAACATCTCAAATAAGAAGAATTACAGAAGAAGAAAGAGAACTTAAATTGAAAAATAAAGATTTACCTTATGAAAAGAGAGATCATGCTCTTTTTACTGCTTTTGCTCCATATAAAAATCCTAGATATGCAATCACTATCATTATTGAACATGGCGGCACAGGCAGTTCCGGGGCAGCACCAATAGGTAAAAAGATTATTAAAAAAGTTTTGGATAGAGATAAGATTAGAAAAAAATACCAACCAAATTTATTTTCTGAGGTTTAAAAAATTATGGATGTAAATTTTTTACAAAGAAGAAATACAGATTTAAGAGATAAGATTTTATCTTTGGATTATCAACTAATTTTCCTTGTTTTATTATTGGGTGTTATTAGTTTTTTTTCGATGTATTCAACAGAAAGAGGAAATTTTAACTACTATACTCAAAGCCACGTTTATAGATTTTTTGTATTTTTTGGAGTTTTTATTATTTTTTCATTTTTTAATATTAGGTTTTGGTACAAAATTTCTTATTTATATTATTTGTTGGTTTTGATATTGCTATTTGGCGTTGATTTTTTTGGAGTCACGGCCTCAGGTTCGCAAAGGTGGATAAATTTATTAGTTTTTAATCTTCAACCATCTGAATTAATGAAAGTTGGAATAATTATTTTTCTAGCAAGATATTATAATAAGATTCCTACACATGCTGTAAATAATTTTAATCATATGTTAATCCCTATTTTTTCTTTATTTGTACCCATGGCATTAGTTATAAGCCAACCCGATTTGGGAACCGCCCTTCTAATTGCGATTGGAGGATTTATTGTCATTTGGCTGGTAGGTTTTAGAATAAAATATTTTATGTTTTCATCCATTGTTTTAATATTTTCATTGCCTGTTATAATTTCTTTTTTAAAGCCCTACCAAAAATCAAGAATATTGACCCTTTTTAATCCAGAAAGAGACCCTCTTGGAGCTGGCTACCAAATTATCCAATCTAAAATAGCTGTAGGATCTGGCGGTATTTTTGGTAAGGGTTTTTTAAAAGGAAGTCAAAGCTACCTAGATTATTTACCCGAAAAACATACAGACTTTATCTTTACATTATTTTCTGAAGAATTTGGCTTTTTGGGTTCAGTTTTTTTGTTAATTATTTACGGGTTAATAATATATAGGATTACTTCGATTGGGCATGGTTGTAGAAATAATTTTGGAAAAATATTCTGTTATGGTTTTGCAGCTTCTTTTGCAGTTTATGTTGGGGTAAATATGTCCATGGTTCTAGGTCTAGTTCCCATAGTGGGCTCTCCTTTGCCAATAATGTCTTATGGTGGCTCTTCAATGTTAGCAATAATGCTTGGTTTATCTGTTGTTATGAGCTGTAAAATTTATTCCCAAGAAGATGTATCGTAAAGAAGTCAGTTTTATAAATACAACTCCAGATTGTTATTAATATTTGATTTTCATTAAAATTTACATTGTTTAGTAAGGTTATTATGTGCTTAAATATATTTTATGTTTAAAAAATTTGGCACCGATGAAGTCAAGCAATTAAATCATAACGGTAGATCTTTGGTTGGTGAGACAATGCAATTGGAAGGCGATCTTAGATCTTCCGGATGTGTAGATATTGCTGGTTTGGTTAATGGAAATGTTTTCGTTTCTGAAATGACAATTACAGAAACGGGATCAATCAGAGGAGGACTTGAAGCTACTTCAGTAGAAATTAATGGACACGTTGAAGGTAAAATTAAAGCTGACAGTGTAATAATTGGCAAGACAGCAGTTATTAAAGGAGATATTTTTTTTAAAGATACTCTTAAGACAGAAGAGGGTGCTGATATTGATGGATATATAAAGAGAGCTAACAATGGCAAGTCAAATAGTGAAGAAGATATTGCTATAGAAGAAATAGTTGAACGGGAAGAAACAAGAAAACCAAAACCAATACCAGTAGCTCAACATAAAGAGGCAGTATAAACTGTCGCTTCGCAAGTAAATTTCAAATAAAGTACAATTAAAATTGTAATGAATGGGGATACAAGTTTAAAATCTTCTGTGGGAGTCGTTGGAGCCGGTATCCAAGGTGTTTGTGCATCGCTGTATCTTATAAAAAAAGGTTTTAAAGTAACGCTTATAGATCGTGATGAGCCTGCCAATGGTTCTGCCTCCTATGGTAATGCCGGGCATTTTTCTCCATATGCATCAGTTCCACTTAATAGACCAGACATATTAGTAGATGTGCCTTCAATGCTTTTAAGCTCGACAGGACCTCTTGCATTAAAATGGAATTATGCTTTTAAGATGATACCGTGGTTTTTAAAATTCATAAAAAATTGCAGTAAGAAAAAAATGATGCATACAGCAAAGTATATGCATCAAATTTTAGATTTAGCATTGCCAGCTTATGATGAGCTTTTCAAAGATATAGACGTATCGGGGCTAGTAGAAAGCAAAGGTATAATTTATTTTTGGACAAAAAAAGATTTAAAAAGCAGGGAATTAGAAATTAATATTAGAAATGAACTTGGGGTAAGGCAACAGTTATTGACACCACATGAAATTCATGATTTAGAACCGCACATAAAAAAAATTTATCATGGTGGAATTTTATATTCTAATGCGAGACATGCAAGAAATCCTGGAAAAATTTTGTTAAAGCTATTTGATTCATTTTTAAAAATGGGTGGAAAATTCGAAAAACAAAATGTTGAGACAATTAATTTTTCTTCTGAAAACAAACCAATAATTAAAACAAATGTAGGTTCGTATGTTTTTGATAAGGCAATTGTAACTTGTGGAGCTTTTTCAAAAAAATTAACAGATCAAGTAGGTGAAAATATTCCGCTGGATACGGAAAGAGGTTACCATGTTCACTTTAAAGGTTATGACCATTTACTTTCAAGACCAGTAATTTTTTTGAATAGAGGTTTTGGAATTACTCCTATGGAACAAGGGTTAAGAGTTGTAGGAACAGTTGAATTTGGAGGACTGAAAAATCCTCCAAGTAAAAAAAGAATTCTAAATTTAGTTAACAGTGCAAAATATCTTTTTCCAGATTTGAAAAATCATCATGATGAGTGGTTGGGTTTCAGACCGACATTACCTGATTTTTTACCTATAATAGGTTCTTCAAAAAATTGTAAGAATCTATTCTATTCTTTTGGACATCACCACTTGGGTTGGACTTTAGGAGCTATTTCTGGAAAAATTATTTCTGGAATGATTGCAGAAGAAAATACAAATTTAGATTTGTCTCCATACAGTTCCAAAAGATTTAGTTAGAGGTTATTTTGTTTTCAAAAAACGATAGAGCTTATATCTTTCTCATTCTTGCAACCTTATTTTGGTCAGGCAATTTTATTGTGGGCAAAGCAGCAAGTCTTTATGAAATTCCGCCTTTTACTTTAAATTTTTATAGGTGGATATTTGCTTGGTTGATTTTGGCTCCATTTACTCTTAAAGAAATTTATAAAAAGAAAGAGTATATACTGGATAACATAAAATTAATTTTAGTTTTGGGAATTACAAGTATTACAATATTTAATTCAATTGTTTATTACTCATTAAATTTTACACAAGTAATCAGTGGCGTTTTGATGATTTCTACTATTCCTGTAATGATAATTTTTTTTTGCTGGGTGTTTAGAATTGAAAAAACAAACTTTTATCAAATTTTAGGAGTTATTTTTTCTTTATTGGGGGTTGTGGTTATAGTTACAAAGGCTGATCCTAACAAATTACTAAATTTAAATTTTAATAAAGGCGATTTATGGATGGTAGTTGCGATGTTTTCTTGGGCTATGTATTCAGCGTTATTGAGAAAGAAAAAATTAGAACTATCACAAATGTCATTATTGCAAACGATTATATCTGCAGGTTTAATATTATTATTGCCCGCATATTTAATCGAGATGTCGTTGGGTTATAAACTGAATATTCACTTACCTTTTGTTCTTACTTTAAGTTATGTTGTCATTTTTCCAGGATTGGCTTCATTTATTTTTTGGATTAAAGGAATTTCAATAATAGGCTCAAATAGATCTGGAATATTTTTACACTTGATGCCAATTTTTAGTACAGTTCTAGCAATTTTAATCTTCAATGAAAAATTTATGGTCTTCCATTTAATAGGAGCTGTATTTATTATTAGTGGAATTATTTTATCTTCAAGAAAAGTTAAATATGATTAAAGACTTAACGGCAGAACAGAAACATATTTTATTAGAAGAGGGAACCGAGGCACCGGGAACTAGCGCACTTAACTATGAAAAAAGAAAAGGAGACTATCTTTGCGCAGCATGCGGAACAAAACTATTTGAATCATCCAAAAAATATGAAAGTGGAAGTGGATGGCCATCTTTTTTTGAGGCTCTTCCAAATGTGTTTGAAACTAAGATTGATAACACAATAGGATCATCAAGAACGGAATACCATTGTAAAAAATGTGGTGGACATCATGGTCATATTTTTGATGATGGTCCAAAACCAACAGGAAAGAGATACTGTAATAATGGCTTGTGTTTAATTTTTGTGCCCAAAAAAAAATAGTTTAAGCTACAACTTTTATATTACTTAAAAGTAAAAGTTCTTTTTTTAAAAAGTCCGCGATCGATTTCATTCCTCTTATTTTGGAATTTTTTTCAGCAGTGGAATTGTAATTTGTATTTGTATTGACGTCATATGTATAAATTTCACCATTTTTATCTTTAATATATTCAATACCAGCTATTTCGATTCCATTTTGAGAAATAAATTTTTCATATTTTTCTATAAGAGGATCTCTTTTGTAATTTTTTATTATTCTGAATTTATTTCCAATGGTAGGACAATATTCTCCAAAAAATTGAGTGTTTGGTTCTTCAATTTGATCTTCAGGGCAAGCGGGGCATAATTCAAAACCTTCAGATGCATCAACTTCAACTGTATAAAGAAATTTTGAATTTACAAATTCAACTCTATTTATAACCATGGGTTTAGCTTCAATATATTCCTGAAGAAGAGTTATACCATCAATAGAAGGTTCAAAATCTTTACTACTTACATAAGAATCTAATTCTTTTTTATTACTAAATAACTTTACTCCTAAACCCTTGCCTGCCCGATTGTGTTTTGTGATAAAAGGTTTGCGGAAAATGTTTGCAGATTTAAGAATGCTTTCTTTATTATTACAATAAATAGTCATTGGTGTTTTAATTCCGTATTTTTCTAACTCCGTATATTGCAGAGATTTACTAATTTCTAGACTTAATGCTCTTGAATTATTAATTACTCTTCTTTTGTTTTTTTCGAGCCAGTTTAAAACTACTGCGGTATATTCAGGAGCATATCTATGTCCTCTTGTATGTGAACTTGCGCTCATTCTATTATAAAAAACTCCTTGAGGAGGCTTACCTAGATGATCAACATTTCTTTTTCCTAAATGCCATTCTTCGAAAGGAGCATTTATATTTTTTAATTCTTTTCTTAGAGGTTCAATCCACTCATCATTTTCGTGTATTATATAAATTTTATTTTTCATAACTTAAATTCCTAAAAGAGAATTAA
>TARA_B100000686_G_scaffold261624_1_pt1 | contig 10193 bp, 9 predicted proteins | sample TARA_B100000686 | Tara Oceans TARA_B100000686 (sample SAMEA2622733) | marine metagenome | biome: marine biome (ENVO:00000447); feature: marine epipelagic mixed layer (ENVO:xxxxxxxxx); material: "saline water (ENVO:00002010), including plankton (ENVO:xxxxxxxx)" | depth 150 m
AGCAAGACGGAATTTAGATTGGTTTTGTATATCCATACTTGTCTTAAATGATAATATTTCAGAAAAGAAAAGTTTCGATGATTTAAAATCTCCAGACTTAAGCGCACAATCACCCCTTACAAAAAGATAAAGAATATAATTTTTCTCAGAAAGAGAATTCTTCCAATTAGGAATCAACTCAAGCTTCTTAAAATTTCGAACAGACTTTCGACAATCATCCTTCCCGTATCTCACAAAAGACGCTCGAAGCAAATTCTTCTCAATTAGGGATGACAAGTATAAAAAATCTTCTGACTTAATAATATTGTAATGATCAAATGCCTCCTCATAATTAGTGCTTGCTTTTAATTTGTTACCTTGCAATTCATTAATCTCTCCAAGTCGTATATATGACTTAAGATAAAGAACTTTTACAGCATTGTTTTTATCATTTAGAATAAGTTGAAAGTTTTTTTTAGCTAAATTAAATTGCTTTGTCTTTCTAAGAGCCTCTGCAAGCAAAAATCTTGCAAGAATGTTACTGGAATTCTTTCTATTCTTAACTAAAAAATCAGAAAAAACTTGGATAGCTGGGATATAGAGTCGATCTTTAAAAAGTTTCAACCCCAGAACAAAAGATTTATTATTCTCTTTTTCCTTTAACTCCAAAGAAAACAAATTATCAATTGAAAAGAAGGTAAAACCTAGAACTGCGTAGAGGAAGATTATTTTTTTAAACAAAAACATTCTAAAGTTCCAAGGATAAGTTATCTATTAGTCTTACTGAACCTATTTTTACAGCTATCATAATCCGAGCCATATTGCTTATTTTTTGCAAACTTCCTAAATCATCAGAGTCAACAATATCTAAATATTCTATATCCAAACCAGGAACAGCAAGAATCTCTTTTCCTTTTTGAATCAATTCAAAACAGTTTGTCTCACCTTCATGAAAAGATTTCTCAATTTGCTTCATTGCTTGAATAATTAAGATAGCAAGGCTTCTATCTTTTTGACTCAAATTCACATTCCTACTACTTAATGCAAGACCATCCTTTTCCCGTATTATCGGACATAAAACAATTTCAGTATCCAGCATAAAGTCTGAACACATTCTTTTAATTATTAAAAATTGCTGAAAATCCTTCTCTCCAAAATAGGCCAAATCGGGATTGCAAATCATTAACAATTTCATCACAACTGTCGAAACACCCTTGAAATGGCCGGGTCTTTCTATACCACAAAGTTTATCCGCAACACCTTCTATATTAACCCAACTAGAAAATCCGGGTGGGTAAATTTGATCTACACTGGGAATAAACAAAAAATCTACTTCAAGTGATTCACATAATTTAGAATCATCCTCTATAGTTTTAGGATAACTTTTAAGATCAGTTTCTGAATTAAATTGTGCAGGATTTAAGAAAATACTTACTAAAGTGATTTCATTATCTTGAATAGATTTTTTTATTAAACTTATATGACCATCATGAAGAGCACCCATAGTTGGAACCAGACCTACATTAAACGGCCTATTCTTAAGTTCTGTACAAAGCAAATGCATTTCTTCTGAAGATGAGATAAGTCGCATTTTTAAACTTGCCCAATATCTATTTATTTAAAAAATGAAACCAAGAAGTTAGATTGTTTCATAGTTAAGTTCTAGAATCATCCTCTATTCTTTTTACCCAAAATTTATTTTCTACAACCAATTCAAGCAATTCTCTTGCGGTCTTTCTCAATACTGGATGAAATATATTTGGAGCTATCTCTGCCAAGGGCTCTAGAACAAAACGTCTTTCGTGCATTCTCGGATGGGGTATTTCCAACAATGGGGTCTTCAATACAGACGATCCGAAAAGCAAAATATCTAAATCAATAATTCTAGGAGAGCCCTTCTTTTCTCTAATTCTACCCATCTTTTTTTCTATCTCTAAAATTAGCTCTAACAGATGGTCCGATGTAGACGTGCAAGAAAATTTTGCCACAGCGTTTAGATATGCTGGTTGTGGTCCAACTCCAACCGGTTCAGTCTCGTAAAACGAAGAAATTGAACAAAAATGCAAGAATTCATTTTTCGACAAAAGTTCTATAGCTTCGTTAATTCGAGACGAACGATTGTTAAGATTCGACCCCAAGCCGATAAAAACAGAATTTTTTTCTATCAAAAACCTAGTTTCTTTATTCTATCGAATGCTTCCAAAAGCCTATCTTCGGGCACTGTTAAAGCCATACGTATATAACCTTCACCGTGCGGACCAAATCCAACTCCCGGGGTAGTTACGACTCCTGTATTCTTAAGAATATGCGCAGTAAATTCTGTAGAAGTATAACTTTCAGGACATTTAATCCACATATAAAAAGTAGCTTGAGGATTATTCACTTCAAGATTTAATTCTTTTAAGGCGCTATAAGCAACATCTCTTCTTTTTTCGTAAACCGTTCGCATTTCGGCCACGCAAGCTTGATCCGAAGTGATAGCTCGAATACCAGCTTCTTGTATCCCTTGAAATGCTCCAGAATCTACATTCGTTTTTATAGAACCCAAACCTGATAGAACATCTGGATTTCCTACTGCACAAGCTATTCTCCAGCCTGTCATATTGTATGTCTTAGAAAGAGAGTGAAATTCTATTCCAACCTCTTTTGCTCCATCAGCATTTAAAAAACTTAGGGGAGGCACACCATCAAAATACATTTCGGAGTATGCGTTATCACTACATACTATTACATCAAAAGTTTTAGCAAACTCTACTAATCTATTATAAAAATCTATATCCGCGCATGCCGCAGTTGGATTATTAGGATAATTAACAAAAATTATCTTCGATGCCTTTGCAATATCACTAGGAATATCCTCTAATTTAGGAAGAAATCCATTACCTTCTAACAATGGCATAAAATGTACCTTTCCATCCGCAAAGTATGTAGCAACTTCATATACTGGGTAGGCAGGATCAGGAACAAGAACATAATCTCCAGGATTTACAAAAGCTAGAGGAATATGAGCAATCCCTTCTTTAGAACCTATTAGAGTAAGAACTTCTGAATTAGGATCTAGACCAACGCCAAATCTGCTTTCGTACCATTCGCCACATGCTTCTCTAAAACTCTTCATCCCTATATAGGAGGGGTATTGATGATTTTCAACTTTTCTGGATGCCACATCAAGTTCTTTAATAATATGTTCTGGAGTAGGCAGATCCGGATCGCCTATTCCGAGACTAATAATATCTTTTCCCTCATTAGCAGCTTCAGCTTTCATTCGGTCTATTTCGGCAAAAAGGTAGGGCGGCAAATTACCAAGCCGATCAGCAAGTTTAATATCCATTTAAAGAACAACCTCCTAAAATAACTTGTTAAAATTAAGTTGATTGAAACTTGATTATCATCCAAGTTGAAAAAAAGCTCAACGAACTTGTAATATAAATTAACAAGTTGAGAACAATAGAGGAAGAATTTAAAATTTCAAAAATAGTATTCCTAGTATTGCTATTAAATAAAACTTAAGATATTAATGGTTTGATTGTTTAGTTTTGTACCGCCTAATCGAAGGATTTCCTTAATGGTCCACGTAATTGCAGAACCATGTGTAGATACCAAAGACACTGCTTGTGTAGATGTATGTCCTGTTGATTGTATCCACGAGGCTGGAGACGGTTCTAGCAATCAACTATTTATTGACCCTGTAGAATGTATCGATTGCGCAGCATGTGTACCTGCATGCCCTGTTGATGCTATATTCGCAGAAGGAGACCTTCCTACAAAATGGTCTAGCTTCACAAAAATCAATGCTGATTTTTTTACTGCCACACCTGTTGCCGCCTCAACCTCTGAGTCATCTTCTACTGAATCTCCAAAGGCTCCTGCCAAAGAACCAGAACCTGAATGGAAACCCGAACCAATAGATCTATCAGAAGAAGATATGTATAAATCTATCTCTGAGATGCGAGAAGATGTTGCTGTAAATAGAGGACTTTCTGCACTATATTCGAAAACTTCAATTCTTCGTTTCCCAATTATTACAATAGCTGCAGTGCTACTTCTTTTCATATATGGATTATCAAATAATCTTTCCAAAAACTTCAACAAAACTGTCTATGGGAAAATCTCTTCATTTGCACTTAGCCAGACAAAACCAAAGATAGCAGAAAACACCTTTACTATTTTCAAAAAGATAAATGGAAAAACATACAAAGCGAAAGTTGTTGATTCTATTTTCGGAACTAGAAATCTCTCATTCATTATACCATCTGGAGAATTCAAAAGAGAGATATACCATCGTGGAGAAGCTTATTTTGACAAGTTAACTAATCAGAACAGTCAGTTCTATTATATTTACACTGACGAAAAAAGTGACGGAAAACTCGACTCCGTTTTACTTGTCAGAGAAATATGGTCTTCAAAGAATCGTTTTCTAGGAAAATACCATAGACCCGTAAAACCGACTACAGAACATCAGTTGTCATATAAAAAAGCGGCAAAATTATTTGCCAAAGAAATTGGCCTTACTGAAAGCTAGACATCTAATTTTCTCGATTTCACTCTCATTCTAGTCAAATGCTTTAACCTTTAATTCCAAGGACTTCATTCATCCCATATAATCCTGGGGTTTGACCTACAACCCAACATGCAGCTCTTACTGCCCCCGCAGCAAAATTGTCTCGATTCCCAGCCCTATGTGTTATTTCTATCCTTTCTCCAGAACCAAAGAAAAATGCTGTATGTTCACCTGGAACATCACCCCCTCTTAAAGTCTGTATTCCAATTGTCCCAGGCACACGTTTGCCTATAATACCTTCTCTATGAAAAATAATATCTTCCGGATAAGTCTTCCCAATAGTCTCAGATAAAATTTCTCCCATTCTTACCGCTGTACCAGAAGGAGAATCAACTTTCTGATCATGGTGAATTTCCATTAATTCAATATCATAATTACTCCCAAGCAATGTTGCGGCATCCTTGATAAGTCTAAAAAGAACGTTAACACCGACACTCATATTAGGAGCAAAAACACAGGGAACTTTTTTTGCGATTTGACTAACTTCTTCACATTGTGACTCATTAAGACCGGTCGTTCCAATGACTAGAGCCAATCCTTTATCAGACGCAATTTTTGAATGTTCTAATGTTGCATCAGGTGTAGCAAATGAAATCAAAACATCTCCATCCATGCTCTCTGGATCTGACTCAAATAAAACCTTAAGTTCTCCAACTCCAGAAAAAATACCAACATCGGAACCAAGACGAGAAAAGCCAGAGTGTTCTAACCCACCAGAGAGAGTCAAATCTTCATTTTTAACAACTTGGGAAACAATACTCTGCCCCATCCTGCCACCAGCACCAGAAATTACAACTCTTTTAGACACGTCAAAATCCTCATAAATACAAAATTTAGTTAAGTATTGTTCCAAATATTCTTAAAAACCACATCTTCCAAAGGTTTTCTTTTTGCAGGTTTAAATTTTTTTCCAATTGTATGGGCAACAGGAATAAAAGCAACTGGCATAAAGTCTTCTGGAATTTTCAAAAGTTCCTTTATGGGTTCTTCTAAATGTGGAGTAGTGTACACAGAACCTAGCTCACGTGAACGAAGAGCCAACTGAAAACTCCATATTGCTGGAATGATAGAACCATACAAAGCAGAAGAAAGAGTCTTTTTCATATTAACAGGCACTTTAACTTCTATACAAGGAACCACTAAAACTGGAACTCTTTCAAAATTCTCCGCAAGATAAATAGCTGAATCAAAAACACGTTCATTTTGTATTTCTCCTTCATTAGACGCATTCATTTTTCCTGATTCTAAATAATGACTATTTCCCATTCTATAAATATCGCCTAAACTTTTTTTTAATTCCTGATCAGTAACAACTAGCCATCTCCATCCTTGTTTATTCGATCCAGTAGGAGCTTGAATAGCAAGTCTCAGGCAATCATTTACAACTCCCAAATCGACTTCCCTTCCAAAATCAAGTCGTTTTCTAACAGCTCTAGTCGTTGACAATAATTTATCGGTCACAGCCAAATCAAACTCATTCATTTTTTAGAACCTTTACAATTAGAAATTTCTATGCGAACGCGTCTGTCCTAATTTCGCCTGTATAAACCAATCTAGTATCGCCTTCCATATATACATCACTGGTATTTTCAGGATTTCCTTTGAAGTGAATTACCAGAGACTCTCCACTTCTAACTTGCACGTTCACTGGAGATTCAACAAGATTTCGTGCAGAAGCCATCAGTGACGATGCCACAGCACCAGTGCCGCAAGCTAGAGTCTCATCTTCAACTCCTCTTTCGTAAGTTCTTATTTGGAGGTTATTCCTATCAACAACTCTCACAAAATTAACATTAGTTCCATCTGGTTTGTATACAGTATGATTCCGAATCTCTCTTCCATCATTTAAAACATCTACAGAATCAAGATCTTTTGTATACAGAATCGCATGTGGAACACCCGTATTAATACTATCTAATAATACTTCCTGATCTCCTAAAACGATCTTCGTTGTTTGTGTGAAACTATGTGGTTTTGTCATCCTTACCTTCACACGATTTCCATCAATCGAAGCATCTAAAACTCCTGCCAAAGTTTCAAAAGATCCCTCTTCCGAAATCAAACCTATTTCTTTAGCAAATCTTATTGCACAGCGTCCACCATTTCCACACATTTCGGCTTCACTACCATCGGAATTAAAAAAACGCCACTTAAAGTCTGCTATGTCGCTAGATTGAATAAACATAAGACCATCCGCTCCTACAGACAAACCTCTTCTACAAACTGATTTTACAAAATCAGGCATTAATTCTTCTTTAAATTCATTTCTAAAATTTTCGATAAAAATAAAATCATTCCCACTTCCACTCAATTTCATAAATTTTGTATTTTCTGACATTTTTCTATTCCTTAGACATGAGGAATGGAGGTATTTCCTCGCCTTTAATTAAATCTTCGTATGTCTCCCTACTTCTAATTAGAAAAGACTCTTTTTCTTTAATTAATAACTCAGGAGGCCTAGGACGAGAATTATAATTTGAGGCCATAGTGAACCCATAAGCACCGGAACTCATGACAGCAACTAAATCATTCCTTGAGAAGTTTGGCATTTCTCTGTCTTTTGCAAGATAATCCCCACTTTCACAAATTGGACCTACTAAATCAGACATATGTGTTGACGTTTGCAGAAGTTCTTCTTGTACAGGTAGGACCTCCTGATAAGCCTCGTATAAACTCGGTCGAATCAAATCGTTCATTCCTGCATCTACAATTACAAAGCGCTTTTCCGGATTCTCTTTTCTATAAAGAACTTTAGTTACCAAAACACCAGCATTACCAGAAATAAATCTGCCAGGCTCAAAAATGATTTTGCAATTCAAATCTTCTATTAAAGGCACTATAGCTTTAGCATAATCATCAGGTTGTGGAGGGACTTCATCTTCATAAGAAATACCCAAACCACCACCAAGATTCAAAAAACGAATTTTATGTCCATCTGAACGCAAAGCAGTAACAAGTCCTACAACTTTCCCAACTGCATCAGCAAAAGGAGAAGTCGTCGTTATCTGACTTCCTATATGACAATGAACTCCAGAAAGTTCTAGAGAATTGAAATTTGCAGCTCTAGCGTATTCCTCTCTAGCTTTTGCTATATCTATTCCAAATTTACTTTTTTTCAAGCCGGTAGATATATAAGGATGAGTTTTCGGATCTACATTTGGATTAACACGTAACGCCACTCGAGCGATCTTATTATTCTTTTCAGCGACTTTATTAATATTAAACATCTCTTCTTCACTTTCAACATTAAACATTAACACTTCTTTATTTAAAGCATACTGAATCTCTTCATCAGACTTGCCGACACCCGCAAAAACAATTTTTTCTCCTGGAACACCAGCTTTCACAGCTCTATAAAGTTCGCCACCCGATACTATGTCCAACCCACCTCCCATTTCCGAAAACAAACGAAGGATTGCAATATTTGAATTGCTCTTCATGGCAAAGCAAACTAAATGGGGTACGGACGAAAAAGCGTTGCTAAAACTGCTAAACTGTCTTGTAAGTGCTGAATGACTGTAAATATAAAGAGGGGTTCCATACTTATCAGCAAGTTCATTGATCGAAATCTGTTCGGCAAACAATTCCCCTCTGATATAACTAAAATCTTCATTCATCGATTACTTACCTCCTTGTTGAAATATTCTTTGATTTATTTTCTAGTGGAGCTTTAGGAGGACCTTTAACACCACAACTAACAAAAGTTATGAAAACAAAAATTATTAGAGAAATGAGAGTTAAAAAAGATATCTTACTCAAAGAATTCCTCCGAGTTTTTTCTTTTCTATTCTTAGCTGCCTTTTTATACTAGTAAGTGAAGAGCCACCTTTGCTATTTCTGTTTGCAATAGATCTCTCGATAGAAGCCTCTTTCAAATCCGAACTTTTAACGTTTGGCACAAAACTATTTAAATCTTCAATCACTAATTTATCAAACAGAATTTCATTTTCTATCGCATACAAAACAATCTTGCCAGCAGATTCATGAGCCTCTCTAAAAGGAATTCCCCTTCTAACCATTGCATCTGCAATGTCAGTAGCAGTCATATAGCTTTCATTTACTGCTTGTGACATTCTTCCTTTATTAAAAGTCAACGATTCCAACAATAGATACATAACGGTCAAAGAAGAATGTAGAGTATCTGAGGCATCAAAAATTTGCTCTTTATCCTCTTGCATATCTCTATTATATGCGAGCGGCAATCCTTTCATCATTGTCAATAAAGAAACAAGATTCCCGTATGTTCTCGCACTTTTTCCCCTTACGAGTTCAGCAACATCAGGATTCTTTTTTTGAGGCATCAAGGAACTGCCGGTAGCAAATGCATCCGGCAAGTTAATAAAATTAAATTCCTCACTAGCCCAAATCACGATCTCCTCACCTAGACGACTAAGATGCATCATTGCAATTGATGCAGCTGAAGCGAACTCAATCACAAAATCACGATCACTGACTGCATCTATACTATTTGGAGAAACAGAATCAAAATTCAGTTTCCTGGAAACTAGTTCTCTATCTATAGGATGACTAGTTCCCGCTAAAGCACCAGACCCTAGCGGAAGGATATTTACTCTCTTCCTTATTTCAGAAAATCTATCATAATCTCTATTGAACATCTGAGTATAAGCCATCAAATGATGAGACAGAAAAACAGGTTGAGCCCTCTGCAAATGAGTATATCCTGGAATCAAAACTTCAATATTTTTTTCAGCTTGAGACAAAAGACAAACACGCATTTCTATTATAACACCTAGAATTTCATCAATCTGATTTCTTAGCCATAACCTCAAAGATGTAGAAACCTGATCATTCCTACTCCTAGCCGTGTGCAGTTTTCCACCTATTGACCCAATTCTTTTAATAAGTTCCGACTCAATATTCATATGAACATCTTCAAGCCTAGGGTCGAAGAAGAAATTATCAGACTCAATATCCAACAAAATAGATCTTAAGCCTCGAACAATTTTTTTAGAGTCATTAAGAGAAATAATTTTTTTTTCTCCCAACATCTCTGCATGTGCTATGGAACCTTCAATATCAAACTCTGCTAATCTATAATCAAAGGACACACTTTCGGTAAATCCTTCAACAAAAGAGTTTGATGAACTAGAAAACCTACCTCCCCAAGGTTTTCTAACATTTTTACTAGCCGAACCAGCATGTTTCTTTTTTTTCATGCTTAAAATCCTATAAAACTGAATAGATTAGAAAAACAGAAAAATAAACAATAAAAATTCACATTAATCTTTAGAATAATATAAACAGAATGAATCTAGCACTTAAATATTAACAAATTCAATCCGAAAGAGACATAATTTTTATTCAACTTTTGGTCTTGACACTTAACAATCGTATTGTTAGTTTTTCGATCGTTAGAGAAATTTTAAATTTCGCCCATTTTTCAATAGTTTTATTAAAAACTTAGACCTATTAAATCGATTTAAAGAGAATAAATTGAAAAGTAGCTTCAAACAATTAAGAGCTGCTTCCTTAGGTTGGAATTTTGTTACTGCTCCTCTAATAGGAGGGGCTATGGGTTATGGTTTAGATTACTTGTTTTCAACCTATCCTTGGATTATGGTTTTGGGTCTTGTGCTAGGTTTTGTATCTGCTTTTCGTGAAATACTTAGGAGTGGAAAATAATTGACTGAAT
>TARA_B100000686_G_scaffold354665_1_pt1 | contig 10172 bp, 4 predicted proteins | sample TARA_B100000686 | Tara Oceans TARA_B100000686 (sample SAMEA2622733) | marine metagenome | biome: marine biome (ENVO:00000447); feature: marine epipelagic mixed layer (ENVO:xxxxxxxxx); material: "saline water (ENVO:00002010), including plankton (ENVO:xxxxxxxx)" | depth 150 m
CCAGAGCGACTTCCTGACGACGTCTTTTTTGAGGACATTCCAGGGTTTATTGTCTCTGGTCGCCCAACCATTTCTATTGATGGTCCTGGTGCAAAGCAAACAATCTACTCTGTTCCAGACACTCTTCCAGAGGATCCGCCAGAGGCCATATTGGCTGGGCATGACTTCGACACAGTGGGCAAAGCTGTTACCAGGGGAGACCTGACAGGCCCAGCGGCTGCTATTGGGGAGCACATACCCCCAGCCCTTAGAGACAAGCTGAAGGGAGACCCAGAGGAAGTAGAGAAGATGAGCCGGGATCAGGCCTCCAGGCTTTGGCACATGACCTACATACGGTACAACAGCACTCGGGATCCGATTAGGAAGGCCCAGGTTCTTGGCGACTTCATACGTCGCTGGAACCCAAGACTCGCTGGCAAGCTTGGGTACACGAAGGAGGGGTACACAAAGCCTGAAGGGTGGTGGAAGTTTTTTGACGTACTTGATGCCTACACAAGGAGGCCTCTTGCCGCCATAACGAACACCGCGATGGACCTGAGGCGGTGGGAAATAGCAAAGGCAGCCAGCCCAGGTAAGTTTAAGAATCCAACACTTCCAGAGGCGCTCTCTCTGCTCCAGCAGAACTATGCTGGAGACAAGGGTGCCCTTGAAGATTTCGCCAAGCAGCTAACAAACACAGCCTTGTATATAGCCACAACGGGAGGAGTTCGCCCTGAAGGCGTTTCTGAGCAGGCGTATGCAAAGAGCTTGCTTGAAAGCATGGACACTGGCGCTGAAGAGGTTGAGCACGACATTGCTGAAAAGCTAACGGCTGCAGGGTACGAAATGTATGACCACCCAATCCTTACCGGCGTTGGTATGGGAGCGCTTGGTGGTGCGGTCCTAACAAAAACCCCACAGGGAGCCCTTATTGGCGGCCTTACCGGCCTTCTTGGTGGTTCAGCTATTGAGGCTAACAAGTGGTGGGGTGGCGTTTCCGCCGAAGAGCTTGAGAGGGCTAAGCAGGAGGCCATTGAGGAGGGCAGTGTTGGTGGCCACCTCGCCTATGCTCTTGGTGGTGCCATTTCGCTAGACCCAATCAACGCACTCGGTTCGCTAAGCAAGGGCGCTGTGGCTGTCCCTAAGGCAGGTGCTGCTGCGAGGATAATGGGAACCGGGTTAGACCTTAGCGCTCGTGGCGTTGAGGTTGCGACTCGCCATACGAAGCGCCTTACTGATCAGGCCAGGTTGAAAATCACAGCACATCAGGCTGCAACCCACGGGGTAGATGCGGTTGCCCCTCTTTCGGACATAAACAAACAGATTAGTCGAGTCGATCAGGCGATCTCTAGGCACCACGCCAGGGTTGATGAACTCACCATTGGCGACAAGCCGAGGGCGAGCAGGATCTCTGGAGAGACCATTCCAGAGGAGATAGAGAGGGTCGGATCCCAGATCAATAGCCTAAGGGAGCTTCGGTCCAGTCTGCTTAACGCATTCGATGAAGCAAACGACACTCTGCTTAGCGCTGCCCCAAAGAAGGGTGCTGGGATAACGGGGGTACCATCCGTTAGGTCAAAGCTAAAAAACTTCATCTTTAGCCACAGCAATTCCAGGAAACTCCTTGAAGAACAGTCGAAGCTGCTTGCTGTTAAGGACTTCCTGAAGGCAACCACAACTGCGCTTAAAGGGGAAGTCAGGATTCTTGGAGACTTTGCCGTCGAGGAGCTTTCAAGGCTTACAAGAATCCCCATGGATGAGGTGAACAAGCTTCGGCTTGAATCCGGGGTTAAGGGTGAAAAGCTTCCAGCGAACTACTTTGAGGGCGAGTGGGTCAAGGGTCTCAAGTCCGCCGAAGAGAAGGGGGAAGTCCTGGTCAGGGTTGATGTTGATAATTCTGGCAAGGTGACGCATGTAACCAAGCCTCCAGATGTGGCTCGCATCTACAGGTGGGCGACGGACGGAGAGCTTGGGGAGGCTGCTCGTGTTGCTGCCATGCGCCCAGGGGATGGGGTGCTTGAAAAGCTCTTGAAGAGGGGCTTGAAGGGCCAACCGAAGTGGGATGACCTGGTGGCTCGTGCAAAAACCGAGTTAAAAGCTCTGCACACTCCAAACACATCCATCGTCCCTGGCGTGAGGCGATCCCTAACTGAGCGTGCTGTGGAATGGGCCACCTCTAAGGCCTACCTTGCTGGGCGCGGTGGAAAGAGTTTTGGGGCGGCCATAGACGACATCCTCCCCCCTATCCCCAAGGGCTTCACGAAGGACTCTCTCAAGGCGAGCAGGGCTATCAGGGGAGAGTCTTTGGTTAACAACATTGAGCCCCTCTACTTCACCCTTGGCTACGCCATGGCCAGGGCTGTCCCGTGGATGGATCCTGTAAGAAGGGCATTGGGCGGACTTCTGTTTACCCCAAGGGTTGGGTTTGGTGCGAAGCCGCAGATTTACACCGAGTTAGCAGAAGGGACAGGCTTTCTCGCTAGGTATGGGTTGGACCGACAGGTTCTTCCGAAGGCCCACCTTGAACACCCAGCGACATGGAGGTTGGTTGGTGACGCCTTCAGGAACCGGGCTCGCGTTGCTTCGCACTTGAGGGAGCGGCTACCGAAGGCAAAGCTTCAGATTCTAAAGATTACAGACGACCCGACAGAGCTTAGCTTTCTTTCTCATTTTGCTGAGATGGGGTGGGACAGCGTAAAGCAGTCTGACAAGGCCCTTGCTGAGTTTATGGCCTCAGTCTCTCTTAGGAAGCTTGAGAAGGTTGTGGACACGATAACCCTCCCATACAGGGCTGCTGAGGCTGAGCCGGGAAAGGTGTCGACGTCCTTCAGGCTTGAGAAGGCAGATGCGGAGGGGGTGCTTGAGGCAATTCGCACTCTTCGCGAGCTTTCTACCCCGCGACCAGACAGCCCTGTTGCCGCCATTCCTGTCATTGATAAAGACCTGTTGAACTCTTTGGAGAGGACGGTTCTGGACCACCTGGCTTCAACGGACGAGATTAAGTCTCTTGAGGCGCAGAGGGCTGCGGTCAGGGCTGGTTCTCCTACCTCAATAGAGCGACTGCAAAACCTCAAGCTCCTCAAGGATCGACTTGCCCTGTTCACTGCTTCGTATGACGCAAAGGTTGGCGGCAAGATCGCTGTGGACACAGAGCTTGATGTTGCCAGAATGGCTGACGGGTTTCAGCCAGAGATTCAGCGCATTCAAAGCGCCCTGTCGTTGATCGAGGAAAGGCTTGCTCTTAAGTCTGGAGATCCTACGCCCAGCCAGCCGATCTCTGGCTTTGTGGGAGATGTTCTTAGAGAGGCAGAGGAGTTCCTCCCGTCAATCCCAGGAAGGACGTTTGAGGAGCGCCTGTTCAGGCCAGACGAGGCTGCCGCTCTCGGCGCTCCAGAGAAGCTGCGAACGACGGCAGCAACAGACCTTCCTCAGTGGAAGGTTCGTAAGGACGACAGCACCCTAAGTCCTGAGATGCACCTTGCCGAAGTGCAGGCTGCTGTAAAGGCTGGCAAGAGGGTTCCTGTTGATGTCTTGCTTGACTACCCGATTGAGGTGATTGGCAGGGTCAGGGCAGACCTGAAGAAGGGCCTCCGAAAAGTAAGAGAGGCTCAGTCCAAGCTTAGGGCTGCTAGCGATGATTTGGCACTTCTTAGGCAGCGGCTAGTTGATGAGGGGGTAGACCCACTTAAGTCGACGCAGTTTAAGAAGGCGCAGCGCAACATCAGATCAGCCCAGGCTGACCTCGCGAAGGTAAGGTCCTCAAGCTTTCTTGCGTCCCTGCGAAGGGCAATCTCAAGGGTCGAGAAGGCGGTGGCGGACAAAGATCTTGTTGTTCCAATTGGCAGCAAAGCCCGCCACACCCTTGAGGCAACGAGACAGCTTTACAAGAACAGGATGCTGGACATCCAGGCTTTGATCGAAGGGGAAGCGACCGTCATCCGCGCTCGCGGTGATGCCAGAAGAGCGGCTGCCACAATCTCGATAGCCCCGATGGAGAAAATGACCCACCTCCAAAGGGGGAGACTTGACCGCGCAATTGACGCTCTAAACACCAACCTCCGTGGGCCAAAGCCAGAGGTTGCCAGTCTTCCAACTAAAGAAGTGAACAGGCTTCTAAAGGAGCTTTCGGATCCAGCACTATCCGCCCGCGTGGCAGAAATGCGACTAGCGATCTCCAGGGAGCCAAGCCAGGCGAAGAAGCGGGCTATGAGAAGGAAGCTGGAGACGGAGCTAAACAGCGCCCTGTCTTCCCGCGAGGCCAGGGCGTCTGAGCTTGTCGGGACAACCCCCCTCGCACAGGCCTTAAGCATTCCCAAGACACGGTCTGCGCTGAGCGGCCTACCAGGACCGGCCATCACAAGGAGGGGTCTGTATGAGAAGCTAGACAACATAGATGCAGAGCTAGCCAACCTTTCTAAGACCCTTGACGATCTTGATTACGATCTCCGAACCCCGGAGCAACAAAGGAAGTCCCTCACTCAAACGATTGACTCAAGCGTCAACGCCTTGGCTGAGTCTGCAGCCAAGTTTTGGAACAGACTGGAGGCCCTAAAGAAGGCCGAGATAGCCAAGGCCATTGGCCATATGACCCCAGATGAGCAGGCCCGTGTCGCCAGAATGGTTAAAAACCCAGACCTGTATAACCTGAAGGCTGGCAAGAAGAACCTGGTAACCGACCTCAAGGCTCAAAGGGCTCGTCTTGTTGCCTCTGTTGATAGGCTGGAGGCTGCTGGCAAGAAGACAACGAAGGCGAAGAAGTCTATTGCAAATATAGACGAGCAGATTCGAGTGCTGGGTGACGACGCTTCGGTTGAGAGGATCGTAGGCGCAGCCAGCATCATGCGCCAATTCTTCGACAAGTGGTTTGACGACCTCAAGGCTGCAGGCCTTTTCGCGGAGATGGACAGAAACGCCTTCCTGTCTCGCGTCAATATCGGCGCTTATGTGAAGCACATGGCGGACAGATACTCTGCAGCAAAGGTCGCCGCCTTCCAGGGAAGCAAGGTTCCTTTGTGGGCAAGTCAACGCCTTGGTGGATCTGCTGAGTTCTTCAAGCACGAAAGGAAGCTGGATGGCCTTATGCGGGAGATCAATAAGGCCAGCAGGAAGGAGTTTGCTGAATCAGTCGTTAAGGACCGGGCCAGCTCTGGGGTGTTTGGCAAGGAGGCGCAGCAGGTTGCAAAGCAAAAGAGTAAGAGCGCGAGCACAATGCGTACCTTCTTTGAAAGGAAGGGTGTCAACTACGAGAACATAGTCGACGACGTTATGGCAGAGGGTGGCTTTAACGAGCTACACAACTTTTTCGAGACAGACCCGTTTGTGATTATGACCAGGTACAACGACATGGGCAGCAAGACTGTGTCCGACGTCGCCTTTCTCGAAGACGTCCTTGATATTTTCCCGGCTGGCAGGGAGTTCCGCTCCGCTACCGCTGCTGATGAGGCTGGCTTTGAGCGACTCGACAAGGTTAGCGAGCTAGAGGGGGTCCTTAGAAAGAGGCTCCCGCAAAAGCTAAGGGACTATGAGGACATCATTCGTCAGAACATGGTTGATGGTGTGCCGGTAGATGAGATCAAAGACATCCTTGAGAAGGAGGGTGTTGTTGTCGATGACGACGTCTTGCACGCATTGAGGGGCCGAGACAAGTACATCCCCAAGGCGGTTGGAGAATATGTTAGGTGGAACAACGACCCCGTTGCCCAACAAGGGGTCAGGGCTTTGTTTGGGGACCTTTACGACGGTGTGCACTCGTGGATGAAGGCGCAGTCAACCATCCTCGCCTTTGCCCACATCGGAAGGAACTGGCTGTCCAATGTTGTCTCCACCTCTCAAGAGCTAGGCTGGGCTGCCCTGAACCCGGTTACCCAGATGCAGGCTGCGATGATCTGGGGGTCTTTCAGAAAGGGTGACGCTGCCTTTGGCCTTGATGTGCCTGTGAAGATTGGCGACAAGGTGATGACGAGGGGGGAGTGGCGACAGTTCTTCCGAGACCGGGGCTTCTTTGAGGCCCCCCTCTCGACAGACTTTATGAACGAGCAGGCTGGCCTTGCAGCGCTTGACGCCATCCCAACCGCTAGAGACTTGTTTATTCGTAGCGGTGCAGCAACGGCGGGGTCGTTTGCTGGCGGAGCCATCACCTCCGCTCTTGGGCTTGGCCCAGCGCCAGGAATGTTTGCCGGAACTGCTGTTGGCGTTGGCCTTGGGAAGAGGTGGAACGGAGCCAAGGAGGTTGCTGGCGGGTCTGTGTGGGAGAAGTTCATAGGGATGTCCATGAAGGATTCCCATGCAGACCTACCCAGGACAGTATCTGCGATTGGCCACAGGACCTCTGGTGCTGCAATTGGCGCGGCGGTTGGGTCTGTTGCTGGCGCTCCTGGGGCTGCAATCGGTGCCGTCCTTGGCGGCGTGACGATGCCTGACTACCTGAAGATGATGGGGATGTTCAACACCTCTGTTGAGGCCCAGGCAAGACTCTCTCTTGGCGTTGCTGCCATGAAAAAGGGGGACGACGCTTCGGTTGCCCTTTCCCGTGTCAACGCATCCCTTCGTGACTACTCCGACCTAACCCCACTTGAAAAACGTGTTTTGCGGAGGGTCTTCTTCTTTTACACCTGGGAGGCTGGCAACTTTAAGTACCAACTCGACTGGCTTAGGAGGAACCCAAGGGCGGCCAATTCGATAATGAGCTTTGTGGATGGGGTGTATAAGCAGCAGTTTACGGAAAGAGAATACGCTTCCCTTCCAGACCCTTGGAAGTACAGGATTCTTGCCAGACACCACCAGTCTAGGCTTGTCGCTCTCTCTGGACTTCCCTGGGAACCGATGGTTGAGCTTCTCTCCAAGAAGACGAAGACCCTTCCGGCTCCGATTGCTGGCCTTGCGGGGAGGCTTAACCCGATGCCACTCACCGCTGTGGAGTGGGTGGCAGGAACAAGCTTTTACTACGACAGGGGGTGGAGAGAGCTTACCAATGTAAGGCAGCTTGTTGACACACCACCTCTTTATCAGTGGGCAATGGGGGTTCCCACCGAAGACGAAGTGGTTGACAAGACGATTTGGAAAAACGGGGTGCCGACTGGGCTGACAAGGGGGGTTTACAAGTCTAAAAACCCAGTGCTTTTCTACCTGGCCCAAAGGTTTCCTGGTAATCGGGCTATGAGGATCTACTCCGAGATCAGCACCGACACGTTCAACACATACGCTATGGATGCCGGTGACCCAACCGTGCGGGCTACGTGGCCTGAGAAAGCTGCAGCGTTTGGCCTTGGTTGGAAGAACACGACCATAGATATGGAGGCAATGCAGAACTACGCAGCCATCGAGTTGGCTGACGAAATGAAGTCTGAGATACGCCTGATTAACGATGTGATAAGTAAAGACAACAAGATGAGGCCGAATTGGACGGAGCAACGAAGGCGTGCCTTTGATGAGCTTCAAGAGGGCTTTAACGAGTAGGTTTGATTAGAGCAATCGTGAGTGATAATTTCGCAGTGTAAGAAAACGAATGACCGCTAGCCATTTAGACGCTGGGATGTCGGATCAGGAGGCCACCGCTTTGGAGAGGGCTGGTGCCTTTGCCTTGGGATGGAAGCCAGAGACAATAGACTTTGAGCAGAACAGAAACTACATGGCTTGGAAGCTAGAGCAGTACTGCTTGGACTACATCCAAAACAGGGTAAGAGGTTCTGTCAGACAGATAAGAAGGCTTAACCCTCAGTTCTCCAGCCCAGCAGTTCCTATAACAGCTGTTGAAGCAGAAGAAGACGAGTGATACGGTTGCGAATATAAACCCATATGCCCCCCGGCTGTGCCACTGATCTACAGCTTGGAGGGGGGCAGGAGAAGCTAATGCCAGACATCTATACCCCGGCAGACAGGATCAGCTTAGACGCTAGTGGAGGCCTGGCTGCTGGCAATCAGTTTCCTCTTTCTGGCTCACTCTCTACCCAGGGGCTTACGGTTAACGGGCAACCGCTTGCTCGCGGCGCGATTGTGGGATTCAGAGTTGTCCTCTTGGCCAACACCGGCTCGGCTGCTGACACCATTATTGTTCGTATTTACAAGAACAGTCAGACGAGTCAGACATCAGCCGACCTTGGCGAAGAGCTGTACGAAGCTCAGTATGTGTTTAGCGCTGTGCCTCAGACACAGAGCGACATGTTTGAAATCGAGTATCCGTTTTTTGAGCAGCCATTCATTACGATTGAGCCGGTTGGAGTAACAAACCCCAACGTAAACGTCACTCCGCTGGTGAAGGCCATTGTTTAATGGCGGTTTTTCGGAGAACCCCTCCGCAGGGACAGATAAATCCTAGCGGGACGCCAAGGGTAGGCCACCCCCCAAAGGGGTTTGACCCCCGATTCATGGCTACGTCATGCCTGATTTGGTGCAGGGCAGATGTTGGCATTACTCTTAATGGGAGCACTGTTTCTGGCTGGGCCGACCAAAGTGGGAACGGGAACAACCTAACCCAGGGCACTGCTTCGCTTCAGCCAACATGGGTTGAGGATGGTTTAAATGAGTACCCAGAACTGAGTTTTGACGGCACTGACGATGTGATGACTGGGCCAAGCTTTTTTGGGTCTGTCACTTCTGCCAACAGTTGGACAACTGCGGTTGTTTGTCGTGGCTGGACTTGGGGCGGATCAACCGCTCACAACACAGGCCGCGCGGTGCTGGGCGCTCCTAGTGGCGGCGGCGGGTACTTCAACCAGACCATGCTCTCACAGGCTGGCGGCGGTCCAGGCGGCGGCTTCTATAATGGCTCGGCCCATAAGACGGCCAAGGCGGCTGCTGCTGGGGCCCAGGGAGCTTCTCTTGTTTGGATCATGGTCAACGATGGCGGTGACCTGACCATTCATGTGAACGGAGCTTCTGGGACCACCGTTTCTTCTGCTGGAAGTGTTCAGTCTCAAGCGACAACCCTTGCGGTTGGCCATGGAACTGGCTCAGGAACCTCTACCGCGTATTGGGATGGCAAGATTTCCGAGGTGCTTGTGTTCAACGGGGCTCTTGCGAACGGAGAACGCGGGGCCTTGGAGGGCTATCTCATGGATAGGTACGGTATTTGATGTACTTACTGTTTGACTCAGAGGAAGCCGCTAGCAGCAGGGAGTCAGAGCTTTCTTCAAAGCTTGGTTATCCAAGTCCAGAAACGGCTACGGTTAAGTACGCACAACCGCTTAAGCATCCCGCTAGGGGCGAGTGGGCGTTACTTATTTGCGACATATGGAACCCTTCTACTGAGAAGATGGCTAGCGCTTTTTCCTACATTACGGAGGAGGAGAGGGTTGCCTTGGTGTCTGCGTCGTCTCTGGAGGGGGACGGCTGGTTTGATTGTCCTGAAATTGGTTCGGAGTAAGACATGGGTGTAAAGCGTTCTCATCCCTCTATCACTAGCTCTGAGGTTATCCTCAAGAAGAGCACTGTTTACCTGCCGACATCTTCTGACATCGGCACCGTGGACGCTCCTGCCTGGAAGGGTGGTGGGGCGACCAGCGGCACGGGCAACTGGGGCGGATCGACCACTCCTGATGCGTTCATTATCAGCTACGCGGACGCCACCGGCACCGCTGGGTTTGTTCGCTTGCACTGCACGGGCGACACCGCTGCGTTCGATCTTGTTCAGGTGGAAGGCGAAGACCTCGACAATCAGCAGAGCTTTGACGCGCTAACCAACGATAGCGATTATCTATATATAGCGTTTAAAGGTACTCTCTCTTCAGGCAGCCGGGGTATCGAGGTTGCGATTCAGCCGAAGTATGTTGACGGCTCAGCTAAGTCGATGACGATAACGGCTTACAGTCACACGGGAAGCAACCTCGGCACGCTGACCGCAACGGCCACAATCACCGAGCTTCTGTTCACGCCAACCAGCATTAGCGACTTCGCCGACATCTACGCATACGACGGATCGTCGGGTACCGCGCATATGGCGTTCGGTACAGTCTCCGGCAAGACCGGGCTGTATCAGACGCTGGCATGGAATGGTTGGTCTGGAGGTAATGGTGGCTATGCCAGGATTGACAAGGAGATCACCAGCGGATCGAGCGGGTATCTTGAGTTCACCAACTCAGACACTGGTGGCTTCCAGATGGCTGGCCTTTGTTACAAGAGCGACTTCACCGCAGCTGGGCTGGACAATCTGCTGAACGCCAACGACACGCGCAACTGCCAGCGCTGGGCCTTTTACA
>TARA_B100000686_G_scaffold264210_1_pt1 | contig 10170 bp, 8 predicted proteins | sample TARA_B100000686 | Tara Oceans TARA_B100000686 (sample SAMEA2622733) | marine metagenome | biome: marine biome (ENVO:00000447); feature: marine epipelagic mixed layer (ENVO:xxxxxxxxx); material: "saline water (ENVO:00002010), including plankton (ENVO:xxxxxxxx)" | depth 150 m
TCAAGCTAAACGAACAAATAAAAATTTACAAAAACTCATAGAATTATTTCAGATTTGTGAAAATAGGTTGAAACTAATAGAGAAAGACTCTAAATAAAGGAATGATGATAGCCATAAGTGTATTTGATAACTAAAAACGTTTTTGGTGGTCATCAAATTGACAGCGCAGCAACTGTTTAAATTTAAAGATGGATAGAACTTCCAGAAATAAAAATATGCGAATTTCGATCTGTATATTACTTCTGGCTAGCATAGGTGGTGGTATTATTCTTGTAAATCTAGGACCTTTTTTGCATAATTAGTTCACTTGATATTTTGTTGGTGGAATACTATTCCGTGGTGTTGATGAGCTTTCTTAATTTTTTAGACATTAAATTTTTTAATAAAAATATAGTAATTCTTCTTGCGTTTGGAATAATTTTATTTCTTGCAATTGATTTGAGAATCTACAACCTGAACAAAGTTTACACTGAGTATGATGATATTGGGGTGCTTACATTCCATAAGGGCAACGCAGGCACTAGAGAGGGAAATTACGACTATACTGTATTAAAAAAAACCATCTCCTTTAGCTGGGAAACTCTTCGTAATTTAGAAAATTCCTATTTGCTTCCATTATATGTTGCTTTTGGATGGACTTATTCACCCGGGCAATATTTGCTGTATCCAATGATCTTGTCAGATGACGATGATTACGAAATGAAGGTGTTCAAAGGCCGTTTTGTATCAGTTCTCTCCTCAGTTGCTACCCTAATCTTATTGTTTTGGTTGTTTATTAAATTAAATAATGGCTTGAACTGGGCTGCTCTGTTTCCGGTTTCAATATTTGTGTTTTCACAAAACAGTATTCTTTATGCACATCACATGAGCCCCTATTCTACATACTGCCTGAGCACTGTTGGGGGTTTATTTTTGATAATTTTGGCAGTAGAAAAAAAAATTACTACATACACAGCATGCTTGATAAATACAGCGTTATTGTATTTTTCATACATGAATATTTTGATTTTCATGCCCCTTTTGTGGATTGAGTACCATAGGGGCAATTTAAAAACATTTATTTTTTCGTATTTTGCAGAAAAGAAAAATTTATTATTTTTTAATTCGTTGTTGATTTTTCCTGTCTTAATCCTTTTTCTATTGAAGATGAAGCAGAAGGGCAACTTTGGTACTGGTAGAGGAGTTGTAATACCTAATGCAGAGGATTTCGTTTCTATAATCAGCGCGCCTATTTATGCATTGAAACAATTATTTATCGCTTCGCAATCACTTTTCATGGGTTTTTTCCCAACGGGGCTCCCGCTTGTCTTTGCAGTATTTTTTTTGGTCGTTTTTGTGGCCGTGGCATATTTTGGTATCTTTAGAATTCAGGTTGCCTATAAAGTATTTTTTTATGCACTGATTATATATTTATTTCAGTGGTTATTTCTTTATACATTATCGAAATTGCCGCTTGACCAGACTAGACATGCTCTTATTTTTTTTCCTGTATTATTGTCGATGGTATTTGTGTTTTTTAGCTATTTAAAACTACCCAATCTTTTTTATATTGTTTTGTGTCTAACTGCTGTGCCCTTTTCATATGGTGAGGCAAAAAATCTGATTGACCAGAAGACAAGTAATTTTGATTTTGAATTTATTGAGAAGCAGAATGTCGAACATATCTTCCTTTATAGTTTTACCGAAAGTCCCTTGTTGTACTTTGAAGGTGAAAAAACGGTATTAAATGTCGATGTGAACGCATTTAAAGTCGCTTATGTAAACTCCAAAATGCCGGAAACTTTTTTACTAGTAAGCCAAGACCAACCTCTAAAATCTTATAAACCAGGTTTGCAAGGACGTTTCCCTGGAATGTTTTCAGATTATATTATTGAAACTCTTGTGGAAAAAAGTACTGGACAATATTTCCCTTATAATAATTATAAGGTGGTTAGTCAGCAAAACGGATTTTATGTGTATCGGTTTTCTCGGATTAATTGAATTTGGAATGCGTTGGAAAAAGCGGTTAAAATTAAAATTTAATTTTTTGGAAGTTCAAGTTATTTTCTATTTTGAAAATGAAAATTAGTAGAATGGTGAGGCGCTCTAACTAAAAAGAGGTTTGATTATACGTTTGGCAGAATATTATATGCTTATTTTTTATTGCGGGAAACCACATAAACTGCCCCTCCCATACCATAATTAAAGACATGTCGTACCTGAAGTTCCCCCAATTCAACAAACTCAGCAAAAGCGCGTGCCACTCCCTTTTCCTTGCTGCCTTTATATGAAAAATAGTCATCAAGAATGATGTAAGTTCCTTCTTGTACTGTGGGTAAACTAAATGATAATGCATCTTTGGAACTGGTGTATGTGTCGCTATCAATAAAAATTATGCGCGACTGGGTAATTCCAAATGCCTCTGCCCCATTTTTAAGTGAGTCACTGAAAAACCCTGGTATCAGTTTGTAGTCAATACCTTTTGCAACCCGGGCTATTCTACGGTCAACTTTTTCCAAGCTGGTTGCGAAATTTTCATTGGTGTAAAATGGATGTTCATCCTCCTCCGACAGGGAGCCAAACCCTGAAAATGAATCGAAACCAAAGAATCGCGTTTTCAAGGTGCTTTTATTTAGAAAAGATAATTTGCTGCAGCAACGTATAGAGTGGCAAAAAGAACTGCCAGTAAAAACTCCAAATTCTAAGTAATCTCCTTCTAACTCTTCTATGGTAGAAAGGTAATGCACTTTTTTCAGAATATAGTATTTCTCGATATTATGAATAATCGCAGGATTGATACCTGCGATCAGGGTGGAAGCCCAGTCCTGTAAAAAATCAAGTTTTGATATGAATCCAAATTTAGTTGCCATCGCTGTCCTTTTCCTGTTTTTTTGTAAACCGAGTAAATCGCATGAATAGTTGATGAATTTGGAATGTTATAATCTTACAGGTAGTTTGATTATTGCATGAAATCAAGGTAAGCAAATATTTTTCATAAGCTATCAGTTCTTGCTATTACCTGTTTCAAAGAGCTCTTTGATCTGATATTATTGCCCATGATTAAACTGCAGGCAATCACTTATATATGCTCATTCTTGATGCAATTATTTAATGTTGAATGTCTTAGTTTATAATAACTCCTTGTATCTTCTGTTTTTTTAAAATGCTTAGGTCCGCTTAATTCCATTTTTAATCTTTCCTTTCTACTGCAGGGTGTTTGGTTTATGGTACTTGCTAAAATTATTATTTTCTTATATTCAATTTGTATCCGAACCTAGTATGCCAAAATTAAAAGATCTTATTGCTATATCAAAACATATTGGGAGGAATCTCGATCTTGTGCAAGGTGCTGGCGGTAATACATCGCTCAAAAAGGATGGGGTTTTGTGGGTTAAAGCATCTGGTTGTCGGCTACAAGATGCTGAAAAGCGTGACATATTTGTTCCTGTTGATTATTCCAGAATTATTAAGGAACTAACCACGATTGATGATGATTCATTTTTGCCTAAAATAATGCAAAATGATGGAAGCACTACACTTCGTCCATCTATAGAAACTTCATTGCACGCTTTAATGCCTCACCAATATGTAGTACATGTGCACTCGGTAAATGCTATTGCGAATGCAGTGTTGGAGAATGGAGAAAAAAAGTTAAGCCAACTTCTTGAGGGAATTAGCTGGGCTTGGGTGCCCTATGTCCGACCGGGAGTTCCTTTGACACGAACTGTTCAAAAGGTGATGCGTTCAGACTTAAATGTTCTTGTCCTGGCAAATCATGGGTTGGTACTTGGGGCAGAATCGAAAGAAGCAGTTTTTGAACTGCTCAATCAATTAGAGAGCAGGCTTAATCGTCCGCGTAGAGAACCTGCTACATTTGAAAAAGATCGTTTAGTAAAGTTGTTGAAAAACACAGGCTATAAACTCTCACAATATTCTCTTGTCCATTCTCTTGCCTTTGATCCGGTCGCTCTTTCTATTGCAGGAAAAAATCCGCTTTATCCAGACCATATTGTTTTTCTTGGGACGGGTCCCATGTCAATTATGTCAGATGTAGAACTGAGTAAGTATCTAGAGGAAAAAGGTAACCGGCGGGATCATGAAGTGATAATAATTAAGAATTTGGGAGTTATCACGCATCTATCTTTGAGTGAAAATGCAGAAGAAATGTTACATTGCCTGGCCAATGTTCTTTTGCGTATACAGAGTGAGGAGAAACTTCGTTATCTTACCGAAATTGAGCAGGCGGAAATTTCTGGATGGGACGCTGAAAAATTTAGACAAGCAAATCAGAGTTGACAGGAATATCAAAATGCAGATTGTAATACCTATGTCGGGGTTTGGAGAACGATTTCGTTCCGTTGGTTATAAGGTTCCAAAGCCATTAATTGAAGTGGATGGTAAAACCATCATCGAACATATTATTGATATGTTTCCCGGTGAACTGAATTTTACTTTTATATGCAATTCGGATCACCTTGAACAAGATGAATTTCGAATGCGCGAGATATTAGAGTCGGCTTGTCCAACGGGAAAGATTATTCCAATTGCAGGACATAAATTGGGTCCGGTATATACCGTTTTGCAGGCAATAGACCAAATTGATCTCGATGAGCCTGTGATTGTTAATTACTCTGATTTTACTTGCTATTGGAATTATCAAGGTTTCAAAGAGCTTACCGTGCAATCTGATTGCGACGGAGCTATACCCTGTTATCGAGGATTCCATCCGCATACCTTATGGAGTAATTATTATGCGTATGTTCGTGAAAAAAACTATCTTGTTTACGATATCCAGGAAAAGCAGCCTTTCACAAATAATCCTGTCGAAGAGTTTGCGTCCTCAGGCACCTATTACTACAAGTCTGGAAAGTTGATGCAGCATTATTTTCAGCAATGTATAGATAAAGGACTGATGGTGAAAAACGAATATTATGTGAGCATGGCATTTAAGCCGATGATGGAAGATAAATGCAAAGTTTATGTCTATGAAGTGCCATACTTTATGCAATGGGGTACTCCCGGTGACCTTGAAGAATATAATTATTGGTCCAGTATTTTTAAAGGTATGCTAATTGAGAAGGAATCACCAGAACAGCCTGGTGCCTTACTCATGCCTATGGTTGGATTGGGAAGTCGATTTCAAAAGGAAGGGTATAAGATTGATAAACCATTGATTCCGGTATCAGGAAAGCCAATGGCTGTTCAGGCAGTGAATGATTTGCCGCGGGCTGAATCTCAACAATTTATTTTTCGAAATAATCTTCCCGGTCTCGAATCCCTTAAAACAGCTGTATCTGGGGTATCCATTGCACCAAAATGTATGGTACTGGACCAAATGACTGATGGGCAAGCTTCTACCTGTGAGCAAGGTGCAAAAGATCTTGATCCTGATCAGCCAGTTACCATTGGGGCCTGCGATAATGGGATGCTATATGACCCAGAGTTATTCAATGAACTTATGAAGGATGATTCTGTTGATGTCATTGTATGGGGAGCGAGGGGTTACCCTGGAGCAAAAAGATCTCCTGAAATGTATGGATGGATCGAGGTTGGTGCCGAGACATCAAATATTTGTAGTGTATCGGTTAAGGTTCCCCTGGCCGATCCTAAGAGGGATCCCATAATTGTGGGTGTTTTTACCTTTAAGCGTCTGGGTGATTTTTTTGATTCGGTTAAGCGGATGAAAGCCAGAGAAGCCAAAGTTAATGGTGAATACTATGTCGATATGGCAATAAATGATGCCATTAATTTAGGATTGAATTGCAAATTATTTGAAATAGATAAATATATTTGTTGGGGAACACCTAATGATTTGAGAACATTCGAGTATTGGCAATCTTGTTTTCATAAATGGTCGTCTCATCCTTACCGCTTGGAAGCGGATAAAAATAATGAAATGTATTCAAGCTGTACCAGATGATTTTTGCGAATACCCTGTTTGTGCTGAAAATTTTTGATTAAAAACTTCAACTTAGAATAATAATTCCTTGGTTAAATTATCACTTGTAATTCCATGTTTTAACGAAGGTGAAAACCTCCCGATTTTACTCAAACGTTGTTCCCAAATTGTATCCCGACAGGATATTGAAATTGTTATTGTTGACAATGGGTCCACTGATAATACTCAGACTATTCTCAATGAACTGTTGCCAAACTATCCTTTTGTGTCCAGGGTTCAAGTCAAACATAACCAGGGTTATGGACACGGAATTCTTGAAGGCTTAAAGAATGCTTCTGGAGAAATTTTGTCATGGACCCATGCTGATATGCAGACTGATCCAGGTGACGCTATTAAGGCTTTAAAATTTTTTGAAAGTTCAACGACCCCAGAGAATTTGTTTGTTAAGGGCAGGCGATACGGTCGTCCCCTATTAGATGTTATCTTTACAATTGGAATGTCTTTTTTTGAAACGCTGTTGTTGAGGACCCCTATGTGGGATATCAATGCCCAGCCAAATATGTTTCACCGATCTTTTTATGAAACTTGGGTTGAACCACCAACTGATTTCTCACTAGACCTCTATGTATATTTTATGGCTAAAAAGAAAGAGTTAGACTTAAAGCATTTTCCTGTCTTTTTTGGAGATAGGGCTCATGGCACCTCAAGCTGGAATATCAGTCCAACAGCAAAATTTAATTTTATTAAAAGAACACTTATTTACAGTTTTGCATTGAGCAGAAAGGTGAAGGATAATGCATAGAATTTTGCACCGCGTTAATACTCGGGATGCGCTGTTAAAATGTCCCAAAGATCTGGGTGTAGAAGTCGATATCCGGAGTAAGGGCGAGGCATTGATTATACATCATGAAGCCTTTGAGGAAGGTGAGTGTTTTGATGAATGGCTTACTGCATTTGATCATGGCACCTTGATAATCAATGTTAAGGAAGAGGGTTTGGAAGGACGCTTGATTGCTCTAATGAATAGAAGTGGTATTGAAAACTTCTTTTTCCTTGATCAATCGTTCCCTTTTTTAATTAAAACATCGCGTTCCGGAGAAAGCCGGAGTGCTGTACGAGTTTCTGAGTTTGAAAGTATTGATACTGCAATGTCATTGGCAGGAAAAGTTGAATGGGTTTGGGTAGATTGCTTTACCCGTTTTCCTTTGGAAAAGGAATCAGCATATCGTTTGAAGGAGCAAGGTGCTTTTAAACTCTGTTTTGTTTCGCCCGAGCTTCAGGGAAGAATGGATAAGGATGAGGTTATGGCCTTCCGAAATAATATTGAAGCTCTTGGCATAAAAGGAGATGCGGTTTGTACCAAGTATCCAGATCTTTGGAAGTAATTTGGTCAGATCTTAAAACGGATAAGTGGTTCCGGGTTGGACTGACAGTTAAATTGGCTTTTGTTATTTTGCTGATTCCTGTTATTCAACAGCAATGGTTCTTGCCCTTTATGTTACATATTTATGAAGCCCCTTCCTTGACCCCATGGACTGACTTTTTAGATTCAGGAGGCACTTACTTAGCGTTCCCTTATGGTCCTGTGATGCTTTTCAGTCATTTGCCAATGACTTTTTGTGGCTGGTTATTGGATTTGTTATTTGACAGTCAATATTTTTTAGGTTTGGGATTTCGCTTAACCTTGTTGATTGCTGATATATTTGTTCTCCTGTTTTTACTTCAGCAGTTCGATAGTTCTTGGAAAAATATAGTTATCTTCTATTGGCTATCTCCCCTGGTTTTATTCATAACCTATTGGTATGGCCAGACAGACCTTATTCCTGTGGCTTTATTCTTTATCGCGATTGGTTACCTGAGGCGAAAGAATCAAAAGCTGGGTGGGATTGTTTTGGCACTTTCCGTGGCCGCCAAACACAGCATGCTAATTGGGGTTCCTTTCCTGTTTTTTTATTTATGGTTGAATAGAGGCTTGAAGAGCGGGTTTTGGCGTTCTTTGTGTTTTTTTGCTGCTACCTTGGTTTTAATTGAAGGTCCACTAATTTATTTGAGTGGCTTCAGAGAAATGGTGATTCAGAATAGAGAGGCTGGTAAAATATTTTGGTTTGCCTTGGATATGGGAAGCGGTATTTTGGCTTACATAATTCCTATTGCCTATTTGCTATTACTTTATTTTGCCTGGAGGATGCGGCGGATGAACTTTGAACTGCTATTGGCGACCTTGGGAGTAGCCTTTAGCATAATAGTTATTCTCACCCTGTCACCACCTGGTTGGTTACTTTGGCTGGTTCCCATTTATGCTATACATCAATCAAGAAGCAGTGGTGGAGCTATTCCTCTGGTTAGTGTCTTCAGTCTATTTTTCATTCTTTACCACCTGTTTTACAGTGAAGGAACAAATTTTGTTGGCTTTGATGCACCAATAATAAGTGACCCTAATATGTTGGGTGCGTTACTTGGCGATAGGTTTCAATCATTATTATTCACATTAAATATAGGACTTGTATTTTTGATTGGGTTGCAAATTTTGCGCGAAGGAATCCAAGGTAATGATTATTACCATATGGGCCTAAAACCTATAGTGTTGGGAATCGCTGGCGATTCGGGTGTAGGGAAAACAACTTTTGCAGGATCCATTTCTGATCTTTTTGGTACGATTTCAACTGTGCACTTGATTGGTGATGATTATCATAATTGGGACCGTGTTTCCCCAATGTGGAAGTCTATGACACATTTAGATCCTAGGGCGAATAGAATTTATAATATGGTCAAAGATCTTAGATGTTTGTTAAATAATGAAGCGGTACTTGTAAGGACATATGATCATAAAACAGGGCGATTCTCCTCTCCAAAGTTGAAAAAAAGCAGGAATGTTATATGTGTATCTGGGTTGCATTCACTCTTTACGGAAGACCTGGCAGGCGAGATGGATAGGCGATTTTATTTGGATATGGATGAAGATCTTAGGGTGAAATTGAAAATTACAAGAGATATACAAAAGCGAGGGCGAAGCAAGGAGTTTACATTGTCCGAAATCGCTAGAAGAAGCGAGGATGCTAAAAACTATATTCATCCCCAAGCATCAAGAGCCGATGTGGTTTTTTCCCTTATGCCTACTAATCCAAACTTATCGGAGGAGGATCCGGAAAAGATAAAACTAAAGCTTCGAGTTAAGTTACGCCGAGGAGGTTATTATGATGATTTGAGACGTGCTCTAATAGGCGTTTGCGGACTTAATATCAATGTTAATTATATTGATAATAGAGGTGCTGTAGAATTAGACATTCAAGGCGGGATTGAGGCGGAAGATATTCTTCTCGCGTCAAGAATGTTGGTTCCTGATTTGGATGAAATGATAGATTTTGAGGAAGGTTTTAGAAATGGAATGTTGGGGGTCATGCAACTAATTGCTATAGTTGAAATTAATGAAGCCTTGATGCAAAGGAGGAGGGTTACAAATGGTTAATTCTCGCCAGATCCATGAGATTAAAAAACCTAAGGCAGTTATTTTTGACACAGATAATACCCTTTATCCATATGATTCTGCCCATAGTGCCGGAATGGAAGCTGTCCAAAATAAGGCGATGCTTTTGCTGGGGATTACTCCTCATGAATTTGAGGAAGCTTTTGGTAAAGCACGAGCGGACGTAAAACAAAAACTGCATGGGACTGCCAGTTCGCATAGCCGTCTTCTTTACTTTCAAAGGACAGTCGAACTTTTAGGTTTGGGAACTAAAATTCTTTTAACATTGGATTTGGAGCAGACCTATTGGCGATCATTTCTTGTTAATACGAGACTTTTCCCGGGCGCAAAAGATTTTATCTGTCAGCTCAAAAGTGATGGAATTATTACGGCAAATATTACCGACTTGACGGCTCAAATCCAATTCAGAAAAATGGTTTATTTGGGGCTAGATGAATATTTTGATTATGTAGTCACTTCTGAAGAGGCAGGCAAAGATAAACCTCACAGGGCACCTTTTGATATTATTTTATCTAAAATAGGGGTGCCCCCTTCAGAAATTTGGATGATTGGGGATAACCCTGTCAATGATATTAAAGGTGCATTGAATGTGGGAATGGTACCTTTTCAAAAATTTCATAATGGTGTGGTCATTTCAGAAGAAATAAAAGACCATAAACAATTTTTGTTTAAAGAATATCTTAAATTGCTTGAAATTTACAAGGCGCTTTCCTGATTCCTAACATCATGAATGTTACAGCGAACTAGAGAATCTATGTGTGTTGAACAAAATATACCCTCATAGTCACTTCTACGATGTTCACTGAGA
>TARA_B100000686_G_scaffold29070_1_pt1 | contig 10160 bp, 8 predicted proteins | sample TARA_B100000686 | Tara Oceans TARA_B100000686 (sample SAMEA2622733) | marine metagenome | biome: marine biome (ENVO:00000447); feature: marine epipelagic mixed layer (ENVO:xxxxxxxxx); material: "saline water (ENVO:00002010), including plankton (ENVO:xxxxxxxx)" | depth 150 m
GAATAATGAATTAAATGTTTCTGTAAAACCAGTATCCTCTAATTCTTCCAAAAATGTTGAGAACCAATTGGAACCACCAAAAACTGTTAGAATTCCGACTAATGGGGAACATATTAAATTGCCCTCAATTCACATTTCTGGGAAGAGACAAACAAAAGATTTAGTTACACTTGAGACCACCCCTTTCAGAGAAATTCCTTTTACTGAAGATAGCATTAGCCGTCCAATGCTTTTCACAGATTTGGTAAGAAAGGATCATCAATGGCAATTTACTTCCAGTGCTGTTAATGCTCTTGGAGATGATTTTGGCTCTTTGGTTGGTGCAATGGATGCAACATGGTCACCTGATGGGAAAAAACTGGCTTATGTTTCTGAAGATCAATTTGCACTTGCCATTGCGAGTGATGAAGGAGAGATTTTTCTAGGGATTAATAGTTTTGTTCATTATCCTATTTTTGAATGGTTATCGTGGTCGCCAAATAGTCAATTTCTCGCGGTTATGGTTTTTAATTGGTGTGCAGTTGGATCGAATATCGCTGAATTAGTTATTATTGATGTTGATAACAAGACGCTTAAAAGATATGACTATTATGAATTTTGGCAATCTGAAGGCACGGAAGATGGTCCTACAAAATTTTCTAAGCCTACTCAATTTCGTTGGGCACCAGACGGAAAAAAATTACTAATTTCTTGGGATTATGTCATGGTCTTAGATGTGTTTAATAACAAATATGAATATATTTTAAAAGAAGGGATTATCCCAGATTGGTCTGCTGATAGTGAAGGAATTTATTATCTTAAATATCAAGAGCCAAATAATAGGGGTTCAAATGATTCAGTTACTGGGATGTATTATTTGTCGATAGAAGATGATTCCTATCCAAAGTTAATTGCAAGCGAAAACGATTTAAAAACATTGTTGGGCGTTTCTCAGAATCAAAAGATTTCTGGGATTATTGATCAATCTAATGATGGATCACAGTTGGCTTTGAGTATTTCTAGCGGATCTAACGCGAGTGAATATATTAGCAAAGTTTTTGTATTTGATATTTTGTCTGAAAGCTTAACGCATTTGGAACAACCGCAAGGTGTTTATGAGATTAGTAAAAGAATTGAATCACTTCAATGGTCTGTTGATGGAGGTAGTATTTCAGCAATTATTTCTTCCGACAAAATTTCCTTGGAGCTATTAAATTTGTCAAATGGAACATGGACTTTGTTGAAAAAATTGGAGATCCCGCCTGCATTTTTGCCATCATTAAATAAACGAATAAGATGGGGATCTTAGATTCAGGTTTTATTTAACTAAATCTTTCTTACTTAGCCTTTTACAATAGACTACTGCATGTAATATAGTTGGATATATAAAGCTCATTTGAGTTTACTAAGATTCATAGTGAGGAATTCTTATGCCAGAAAATTTTGACCCTCAGGAAAGTGCCCTTATTGGGCGTTATTTCACTAATTTAGATAAAGATATATTTTGTTTAGTTAATTTGCCTGAAGTTGTTAAAGGTACATTGTTTTCAAGATATAGTCGTACAGAAAAAACTCTTCGAAGGGTTCTTTTGGATGAGTTTATTAATGCGCCGGAAATGGAATTTGACGAAATTGTAGGATCTCCAAATCAAAATCAATCGGATCCTTTATTGGCAATAGAAAAGGCTGAACGCTTTTATGATCGAGTATTGGTGGGTTATGGTGATGATTCTGTTGCAGAATTAGCAGGGGTACATATTGCTTGTGAGAACATTTCGAGTTTGGCAGCCGATTATCTAACTAATCCTAGGATAGGTATTTCCCCACTAGAAAAATCTGCTAGATATGTAATGTTTGATGAGAAAGTTGATGGAGATTATTTGTACTATAAAGACCCATCAATTATGGCTTCAAAGTATTCCCAGAATTATATTGATTCAATGCGTAATTTATTTGAATCTTATAGATCTTGGATCTATGAGGCTATGGATTATGTTCGCGAAGTATCGCCACAAGATTCTGATACTTCTGATCGTGCTTATGCAAGTGCTGTTCGAGCAAAAGGCTGCGATATTGTAAAAAATATTTTACCGGCATCTAGGTTGACTAATGTTGGTTTGTTTGGCAATGGTAGAGCGTATGAATATTTGATTAGTTCTTTGTATTCTACTGAACTTTCTGAGACACAGGAGATTGGTAATGAAATGCACAATGAGTTGCGGAAAGTTATTCCCAGTTTCGTAAAAAGGTCTCAAAGGAATGAATATTTGGTACATCGTAGGAGTCCTGTGCAAAATGCCAAATTAGCATCACCACAAGGATTATCCAATGAGAATTCAGTAACATTGGTGGATTTTGATGATGATGCAGAAAAAATTGTTGCATCTACGATTTTATATCCACATTCCCAAACAAATATGGGAGAAATAAAGACTTTAATTGATTCTGAATCTTCAGAGTATATAGAAAATGTAATTAAAGAATATGTAAATAATCGATCATCTCGCAGAGATAGGCCCGGTAGACCTTTTGAGAACGTTTTTTACACATTTGAATTTTTAAGTAGTTACGGTGTATATAGAGATTTTCATAGGCACAGACAACTAACTCAAGAAGCTCAAATTTTAACCCCTGATCTTGGTTATGATATTCCTATAGAAGTAGAGGATATGGGCTTAGAAGATGAATGGAATAGTCGAATGGATGAGGCTGCAGAAGTGGCTAAGAAAATTGCTGATAGTGGATTGCTATTAGAGTCGCAATATGCGCTCCCCAGGCAATTTAAAGTTCGATGGTATATGAAAATGAATTTGAGAGAAATTTTCCATATGGTTGAGTTGAGGTCTGGTCCCCAAGGGCATCCAGACTATCGCAAAATTGCTCAATCAATTTATCATGAAGTACAAAAAGTACATCCAGTTTTAGCATCAGGGATTTCATTTGTTGATTTAAATGAATATGCTCTTCCAAGACTTGACGCTGAAAAAAGATTGGATGTTAAAAGAGCCAGATTAAAATAAACAGTATATTTTCAATTTCTGGGTACAGTTTATTGAAATTTTAGGGATTTTCTTGTGAAAATTCGGCCCATAACTTACTAGGTGCTGGAGTTTTTTGGTCCATGTACTTTGGGTTAATAGTATCTCCATATGGGCGACTACTCGAATCGGTTAGTTTGTGAAATGTGAATGTGCATATTTTCATCATCGGATATAGAGCAACGGCCATTCTGCCCAAATTAGCTAATTCTAGTGTGGGTTTGCCTCGCCATCCTGGATGGAACAATCCTGCGGTGCCGTGTACAATTATGCCCAATCTTCCTAAACTGCTGCGTCCATCTAGTCTTGCTAAAAGGTCAGGAGGGATTTCCAAGGATTCGAAAGTGTTGGCCAACACCAATTCTCCCGGTTGAATTACGAAAGGTTCATTATCTTTGATATTAATAGTTCTAAATAAATCTTCAGGCACCTCTTCTCGTGTGTCTATATATCCCCTACGACCATAATCAAAGACGCGTAATTCATGGCCCAGTCGGAAATCTAGCGATGCTGGGCCTAACTGTGAATTCAAATCAGGAAGTGGATCGACTTTAATATGTTGGGATTTTAAGCTCTCCCTCAAATCGTTATCTGATAGGATCATATTTCACCTTTAATTGTTTTATTAGATACGTAAATTATAAATAGTTTTTGAGAAATTTTCTTTCGAGGAATTCTGGGTTTATTTTAGTGATTGTATTTCATTTTTTAGTAGATTTGCTGAATTTATTTCATTTTTATGCCTAATAGGGTGCAAAAACTCTAAAGCTTTTTGTAAATCTTGAGTTGCTAGATCCGTTTGTTTTTTCTTCAGGTATAGCCTTGCGCGGTCAACATACACTGGACCAAATTCTGGATCGATTTTTATTGCGCTTTCAAAATCATTTAGTGCATATTCGTAAACATCTTTGTTTAGATAAGCTTTGCCGCGCCCATGGAATCCGTGTGGCATGTTTGGAAGCATAGCTATTACTGGACCGAAAGCCACAATTGATTCATCCCATAATTCCATTTCTAATAGCCTGAAAGCTCGCGAATAATAAAACAAAGCGGCAGGAGCTGTCGTGGGAGTCGAGATTGGATTAAGCACCTTGTTTTCATTTGGTTTTGTTGTAGGTATTGGACTAGGAACATTTTTTGTTTCTATAGGTTCGATGGGGTTTGGAAATTCAGTAGAGTTACTTTTCACAGAATCACATGCTGATAAAGCCAAGATAAAAAATGTAGCTACCAAGAAATATTTGATGTAAGGACTATGAATCGTTTTCAACAGATTTTCCATTATAAGTTAGTTCATACATTTAAACATATGACAGTGGACAAAAATAGGGACATGTTTTTTGGAGTGAGTAAAGAAGTGAAATTACTAAAAATATGTATTATCCTTCAAAGATAATCGTTTAGGAGGATCAATTGATACGAAGTCTCAATAAGAAAACGCCTCAAATTCATCCAAATGCATTTGTAAGTGAAGCTGCTTATATTGTGGGTGACGTTCAAATAGATGAAGGCGCAAGCATATGGCCTGGAACTGTAATTCGTGCTGATTCAGGATATATAAAAATCGGTAAAAATACATGTATACAAGATAATTCTGTCCTACATGGTGATGATGATGTTGTAATTGGTGAAAATGTGGTTATTGGGCATAGAGTTTTGTGCCATGCAAAAAATGTTGGTGACCGTTCTCTAATTGGTAATGGAGCAACAGTAAATGATGGTGTGATTATTGGAGAGGATAGTCTTTTAGCATCTGGGACTGTTGTTTTAGAAAATCAACAATTTGAAGCTAGGAGTATGGTTGTAGGAGTTCCAGGTAAGAGGATAGGTAAGGTTCAGAATAGACATATTGAGTTAATTAAAAATATTGCTGAAATGTACAAGGATCGCGGGGAATTGTATAAATCTGAGGGGAATTTAGAATAAGAATGTATTGTGAATTCACATTGAAGTAGGAGATCGCATACCCATTAATTCTAGACAGCGTGATAGGACCATCATTGAAGCACTGACAAGTTTTAGACGTGCCATTGTTAAATCGTTATCGTTCTCTAAAATAACCCTGCATCTATCATAAAATCCGTGAAATGATGTTGCTAACTCAATAGAATAATATGGTAAATGATGAGGCTCTAATGAATCAGATGCTATCTCGATTATTTCTGGCAACTTAAGCATTGATTTTATTAACTTTAATTCGGATTCAGTATTTAAAAAAGAAACTTCCGCATCCGCAAACTTAATATTTTGTTCTTTAGCTTTTTCGATAATATTGTAAGCTCTAGCAAATGCGTATTGTATATAATAAACAGGATTTTCATTCGATTGTTGCTTGGCTAATTCTAGGTCGAATTCCATTTGACTTCTTGATGAATGAGATAAGAAAAAATAGCGACATGCATCGGGTCCAACATCATTTATAAGTTCGCTTAAAAGGGAAATATTCCCAGACCTTTTTGAAAGGCGTACTGATTCACTGCCTACTTTGAAAGTAACGATTTGAGTAATCAAGATTGTCAATTTTTCGGGGTCAATATCCAATGCTCCCATTGCTGCCTTCATTCTCGAAATATGTCCCTGGTGGTCAGCTCCCCAAACATCTATTACTTGATCAAATTTCCTATTGGCAAATTTATCGTGATGATATGCAATGTCAGACGCAAAATAAGTTGGGGAACCATTTTTACGTACTAGAACATTGTCTTTTTCTTCACCCAATTTGGTGGAGGAAAACCATAATGCCCCATCCTTGGAATTTGTATGTTTTTGGCTTTCTAAAACTTCCAGAGTCTTTTTGTATTGACCAGAAGTAAAAAGAGTCCGTTCGCTAAACCATTCGTCGTAGTGAATATTCAGTTTGCTTAAATCCTCTTTGATTTCGGCGAGCATTTTAGTAAGACCGAAATCGATTGAAAGTTTTAAGGATTCTTTCTCGTCAAGAGTTAGTATAGTGTCACCAAATTTTTCCCGAAACTTGTTTGCAATTTCTCCAACGTATTCTCCCTTGTATCCTCCATCAGGTACTTCTTTAGGTTTTCCACTAATTGTGAAATAGTTTGCTAAAATACTTTCCCCAAACATTTCCATTTGACTGCCATAATCGTTTATATAATATTCTCTATGCACCCGATATCCCGCAGCTTCTAGTATGTTAGCCAATGTACTGCCGAACACTACACCTCTACCATGTCCAACGTGGAGTGGTCCTGTTGGATTATTACTTCCAAATTCCAATTGAATAGATTTCCCTGAACCATTTGAGAGATTTCCGAAATTGTGTCCCGATTTGATGATTTCATTGACCTGATCTGTATACCACTCATCTGAGATGTGGAAATTAATAAATCCAGGTGCTGCAGGTACTATTTCTTTGATTGTGTTGCCAGGGGGATGAATTTCTTCAATTAGTGCTTTAGCAATTGCCATGGGGGACATTTTTAATGGTTTTGCAAGTCGTAAGGGCAATGTGGAGCAGATATCTCCATGTTCGGGGTTTTTAGTGCGTTCAATTGTGATTTCAATATCTATAGAGTGAATGCCATGAGGAGGTAAAGCCCCTTTTTTTTGTGCATCAGAAAAAGAGGATTTTAATAGTGAAACAATGTCTTTTTTGAGATTACTTTCTAGCATTTAAAAACTCTCTGGAGTAATTAGGAATGGACTATAATTAATGGGGAATTGTTATTTTCTTTATTTGAAACTTTACCAATAACAATTGGATCTGGACAGTCTCTTTTCTTCATTTCTTCTAAGAGAAGCGGCAAATTTTTTTCTGAAATTGATATTAAAAGTCCACCGGATGTTTGAGCGTCACTAAGTAACAATTTTTCGTCTTCTTTTACGTGTTTGTCCCAATCAACAGTAGATGAAATTGAATCTAAATTACGAAATGTGCCACCGGGAAGAATTTTCTTTTTAATTAAATCCCATACACCCTGTATTACAGGTATTTTATTGACTTCAATGGTTGCTGTTTTGTTGCTTGCTTCCATCATTGATTTTAAATGTCCTAGTAACCCGAATCCTGTAATGTCAGTGCAAGCATTTGCTCCAGCAGAAACCATAGATAAGGATGCATTTTGATTTAGGGCTTTCATATGTGATGTCGCCAAGTTAAGCATTTCCAGATCATCTAACGCTGATTGTTTTGCTGCTGTTGTAATGATACCAGTCCCTAAAGGTTTGGTTAAAACTAATAGGTCTCCATCCTTTGCATTTGCATTAGATATTTGCTCTCCTGGTTTAACAATGCCCAAAATTGCTAATCCATATTTTGGTTCTGCGTCATCGACCGTATGTCCCCCAGAAATTATGGCTCCAGCTTCTTGGATTTTGTTGGCTCCCCCTTTTAGGATGCTAGTTAAGATTTCTTTTGGTAAATCAATAGGAAATCCAACAATGTTAAGGGCCAAAATTGGTTTTCCTCCCATTGCATATATGTCACTTAAAGCGTTAGATGCAGCAATTTCGCCGAAAGTGTATGGATCATCAACTATTGGGGGAAAAAAATCTACTGTAAATATTAATGCAGTATCGTCAGAAATTTTGTACACAGCTGCATCATCTTTTGTGTCAGATCCAATTAGAAGGTCTGGATGAGACATGATGGGTAGCTGACTCAGTACCTGAGCCAGGTCTTCAGGACTAAATTTTGAGGCTCAGCCTGCGCAACTTGCAAGTTCAGTCAAACGAACTGAATCAGAATTCATCTGAATCTCCTAGTGTTTGGTAGTTCAAGTATATTTCAAATAAATGCTATTTGAAACTGATTTGGTTCAGAATATTTTTAAAAACAATCTCTGTTTGATATTAAATCCATTCTAAATGTGTGGACGCAATTTCCTTGCAAAAAACAGTCTCATATGAAATTTTGGCAAGTGTCCAATTTATTTTTATTATATGAAAAAATGCTATTGTTAAGTAGAAAATGTAGAATGCATTCAGCATAGGAGAAAATATGGAAATTCGTGAGAACATTATCAAACGGAAATTATCATCAGGTGAAATTGCTACTGTCGTCAGTGGATTTAACTCTCCCGACATTATAGACTTTTTAGGACAGTTTGGATTTGATGGGGTTTGGATTGAAGCTGAACATGGCCCCATAGATTTTTCTGACATACCTAATCTTACTCGAGCTAGTGACTTATGGGGAATGTCCAGTATAGTTAGAGTCCGTGAGAACAACTACAGTCTAATTTATCGAACACTTGATTTGGGGGCGCAAGGTATCGTTGTTCCCCATGTAGATACTGCAAAAGATGCAAGGGATCTTGTAAGAGCCACAAAATTTTCTCCGATTGGTGCTAGAGGTATGTTTAGTGGTAGGCAATCTTGGGGAGTAGAAAATTACTTAGAAAATGCGAACTCGCAAGTTCTTTCAGTAGCATTAATTGAGGATATAGTTGCTATTAATAATTTGGACGAAATTTTGTTAGTAGATGATATTGATGTGTTTTTTGTAGCACCAAGTGATTTAGCGCAATCAATGGGTCATTTTGGGGATAATAATCATGAGGAAGTTAGGGCTACAATTGCTAATGCGATTGCAAAGATTAATGATCGAGGAAGATGTGCTGGTGCACTTGTGGCTGATTCGAATTTGGAAGAATACATTGATTGGGGCGCAAGGCTAATAATGGTTTCTTGGAACTCGTGGTTGTCAGAGGGGGCTAAGAAATTTGTTGAACGTATTCCTAAATAAAAAGCTTGATAATTAGAATCACTTAATAGTGTCAAATTAAGGTTAATGTATATGAGTAATTTGACAAAAATACTCCAAAAGAATTTTGATGTCAGTTATTATCAACACTTAATAGTGGCGGGCGAACTTGCCGATTGTATGAATTCTAAAGTGTATTTGGTTGGCGGTGCAGTCAGAGACGTATTGCTAGGAAAATCAGTTAATGATATTGATTTGGTGGTTGTTGGAGATTCAGAGGATTTTGCTAATCAATTGGCTAGTAGGCTGGGTGGAGAAATTACAGCTAGGTCTCAATTTTTAACAGCAAAGATTTCGTTTTCAGATTTTAGCATTGATGTGGCTTCTGCTAGGAGAGACTATTATTCCTATCCAGGATCTTTACCGCAAGTAAATCTGGTTAAGACAATAGATCAAGACTTGGTTAGAAGAGATATTTCGATAAATGCTATGGCGATTAGTATTAATCGAAATACTTGGGGAGATTTAATCGATCCAATGAATGGTGAAGAAGATTTACATCAACGGAAAGTACGAATTTTGTATAAGCGTAGTTTTCGAGATGATCCTACTAGAATGCTTCGAGTCGTTCTGTATTCCCAGCGTTTAGGATTTCCTGTAGATGAATCTTCTAAAGATCTTATTTCAAAAAACTTAAAGTATTTAAAGCGTATGGCAGGGTGGAGGATTTTTATAACATTTAAACATATTTTGAGAGAACCTAACCCTCATAAGATCTTGTATGAAGCGCATGCAACAGGCATTCTACAAGCAATGCATTCTTCATTAGCATTGAAGGATTCAGATATTGAAAAGTTGAAACTTATTACAAAATTTGATGGTGAAAATTCTCATTTTGTAATGCTTTCTATTTTGGTTGAGTCATTGACAGAATCAGAAGCTAAAAAGTTGATACGGCGTTTAAAAATGACTGGAAGGTGGGTAAGAGTAATTAATGATACCCAGTCAGTAAAGAAAGTTTTGAAAGTTTTGGCAAAAGGGGAGATTCGAAATAGCAAGATATTTCATTTGTTGTCACATTTAGATGTTGCAACTCTTGAAGCAATGTGTTTGATTTCGAATTCAAACACATTGCGGTCTAACTTAAGGTTATTTCTAGATAATTTGAGATTTGTTACTCCACGATTAAAAGGTGATGATTTGATTCAATTGGGATTTATTGAAGGTCCCATTATTGGCAAAGTTCTTGAAAGATTAGCAAATCTTGTGATTGACGGATTGGTAAAAACTAAAGAAGATGAGATGAATGTTGCTAGAGAGATTTTAAAAGATATCTGATGCAAATTTGTTAGATGTGAATTTCTGCAATTAGTTCCTCCTGAGATTCCAATCTTGAGGATTTCTAATGCCAGGCAATTACGTTCTTTTTATAAGATCCATGAGTTAATTTTGATTAGAGAGAATCAACTATCCAACTGATA
>TARA_B100000686_G_scaffold350918_1_pt1 | contig 10160 bp, 9 predicted proteins | sample TARA_B100000686 | Tara Oceans TARA_B100000686 (sample SAMEA2622733) | marine metagenome | biome: marine biome (ENVO:00000447); feature: marine epipelagic mixed layer (ENVO:xxxxxxxxx); material: "saline water (ENVO:00002010), including plankton (ENVO:xxxxxxxx)" | depth 150 m
ATAGATAAGCACTTTTATAAGAAATTAAAGAGGTTTTTTTAGATTGTTAAGATCGAATTTTATATGTTAAGGAAGTTTATTCATGAATTTTCATAGGTATATTTTAATTCCTATTTTTGTATTTTTAATAATATTTAGCTCTGTAACATTCGCAAAAAAAGCAGCAATTGTAATAGATTTTGATACAAAAGAAGTTCTTTTTGAGGTCAACGCAGATACAAAAAATTATCCAGCTTCATTAACCAAGATTATGACTCTTTACATCTTGTTTGATCAAATTGAAAAAGGATTACTTACTTATGACACTAAACTAAAAGTTTCAAAAATTGCATCTTCTAGGTCTCCCAGTAAATTATACCTTGAGGCTGGCTCCTATATAAAAGTTGAAGACGCAATTATGGCTCTAATAATAAAATCTGCAAATGATGTAGCTACAGTTGTAGCGGAAAATATTTCTAGAACAGAAAAAGATTTTGCAAAACTCATGACCAGATATGCAAGAAATTTAGGTATGGCTAACACGACTTTCAAAAATGCTTCAGGACTCCCTAATAGAGCTCAACTTACTACTGCAAGAGATATTTCCATTTTATCACATGCCCTAATTTCTAATTTTCCAGAGGAATATAAATTATTTAGTAAGCAAAATTTTACCTACAACGGAAAGACTCACAAAACACATAATAAGTTAATGCTTAATTATGAAGGTGCTGATGGAATTAAAACTGGGTATATCAAAGCCTCAGGATTTCAATTAGCTTTTTCTGCTGTAAGAAATAATAAAAGATTAGTTGGTGTAATATTTGGAGGTGATACTGGCAAACAACGTAACAGATCTCTAAGAATAATTATGGATAAAGAATTTGGTGAGTTAGGACTAAATAAAAAAGAAACGAAATCAAAAATAGTAATAAAGGAAACAAAAAAAGCTAAAGCTAACTCTTATTCAATAGTTGTTGGAACCTTTAAGTATCGAAATAGTGCAGAAAAACAGTTAAAATTAATAAAAAGTAAATACCCTAAGACAACAACAGATAAAAAAACAAATATTGTTTTAATTAAAGTAAGTGGAAAACAATTATATGAGTCACGATTTGAAAATTTTTCAAAAAAAGAAGCTTATTCAGCTTGTAAAAGATTAAAAAAATATAACAGAGATTGTTTTGTTAGATTATAAATTTATAATTTACTCCACTTAAAGATAATTGATCTTCAATTATCTTTACTAGTTTGTGCAAACCATCTTTTGTAGTAGACTCTGCTCTACACGTAAGTTGATTTTGAGTATTACTCGCTCTCATTAAGAACCATCCATGTTGATTTTCAACTCTTACACCATCTATATCAATGATTTTTTGATCTGTTTTTTTTATTCTATCCTTTACCTCATCAATGATAGCAAATTTTTTTTCTTCATCGACATCAAATCTAGTTTCTGGAGTTGAATATGTATTTGGATAAGCGGCAATCAATTCGTTAATAGATAAGTTTTCATTTGATAATATTCTCAGCAATCTTAAACCAACATACATAGCATCATCATATCCATAAAAGTCATCCCCGTAGCAAACGTGGCCACTCATTTCTCCAGATAAAGGTGATTCTAATTCTTTCATTTTTTCTTTGATAGGAGAATGACCAGTTCTTGACATTACTGGCTCACAACCCATTTTTTTTGCCTCATCAAAAAAAACTTTGCTACATTTTACATCCATAATAATTTTAGGATTATCATATAAATTGCTAATTTCCTTACACAGTAAAAGCATATATTGATCTGCCCAAACTAAATTACCAAGATTATCTATTACACCCAGTCGATCTCCATCACCATCAAATGCTAAACCAATATCACAGTTATTATTGATTACAGTATCAATTAATTGTTTCATATTTTTTGGCACTGTTGGATCAGGATGATGATTGGGAAACCTTCCATCAACTTCTTCGTTAATTATAATATTTTCAGAATTACCTAATTTTTCCGTAATACCTCTAATAACTGCACCCATAGCTCCATTTCCAGGGTCCCATGCAATCTTAAGTCTATTTTTTAAATTAATGTTTAGAAGATTTCTATTGATATAGTCTTCAGCAATATCTTTGTTAATAATTTTACCTTCTTGGAGCTCAAGAACATTATCATTAATTAACTCTTGAAGATTTTGAATATTTTCAGAAAAAAAAGAGTGCTTATTTAAAACCATTTTAAATCCATTATACTCTGATGGATTATGTGATCCTGTAACCATGACAGCTGCATCTGCATATAAGTGATAATGAGCAAAATAAATCATCGGCGTTGGACCCATTCCAATATTTATTACTTTAGCACCAGAGTCTCTTAGGCCATAACATAAAGCTTTATGCAATACTGGAGATGTTAATCTTCCATCACAACCAGTAACTATTTTATTTGAGCTTAGTTTTGATATTACTGTATGTCCAAAAGTTCTCCCAATTGTATAAGCAGTATTTTCATTAATATTTTGACCTACAATACCTCTAATGTCGTATTCACGAAGAACTTCTTTGTCAAAATTTTCAATTAAATATTTATTTTCCTGTTCCAAAATAATCAAACCCTAATTCATTTAACTCTTCAGATTTATATATGTTTCTTAAATCAAAAATACATAAATTGCGTTTATTATTGACTATTTTTTTTAAATCAAGCGCACGAAACTCATTCCATTCTGTTGCAATTATAATAGCTTTTACATCTTCACATGCTGCGTAAGCATCATTACACAAAGCCAAAAAAGGATTTTCTTTTTTTGCATTATCCATTGATACAGGATCATAGGATTTAACTTTTATACCTTTTTCATTTAAAATTTTTGCTATTTTAATAGAGGTAGAATCTCTTATGTCATCAGTATTCGGTTTAAAGCTTAAACCTAAAATTGCAGCAGTGTCTCCTTTGCTTAAATTAGACTTAGCGATAATTTTATTTGTTATTTCAATTACTCTTTTATCATTGAAGTCATTTACAGCAGATAAAATAGAAAGATCTATATTGTGCTTATTTGCAGTATTTATAAAGGCTTTAACATCTTTGGGAAAGCATGATCCCCCATAGCCTGGCCCTGCATGCAAAAATTTAGATCCTATTCTTTTATCAATACCCATACCTTTTGCTACATCTTGAATGTTAGCTCCAACTTGTTCACACAGATTAGCTACTTGGTTGATAAAACTAATTTTTGTAGCTAAAAAACTATTTGATGCATATTTAATAATTTCTGAAGATTCAATTGAAGTTGATATTAAGGGTGTTTCGTTTAAATTCAGCGGCCTATATAATTCTCTCATTATATTTTCAGATTTTTTATTTTCACAACCAATGACAACTCTATCAGGTCGCATAAAATCATTTATGGCAGAGCCCTCGCGTAAAAATTCTGGATTAGATACGATATCAAAATTTTTTTCATTTATTTTTTTAGAAATTATCTTTTTTATTTCTTTAGTCGTTCCTACAGGGACGGTAGATTTGGTTACTACAATACAATATTTGCTGATATTTTTACTAATATCTTCAGTAACTTGCCAAACATATGATAAATCAGCCTCATCATCTATTCTTTTAGAAGGTGTTCCTACAGTAATAAAAATAATATCTGCATCCTTTATGGAATTAGATAAAGAATTAGAAAAACTAAGAAGCTTTGTTTTATTTAAGTGCTTATTTAAAAGATCCTCCACCCCTGGTTCATAAAAAGGACATTTAGAATTATTTAAATCATTAAGCCTATTTTCATCCTTATCTATGCAAACTGTTTGATACCCAAATTCAGCAAAACATGCTCCAGTAATCAAACCCACATAACCTGTACCTATTATTGCTAATTTCATAACTGTCTCTATAAACTTAGATTATTAATGTTGAAACTATTTTAAATCTTTCTTTGAATTTAGTAAAAAAAATAAATTTATGATCAAGTAAAACCTTATTTTAATCAACTTGCCTAATCAAAATTTAGAGATATATTAGATGAAATGACTGTACAGACTGAAATTAACAATATTTCAAATGAGTGGTTTAAACCCATAATTGATAAAAAAATTCTTAAAAATTTATCTAAAAGATCGAATTATGAAGGATGGAAACACATTCTAATTTTCTTTAGTTGTCTCTCTATTCTTGGTTTGGCTACAGTGTCATCATGGGGAACTATTTGGTTTATACCCATATACATTGCTTATTGTACCTTATGGGGAGGTGCTGATGCAATTTGGCATGAATGTGGACATAGGACTGCTTTTAAAACAAGAAAGCTTAATGATTTTTTTTATATAATAGCAAGTTATATGAATAATTTTGAGCCAGTAAGATGGAGATGGAGTCACTCTCTTCATCACAGTTATACTGCCTCTATTGACCCACATGATTATGAGGTAGACGGGAGTATATTTGCGAATCATTCCATAATAAGCTTTCTCTTTATTTTTGTTCCTGGATCAGCTTTTTTCACATTACACAAATCACTGCATTTAGAAATTTTGAAACACGCTTTTGGGATTGAGACAAAAGTAATGAAGGACTGTATACCTCAAGATAAAAAAAAGATTGTATAAATAGTTCACGACTATTTGTTTTACTTTAGTTTTCTACAATTATACTATCAATAGGTTTAAGCTCATTTATACCTATTTTTTTATTTTTATTTCCAAAGTTTTATACATTTTTGAATGTTATATGGGGTTTAACTCAACACATGGGATTAAAGGAAGACACAAAAGACCATAGATTATCTACTAGATCTGTAAGATTGAGTTTAATTCCAAGTTTTATTTATTGGAAAATGGAATATCATATTGAGCATCATATGTTTCCTATGATACCCTCCTATAATTTACCTAAGTTGTACGAAGAGATTAAAGATCAATTACCAAAACCTCAAAATTTATTTGAAGCCTATAAAGAAATAATTCCAGCAGTAATCAAGAAATCAAAAGATCCAAATTATTATATTCCAGTAAAAATACCAAATTCTTAATGTTTGCTTGACTCTTATAATATTTTAGTTTTATTTGATTTAAAAATAATTTTTATGGAATTAAGAAATTTTATTAATGGTAGATTTATAAACTCAATTTCAAAGAAAAAAATTCCTATTTTGAATCCTTCAAATCAAAAAGTTGTTGGTAATATTGATGAAGCTCTTGATAATGAAATAAATTTAGCTTTTGAGTCTGCAAAAAAAGCTTTCGACAAAAGAATTTTATTAGACATGGATGCAAAAGAAAAATCTATGATGATGAGAGTGATTGCTAATAAACTTAGAGAGAAAAAAATTGAAGGTGGAAAAATTTTAAGTCAAGAAAATGGAAAAACAATTGCTCAGTGTGTTGGGGAGTTCGAAGGAGCAGCAAATACTTTTGATTATTACGCTGGTTTAACAGATAAAATTGAGCATAAAATCATTCCTTCAGGAAATGATACCTTCAATTACGTAGTTTTAGAACCTTTTGGAGTTAGTTTACAAATAGTTCCTTGGAATTATCCAGTCTCTATTTTTTCTGGCATGGTTGCTCAAAATTTGATTGTTGGAAATACAATTGTAATTAAACCTCCTGAACTATGCCCTATCTCTTCAAATTTCTATGGCCAAATATTTCAAGAAGTTGGTGTTCCTGATGGTATAATTAATATAGTTCATGGATATGGTGAAGTAACAGGTAGAAAACTTGTTCAACATCCTAGTAGCGATTACATAGTCTTTACTGGCTCACCTCAAGTGGCGTCTGAAATTTTAAAGGAAACAGCTGATCGAATTGTACCAACGCATTTTGAGTTAGGCGGTAAATCAGCGGCAATAATTTACCCTGATGCTGATATTGATAAAGCTGTTGATAGCACTGTTAAAGGAATTTTTGAACCTAATGCAGGTCAAATATGTGTTGCAATGTCTAGAGTCATCATTCACCCAAAAGTAAAAGATGAATATATGACAAAGCTTACTGAAAAAACTAAAAAATTAAAAATTGGTTCGGGAGATAATGCTGACACACAAGTCACTCCTTTAATATCACAAGAACAACTTAAAAGAGTTTCTAACTATGTTAAATCAGGAATTCAATCTGGCGCCACTTTAGCAGTTGGTGGAGAAGCAGCTGAAATTGGTGATGGAAATTATTTTAAACCAACAGTTTTTGATAATGTTAAAACTGACTACACAATAGCTCAGGAAGAGATCTTTGGACCTGTTACATCAGTATTTGATTTTAATGATGAAGATGAAGCAATTGATATAGCTAATTCAACTAAATACGGGTTAGCTTCCGGTGTATTCACAGCAGATGACCAAAAAGCTAAATGGACTGCTGATCGAATTCAGGCTGGAATAATTTGGCAGAATGATTGGTTTGTTGATGGTGTAAACTTACCTGGTGGAGGATACAAAAGATCTGGATATGGAAGAGATGGAGGTGTTGACGGTATCTATAGTCATGGTCAGACAAAAAGAATAAGTAAAAGATTATTATAAAGACATTTTTTAATGAAAAAAAAATTAACAGTTAAAGAAATACTTGAAACAAAAGGTAAAAAGAAATTAACTCAAGTTTATGTCCACACACCTCTAGAGGCTAATGCTTGTGAAAAATCTGGCATAGATATGATTGTATCTTCAGAAAATAACAATTTCAAATTTTTAAGAGAAAATGCCATGAATACTTTTTTTACTGTTGGATTACAATACGGTAGATATTTAAGTGAGTATGAAATCATTAAAAAATCTTTTCAATTATTAGAAATGGGTGCTGATGCAATATATTGCCCCCAAAGTGCAAGATTTATAAAAGCAATTGCAAATGAAGGCATTCCAGTAGTTGGTCATACAGGCTTCATACCATACAAATTAACACAATACGGTGGATTTAAAGCTTATGGCAAAAACTTAAAGGAAGGTAAAAATTCTAAATGAAATTGATACTCTTCAAGATGCTGGAGCTTTTGCAACAGAAATTGAAATAGTTCCAGAAGAGATTGTAGAGATTATTTATAAAGAGACAGATATTTTTTTAATTGGAATGGGTAGTGGCACTATTTGTGATGCTCAATATTTATTTTCTGAAGATATACTTGGGTATAATAATGGCCATATACCCAGAAATGCAAAAACTTATGGTAATTTGAAAAAAAACTATGAAGAAATAAAAAATAAATCAGTCCAAGCATATAAACTTTTCATTAAGGATGTAAGGAGTAAAAAATATCCAAGTAAAAAACATCATATTAAAATCGAAAAAAAAGAATTAAATAAATTTAAAGATTATATATATAAATAATTTTTTTACTTAGAATCTTTATTAATTAAAGTCATTTTTTTAATATAATTAAAACCTCTTGACATCCAAAACGTTTTGGGTTTTTTATTAAATATTAATATTAATTAGGAGGAGTTATGAAAATTATAAAGATAATTTTATCAACTTTATTTATTTTACCTTTGAGTGTTAGTTCCTATGCTGCGCCAACAGGACAAGACCTTGGAGATAAATGGTGTTCAGATGTAAAAATGCATTTCTATGCAGGCGGGCCTGAAGCTGGAGGTTTTGCAGGGATAGTTGCGGCAGGTGCAATGAATGCTATTAGAGACACAGGTGCTGATGCAGAGATACTATATTCTGAATGGGATTTTGAAAAAATGGTTAGACAGCTTAGAGAATCTGTGGGACTTGGAGTTGATGCGATTGCAATGATGGGTCATCCAGGAGATGATGCCTTAATGCCTCTTGCAAAACAAGCTGCAGAAAATGGTATTATTATGACATACCAAAATGTTGACCCTTCAGGAGTTCGCGCAAAATATGGTGGAGGTTATGTTGGGGCAAACTTAGCAACTCAAGGTAAAGCTCTAGCTAGAGAAGCAATAAGACAATTTGGCTTTAAAGCTGGTGATCATGCTATTGTAATGGTTCCAATTGGAGACTATGCAAGAGCTCAAAGAGAAGATGGAGCAAGAATAATTTTTGAAGAGCATGGTATGACTGTAACAGTATTGGATGGTGATCCAAAATATGCATCTGATCCAAATATGACAATTCCAATCTTTGGAGCTGCATTGAATGCTAATCCTGATACTAAAGTTATTGTTCATTCTGGTAGTGACATAATGAATGTTGCTGAAGGAATTGCAAAAGCTGCTGGTTATGGACCTAACGATTTACTTCAAATAGGTTTTGATACTAGTCCTCAGATTATGTCGGCATTTGAAAAAGGGTATGTTCATCTAACTTCAGATCAACAACCTTTTCTTCAAGGTTATCTTCCTGTCTTATCATTATGTCAAACAGCAGTACTAGGTACTGGGGCTATAATGCAAGATACTGGAGCTGGTTTTGTAGATACTAATAATTATAAAGCTGTTAAAGCTCTAGCTGATGCAGGCTTAAGATAAAAATTATTTGCTGACCCATTTAAATATATAATGGGTCAGTAAAATTAAATAATTTATGAAACCAATTATAGAATTAAAAAATGTTGCTAAGCGTTTTGGAGGTATAACAGCCTTAAGTAATGCATCCTTAACTGTTAATAAAGGTGAAATTGTTGGCTTAATTGGTGATAATGGAGCTGGTAAATCTACACTTATAAAAACCCTTGTAGGCGTGCATAGTCCTGATGATGGGGAAATTATAATAAGGGGTAATAAAGTTAATAATTGGAACGCTCTAAAAGCAAGAGAATCTGGCATTGAGACTGTTTTTCAAGATAGGGCTTTATGTCCACAACAATCTATCGTGTGGAATATATTTATGGGTAAAGAACTTAGATACCCTTTTGGTTTTATAAGAGAAAAAGAACAAATTAGAGAAGCTAATAGATTGATAAGAGAGATAGGTTTTACATCTGAACTTATTAACGCAGACTCACCAGTGGGAAATCTTTCTGGTGGGGAAAGACAGGGTGTGGCAATTGCAAGAGCAATCTATAATAATGCTGAATTAATTATTCTAGATGAACCTACAAATAATCTTTCTTTAAATGAAACACAAAAAGTTTTTGATTTTGTCCTAAATGTTAAAAAATCAAATAGATCTGTATTATTCATAGGACATAATATTTATCACGTCTATGACATATCAGATCGATTTGTTATTTTAGATCGTGGAGAAGTAGTACACCAAATTAATAAAGAAGATATAGATACACCTGAAGAACTTATGAAAATAATGAGAGATACAATTAAATCACATTGATATTATGCCCAGTGAAAAATCATTTATAGGAAATATGTTTTATAAAAACGGAAGAGCCCTTGGAAGTATCGGTTATTTTGCATTACTCATGTTAGTGTTTTTAATTGGGGCTCCTGAAGCCTGGATGCGACCAAACTTGCATCAATCTGTATTTGTAATGATGCCGACTCTCATATTTCTTACAATACCATTAGTTTTTCTTGTTGCTTCAGGAGAAATTGATTTATCTTTTGCATCAACGTATGCTGTAGCAGCTTACGTATTTGCTCTATTAGTAAAGACAGGTATAGATCCAGCACTATGTATAGTTGCAGGACTTTTAACTGGCACAGCTATTGGAGGTCTTGTTGGAGCACTAATTGTTTTATTTAGATTATCATCTTTAGTTGCTTCTTTAGGAGTTTTATTTTTATTAAGAGGAGTTATTCTTTTACTGACTAATAGCAGATCTATCACATTGCTAGATATAGACTCGCATTGGATATACCCAATATTAGTTGGAAAATTTTATGGCTTTCCCATGCAAATTTTTTGGGCAGCAATATTTGTAATCTTTAGTTACTATTTATTTAACAAACATGTCTTTGGTGTTCATATTCATCATGTTGGTGATAATGCCGTTAGTGCAGAACAAATGGGAATTAATGTTAATGCTGTAAAAATAAAAGCTTTTATGTTTGTTGGCTTTGGGGCGGCCCTAGGAGGAATATTTACTACTCTTATAACTTATACGTTTTTTCCAACTCAAGGATTTGGCTATCTACTTTTAGCACTTGCAGCAGTTTTTGTAGGAGGAACTCCATATTGGGGGGGATTAGGAACAATTATAGGAGCAGTGTTTGGAGTGGGAGTTATAGCCTATATGGAAATAGGAATAGTTGCTATTGGATGGAGTGGTACTTGGCGTCAGTTTTTTAATGGATTAATAATACTTCTTGCTTTGTTAGGAC
>TARA_B100000686_G_scaffold252366_1_pt1 | contig 10159 bp, 9 predicted proteins | sample TARA_B100000686 | Tara Oceans TARA_B100000686 (sample SAMEA2622733) | marine metagenome | biome: marine biome (ENVO:00000447); feature: marine epipelagic mixed layer (ENVO:xxxxxxxxx); material: "saline water (ENVO:00002010), including plankton (ENVO:xxxxxxxx)" | depth 150 m
TTGTATTTGGATGAAGCTCCTTTGTCTTTTTATGAATAAACAAAGGAATTGGTACGCCCCAAAAACGCTGTCTCGAAATACACCAGTCTGGCCTATTTTCAATCATATCTTGAATACGTTCTTGTCCCCAAACAGGAATCCATTTTGTTTTTGAAAGAGAATTAGCAATTTTTTCTCTTAATTTATTTTTATCCATACTAATAAACCATTGTGGTGTAGCTCTAAAAATGAGAGGTGTTTTGAATCTCCAACAATGGGGATAACTATGTGTATATTTTTCATGTGTTAACAATCTATTTTTATCTTTTAGTACTTCTATAATTTTTTCATCTGCATCACGTACAGATAGACCTCCAAAAATTTCTAGAGAATCAATAAATTTACCTTTGTCATCAACCGGGTTAAAGATCTCAAGATTATTTTCAATTCCAGAAATATAGTCTTCTTGTCCATGTCCGGGAGCAATATGAACAAGACCTGTGCCATTATCAGTCGTAACATGTGATGCAGAAACTATTGGTACCTGTTTATTATAAAAAGGATGTTCTGCTTTAAGATTAATTAAATCCTTACCTAGACATTCACCAAGTATATTAAATTTATCATTTTTTGTTTTTTTAAATACATTTTCTATTAGATTTCTTGCTATTACTAATAGGCTGTTATTAAATTTTACTAAAGAATATTTTATACCTTCTCCAATCGCAATTGCTTGATTGGCAGGGAGTGTCCATGGAGTAGTAGTCCAAATCACAAAAAAAGTGTCTGTTTCTTTTTCATCAATATTAAAAATCTTTGTGATTGACGAAAATTCACAAGCCTTAAACATGACGTCTACAGCATCTGAAGTAATATCATTATATTCTACCTCAGCTTCAGCCAGAGCTGATTCAGATTCTATACACCAATGGACCGGTTTAGATCCATAATATACATGTTCATTTGTAATTATTTTTGAAAGACTTCGGATAATGGATGCTTCAAATTTAGAATCCATGCTGAGATATGGGTTTTCCCAATCAGCAGTAACTCCTAATCTGATAAAATCTACCTTTTGTCTCTCAATTTGTTTATTGGCATATTCTCTACAAGCTTTCCTAAAGGCATTACTATTATCTTTAAATTTTGCTTTACCAAATTTTTTTTCAACTTGTAATTCAATGGGAAGTCCATGGCAATCCCAACCTGGAATAAAAGGTACATCATAACCCGAGAAAGTTTTACTTTTTATCACGAAATCTTTTAGAATTTTATTAACAGCATGTCCAATATGTATATCGCCATTGGCGTAAGGAGGTCCATCATGGAGTATGAACTTTTTACAGTCTTTTTTGCTCTTTCTTATTTCATCATATAAGTCTATTTTCTCCCAGTGCTGTAACAACTCTAACTCTTTTTGAGATAGGTTCGCTTTCATAGGAAATTTCGTTGATGGAAGGTTTAGGGTATCTTTATACTTCATTTTATTGATCTTCAAGAAATTTCAAAGCATTTTTATAATCTAAATCCATCTGTTTTATGAGCTCATCTTCGTTTTTAAATTTTATTTGATCTCTAATTTTTGAAATAAAAGAAACCTTTATTTTCTGGTTATATATATTTCTATCAAAATCAAAAATATATACCTCTAGAGTATTATTTTTTCCAGAGAATGTTGGTTTGTTGCCTACACTGGCGAGACCATAGTGATTTTCATTATTTTCCATTAATATTTGCACTATAAATATACCATTTATTGGATAAGATTTATATATGTCAATATTTGCGGTTGGATAGCCAAGCCGATGTCCACGCGAATCTCCTTTAGTTACTCTTCCAGTTATTGAATACTGCCTACCCAGTAGTGCATTGGCATAACTAACATTTCCGAGAGAAAGTGCTTCCCTAATATATCTGCTACTAATTTTTGGACCATCAGGAGCAATCATTTCTGATTCAATTGTTACAACCTGCATTTCCGTTCTACTAGAAAAATCTTGTAATAATTTATAGTCGCCTTTTCTTTCAAAACCAAATTTAAAATCTTCTCCTATTACTAAGTATTTAGTATCTAAATTATCTATTAATATTTTAGAAATAAATTCTGTTGCTGTTATTTCTGAGAAGTTATTATTAAAATTCAAACATATAACTTGATTAACTTTATTCTCAGAAAATATTTTTAATTTTTCTTTTAATCTTGTTAGTCTTTTAAATTTTTTATAGTTGAAAAATTCTTCAGGTAATGGCTCAAAAGTAATAATAGTAGAAAATAATGACCTCTTCCCTGATTCAGAAACTATATGTTTGATAAGTTTTTGATGTCCTCTATGGAACCCATCAAAGTTGCCTATTGTTACAGCGCAACCTTTTTCACATTTTGATAGAGATTTTAATCCGTGAATTACTTTCATATAGATAAATCCTTTTTATATCTGAAACCAAGAGCATAAATGCTAGCTATATAGGCTATACCTCCAATTGTGATATAGAGGAGTAATAATAAACCACGGACATAATATTCTTTCATTACCCAAATATCAATTGGAATCAAGATTAATAATAGAACAGTAGTCATAAAAATACAGCCCACCAGAGCTTTTAGATTTAAGGTATTCAAAAATAAATTTTTTGGTATGATCTCAATTTTTTGAAGATGGGTATACAGTAAAATAACTTGAATCCAAGCCGAAAGAGAAGTTGCTAAAGCAAGAAATGCATGCGCGCCTATAAATGGGTTATATGTGTAATATGTGACGACAGAAAGATTCATTGTCACATTGAAAATAATTGCATAAATTCCATATTTAACAGGTGTTTTTGTATCTTGACGTGAAAAAAAACCAGTTAGCAATACTTTCATAATAATGAATGCTGGTAAGCCTATTGAATAAGCAATAAGACTTAATGAGGACATACTTGTATCAAATGCATCAAAACTTCCGTATTGGAAAAGGCTTGCAATAATATTTTGTGATAAAATAATTAAACCAAACATTGCTGGCAAGCTGAAAATAATAGCAAGGGAGATGGCATATTTAATTGTTGTTTTAAATCCATCCAAATCTTTATTAGAAAATTTTTTGGAAAGGCTTGGTAGAATTACAGTTGCAATTGCAATACCAAAAATACCTAGAGGAAATTCAACCAATCTGTCTGAATAATAAAGCCAACTAATGCCGCCAGCTGCTAATAGTGATGCTACTACGGAGTCAATCAATAAATTAATTTGAACAACTGCAGATCCAATTATGGCTGGCGTCATTAGCTTGAGTACTTTTCTTACGCCCTCAAATTGGAAACCTATCTTAGGTAATACTAAAAAATCTAATCTATTCAAAGACGGTAATTGAATTAAGTATTGTAGTATTCCAGCTATTAGTACTCCAAATGCTAACGCTTTGATTGGTTCATCAAAAAAAATTGTAAGAAAAAGGGCCGATGAAATTAATGAGATATTAAGAATAACTGGTGTTATTGCAGGCAAAAAGAATTTGTCATAAGTATTAAAAATACCAGCACAAAAAGCAGTAAGAGAAATAAAAAAAAGATATGGAAATGTAACTTTCAACATATCTGAAGCTAATTTAAATCTGCCATCCTCTTCAGAAAACCCTGGTGCAAATAAACTCACAATCTGATCCGAAAAAACAACTCCTAGAAATGTAATTATAAATAAAATCAGACTTAGATTACCAAAGACATAACTAACAAAAGTCTTAAGTTCTGAAGGTCTTCTTTCTTTAAATTCAGTTAGCACAGGAATAAAAGCTTGAGTAAAAGCACCTTCAGCAAATAATCGTCTGAAAAAATTTGGAATTTTGAATGCAACAAAAAAGGCATCAGTGCTGGAAGATGCACCAAAGATATTTGCAAAAATTATATCTCTTACAAAACCTGTGATTCTGGAAACAAAAGTCATCCCACCTACAACAGATGAAGACTTTAATATAGAATCCCCTTCATTTTTATTCATTTAGTTAGTCACTTATTAATCTATTTATTGACAGTTTGTACCTACATTGAGATAATCTTGTTTTATTTTACCTTTTATTGGAGAAGATTACATTGGCAAATACAGCGCAGGCTAGAAAAAGAGTAAGACAGGCTACAAAAGCTAGAGAGAGAAATGCGTCTCAAAAATCAGCTTTCAGAACGAGTATAAAAAAAGTTTTAAAATCCCTTGCTGATAAAAATAAAGAAAAATCAAATGAGTTCTTCAAAGAAGTGACATCTATGGCTGGCAAACTAGTAAAAAAAGGGTTGATACATAAAAATAAAGCTGCTAGATATCAATCAAGGTTAAATAAACAGATAAAAAGTTTATAAGATAACTAAGTTATCACGATGAATTATTTCATCATTCGTAATATAACCAAGAGTTTCTTTTATTTTATTACTTGCTAGTCCTTTAATTAAATCTATTTCATCTGAACTATAATTAGTTATACCTTTAGCTATAATTTTATTTTCTGAATCTAGGCAACTTATAATTTCTCCTCGCTTAAATTTATTATTCACTTTAGTAATACCAACAGCTAATAAACTTGTTCCACTCGAATTAATAGCTTTAACAGCTCCATTATCTAAAATAACTGAACCATCAGAATCAGAATAATTTGCTAACCATTGTTTCTTAGCCGTCAGTGGTTTTTGGCTTGGATGAAAAATAGTTCCTATTTCATTATTACTTAATATTTTTTGAATTATTGATTCTTCATTGCCAGAAGCTATCACTGATGTAGTACCTGAAGATGAAGCAATTTTAACTGCATTTAATTTAGTTTTGAAACCACCTGTTCCATAAGTGCTTTTAGATTTGAGCTGTTCATCAGAAACAGAAATTTCATCAACATCACACTCTGTGATAAGTGTTGCATCTTTATTGGACTTTGGATCTTTATCAAATAGACCATCTTGATCCGTTAGAATTATTAATAAATCTGCATCAATTAAATTGCACACCATAGCAGCAAGCGTATCATTATCGCCAAATCTTATTTCATCAGTTGCCACTACATCATTTTCATTAATTATAGGAATAGCATTAAGGTTTATAATTTTTTGTATAGTTGCTTTAGCATTTAAATATCGCTCTCTATCAACCATATCTTGATGTGTTAATAAAACTTGTGCTGTTAAGATATTAGATTTTTGAAATGAGTCTTCATATATACCCATTAATTGTTGTTGACCAATAGCAGCTAAAGCCTGTAAAGTTTCAAGGTTATCTGGCCTTTGGCTAATATTTAAAAGGTTTTGGCCTTGACTAATTGATCCAGAAGTTACTATAACAACCTCTTTTCCCATTTTTCTAAGTTCAGAAATTTGTTTAGTCCAATTTAAAATTCTTTTTTCAGACAATAGCTTATCTTCACTGATAAGAGAGCTACCAATTTTTATGACTATTTTGTTCAGGTTATTAATGTTTCTTTTCATTCTTTAATATATTCAAAAATTTTATTACATAAATCTTTCAAACCAATATTTTTTTCTGCAGAGACAAAAAATTTTTCATTTTTTATTTTTTTATTTAAGAAACCTTTCATCTTTTCTAAGTCTACATTTGAAAATAAATCTATTTTGTTAAAAACGAACCACTTATCTTTTTTATCTAATTCACCATCATATTCTTCTAACTCTGTATCTATAGTGGAAATATCATTAATGACGTCATCTGTATTATTGCTCGATAAATCAATTACATGCAATAAGAGTTTTGTTCTTGATATATGTTTTAAGAATTGTATACCTAACCCAGCACCTTTTGAAGCACCTTTAATCAATCCTGGAATATCAGCTACTACAAACTTCTCATAATCATTCAACAAGACAACACCTAAGTTTGGACTGGTAGTCGTAAATGCATAATTAGCAATTTTTGGTTTTGCCATGCTAATTGAACTTAAAATAGAACTTTTACCGGCGTTTGGTAATCCCACTAAACCAACATCAGCTAAAACTTTTAAAATAATCTTTAATTCTTTTTCCTCTCCATTTTGTCCTGAAGTTACTTTTCTTGGAGCTCTATTTGTGGATGATTTAAAATGGGTGTTTCCAAAACCATATTTTCCACCACTTACAATTTTCATAGATTGTTTATTCTGGTCCAAATCACAAATTAACTCTTCGCTTTCTGTGTCATAGACCATGCTACCAACAGGAACATCAATAATTAAATCTTCACCTGTTTTTCCTTTTTTATTCTTGCTTAATCCAGATCCACCATTCTCAGCTCGAAAGGTATTTTTATTTCTAAAATCAACAAGTGTATTTAAACTATCAGTTGCTCTAATAAATATGGAACCACCATCGCCACCATCGCCACCATCAGGGCCTCCTAGTGGTACATATTTTTCTCTTCTAAAGCTTAGACAACCTTTGCCACCATTACCTGCTTTTACCAAGATTTTGGTTTCATCAATAAATTTCATATTAAAAAATTAATAAAAAGAAAATTTAAGAAGTACTATTTTTTGTGGGAAGTACGCTTACGTATGAGTGTTTACCTGGTCCTTTTTTTTGGAAAAAAACATAACCATCAGATTTAGCAAATAAAGTATGATCTTTACCACATCCTACATTTTCACCAGCTTTCACTGGTGTACCTCTTTGTCTAAGAATTATATTGCCAGCTTTAACAAACTCACTGCCATATTTTTTGACACCAAGTCTTTTAGATTCTGAATCTCTACCATTTTTTGTGCTTCCACCAGCTTTCTTATGAGCCATATTCTTACCTGCTTAAAAATTCATTTGATTGATTCAATCTTAACTTCTGTAAACCCTTGTTTATGACCATGTGATCTCATATAGTGTTTTCTTTTCTTGAATTTTACTACCCTGATTTTTTTATATCTACCATGACGTTTTATAGTACCAGTGACTTTAACCTTCGCCGCTTTTGATGTTTCTAGTTCAGTATTTTTTTCATCAAATGCCATGAGGACATCGTCAAAAGAAATCTTTGCTCCTTCTGGAGAAGAAACCTGGTCGATCCTTATTAAATCGCCTTCAGTAACTTTATACTGTTGGCAGCCATTTTTGATAATTGCATACATGGTAGTTCACTCAAAAAACATGATTTTACCTTGTATTTCCTATTTAATAAATAGTTTATTGCGAAAAAGATCAATAATTTAAACGGCTTCAACAAGGACAGTCTTTTAGTAGATGTATTTAGATAATCCTATAAAATAAAGAAATGGATTTAGAAAGCATAAAAAGTCATATAGATACAGAGTCTTCATCCTTAGAGTCTGAGATACTTGAAAGAATAAAAACGAAGGTAGAATTAATAAATACCTTGAGCAAGCACATACTTTCGGGTGGAGGAAAAAGGCTAAGACCAATAGTATTATTTCTATCCCATAAATCATGTTCCGATAAAGGGGAGCAGCTTATTAAAGCTGGAGTAGTAGTAGAGTTCATTCATGCAGCAACATTGTTACACGATGATGTTGTGGATCAATCTAAAATAAGACATGGGGAGAAAACTGCAAATAATATATGGGGTAACCCTGGTGCGGTTCTAGTTGGAGATTTTTTATATTCACGTGCTTTTGAAATTATTGTAGAGATAAATAATCCAAGAGTTTATGAACTTTTGGCATACACAACTAATGTAATTTCACAGGGTGAGGTTCTACAGCTAATGAATTTAAATAATCCAGATATAGATGAAAATACCTATTTAGAAATAATATATAGAAAGACAGCTAAACTATTTTCAACTTCAGCAGAAATAGGCAGCATACTTTCTGGAGATCAAAAAAAACAATCAGAGGCACTTGCTTATTTTGGCCATCATTTTGGAATGGCATATCAATTAAGAAATGATTTATTAGATTATTTTGGTGATGAAAAAATCACTGGAAAAAATCTAGTGGAAGATTTTTCAGAAGGAAAATTAACCTTACCTTTAATACATGCAATGAAAGTTGCAAGTAATGTTGAAAAAAGTTTAATTAAAACTGCAATTAAAAAGAATGATTTAGATAAGATGGATGATATTTTGCAAATATTAGAAGAAAAGAAAATTAAGAATTATATACAAGATAAGATAATCACTGAAACTACAAATGCAATTGATTCTTTAAAAGTCCTGAATAACAGTCTATATAAAGAGGATCTTATAAAACTTGCAGAGTATTGTTCAGACAGAGAAAAATAATTTAGTAATTTGGTAATAACTTTTTCTTTTTTAAGATTTCAGTTATTGTTTTACCTTCAGAATAACCATCCATAAATTTTTTACCCAAACCAAGTTTTATCAGAAAATAACTAATTTTTGGATATCCATATAACAGTTTAGATCCTTTTTTATATAGCCTTAATTCAGATGTTAATTTTTCTAGAAATGTATTATAAAAATATTTCGCACTAAACCCATCTTCTTGCTCATTTTTAATAATTGATTTTGCTGCATATTTTCCTGAAACGATAGCATTATAAATCCCTTCTCCAAGAAGTGATTCAGATAATCCCGCAGCATCTCCAACTAAAAAAACCTTATCAAGTAATGCTGTGTATTCCGTACCTTCAGTCCCTATTGGAAATCCTGTAATATTATCAACATTTTTTGTTCCAAATCTGGAGTATACAAAATCATAGAGATCTTTTCTTTTTGCTTTAGAACTTTTCTTATTATTGATTAAATTTCCTATACCAACATTGAAATGTTTCTCTTTTGGAAATACCCAAGCATAACCTCTTTTATTAAAAATGAATTCAGTTTTGACCTGTTTATTTTTTTCCGTTTTAGTTACTAGCCCTTCAAAAGCATAGACCGGATTTTCATAAGTAAGATCAGTTGTAAGTTTTCTAACAATACTATTAGCACCATCCGCTCCTATTAAATAGGAACATTCATATTCTGTATCATTAGTATATAGACGTACTTTTGTAGCATCATATTCTATATTTTCAATTTTTTTTATTTTTTCAAAATCAACATGCTGCTTCAAGGTTTCATTGAAAAAATAATGATCAAACTCTTCTCGGATAACCATAACGCAAGAACCCAAATCATGTTGAAGTTCAACGGCTCGATGATCATCAAATTTGAAGACCATTTCATAAGAACAATGTTGTATCAAATGTGATATATCTATTGGTAGTTGATCTAGAGCTTTTTTTGTAATACCACCGGCACATGGTTTATGTCTTGGAAAGTCAGATTTATCTAATAAAAGAACGCTCTTCCCATGCTCCCTTAATTCAAAAGCACAAGAACAGCCAGCTGGTCCAGCACCAACAATGATGACATCGTACTTTTTTGGTTCATTTGTTCTAAAATGGGGCATATCATTCACCAATTTAATGCATAGTATCTAAGCTTCACTAAAATTTAAAATACTGCTCTTAATAGTTCCATTAATTTGGTGCTTTTTCAAAGACTTTATAAAATTTCAGATGTTATAAAGCTTGGCACAATTTATGCATATATATATTTATTGAGGAGATATTATTATGAAAAAATTTAATTTGTTGCCAAGGATAGCTTTGACAATACTAGCCTTTGGTTTTTTACCACAGGTTGCGTTTGCTGAAACTACCCTGGATACGGGTGACACAGCATGGATACTAACATCAACTGCATTAGTGCTTTTTATGACGATTCCTGGATTGGCATTTTTCTATGCGGGTCTGGTCAGGAGTAAAAATGTATTATCTGTGCTTATGCAATGTTTTTCCCTAGCCTGTTTGGTGTCAGTTTTGTGGGTTGTGTTTCTCTATGATTTTGCATTTGGTGGAGGTGGAGGACTCAATAGTTTTATTGGAAACATAGGGCTCTTTAAAGGCATTGCTAGAGATAGTATGGTTGGGACCATACCTGAAAGTCTTTATGCGATGTTTCAATTAACTTTTGCAATAATAACGCCTGCACTTATCGTTGGTGGTTTTGCAGAAAGAATGAAATTTTCATCAATGATTTTATTCAGCATGCTCTGGATGATATTTGTTTATGGTCCAATTACTCATATGGTTTGGGGTGGAGGATTTCTAGCTGATATGGGATTAATGGATTTTGCTGGCGGTACAGTAGTTCATATAAATGCTGGTGTTGCAGCTTTAGTGGCAGCAGTTGTCATGAGAGAGCGTAGAGGTTTTCCTACAACACCTATGCCACCACACAGTCTTCCAATGACTGTTGCTGGAGCATCAATGCTTTGGGTCG
>TARA_B100000686_G_scaffold214989_1_pt1 | contig 10157 bp, 10 predicted proteins | sample TARA_B100000686 | Tara Oceans TARA_B100000686 (sample SAMEA2622733) | marine metagenome | biome: marine biome (ENVO:00000447); feature: marine epipelagic mixed layer (ENVO:xxxxxxxxx); material: "saline water (ENVO:00002010), including plankton (ENVO:xxxxxxxx)" | depth 150 m
AACTGATGCATCTTCAGGGGCGACACTCACGTCCCAAATCTACTCGCGGTCGCAGCTTTCTCATGGATGCCCTGTGGCACATTCGCACCTGAAAGTCATCTTCGAAGACCAAGATACAAACCGTTTATATTTTCGTAATCCACCAGGGGCTACAACCATTTACGCGTATGTGGGAACGGCGCGTAGTTGACTTCGTCAAGCAGCCAGGAAAGAGCGGATGAGCGCGGTGCCGTCAGTTGAACCTAAAAGCACTGAGGTGGCTCTTTCTGGGTGGGGCATCATGCCAACAACATTTCCGCTTTCATTGCAGATGCCGGCTATATCTCTTGTTGAACCATTGGGGTTATCCGTGTAGCGGAACACGATTTGTTGTCGAGCTTCTAATTCTGCAAGAGCTTCAGGGTGACATACATAGTTGCCCTCAAAATGGTTAATTGGAATTTTTATGCAGTCTCCGACTGTTGAACCCTTGCCGAGAACGTGTCCGGTTGAAACAACTTCGATTTGTTGCATTGAACACAGGAATTTCATGCCGATGTTCTTTTGCAAGGCTCCGGGTAGCAGCCCAGCTTCGGTTAGAACTTGGAAACCGTTGCAGATCCCTAAAACTGGGCCGCCATTCAGTGCAAATGCAGCCACCGATTCCATAACCGGAGAAAATCTTGCTATTGCCCCACAGCGCAAGTAATCGCCGTGTGCGAAACCTCCTGGTATCACTACCGCGTCGACGTTCTTCAACGATGGGTCCCCATGCCAGAGAACTTCGGCGTCGCCTCCAAGAGCTCGTATTGCATCGATGGTGTCGAATTCACAGTTCGTGCCTGGGAAACGAACAACTCCTACCCGATGACTCATGTTGCTAGAACTTCCACCAAAGCATCTTCGATGACGGGGTTCGTCAGGAATCGATTACACATGTCTTCAACGAGTGATTGTGCCTCGTCAACTGAGTCGGCTTCGACTTGGAGACGGATGACCTTGCCAACCCGCACATTGCCAGTCATCTCAAAGCCCAACGCAGGCAACGCTCGTTCAATCGTTGAACCTTCAGGGTTAGCTATGCCTTCTCGCGGCGAGACTTCGATTCTTACCTCGAAGTGCATCAGCTTTGCCCAATCCACTCTGTGAACGATTCGCCCGTAATTCGTTCATAAGCCGTGACGTAACGATCTCGAGTTGCTGTCACCGTTTCGGGAGAAAGAGGTGGGGGCGGCGGTGACTTATCCCAGCCGGTGGCTTCCGTTGCGTCTCTAACTGGTTGTTTATCCAACGAAACTGGTGTTGCACCTGGGTTCCAATTTTCCGCGGGCCAAAACCGTGACGAATCAGGCGTTAGGAGTTCATCTGCTATCACCATTTCACCGTCAACTATCCCTAGTTCAAACTTGGTGTCTGCGATGATGACCCCGTGTTGCGCGGCGTGTTGTGAGGCTTGCCGATACGCCTCGATAGAGACCGACCGTGCCGCGTCTGCTAACTCCGCTCCCACGATGGTTACCGCTTCGTCGTAGCTGATATTGATGTCATGGCCTTCGGTAGCTTTAGTGGACGGCGTGAAGACGGGTTCAGGTAGCTGTTGGGCTTCTAGTAACCCTGCGGGCAACGTTGACCCATGCATTGTCCCTGATTCCTGGTATTCCTTCCATGCGGATCCAGTTATGTATCCGCGCACAATGCATTCGAGGGGCAACATTTCTGCCCGTCGAACCAGTAGCGCTCGACCTTCCCATTCTGGCCGCCTGGCCGCTTCAGGAAAGTCGGCTGGGTCGGCAGAAACTAGGTGGGTAGATGCGACGGAGGCTAAGTATTCGGACCACCAAACCGTCATTGCGGTTAACACTCTCCCTTTGTCGGGGATCGGTTCGTTGAACACGACGTCGAATGCTGAGATTCGATCGGTTGCCACCATAAGGAGATGCTGGTCGTCGACGACATACATCTCTCGTACTTTGCCACTGTGGAGTAATTTGAGTTCGCTCACGTTTTTCCTCTACTAGAGAATGGGGGATGGGCGGTAGGACCCTGCCCCAGGGTGTTCAGAATTGATTGCGGTTGCGCTTGCGACGAAGTCTGACACCTGGGAATCAGCCAGCCCGATGAAGGCACCGCGATCAGAAAGCGCCTCGGTGGCGGCATTCCGGTCCAACGGGAGGAGCGGGTCGTTGACGAGACGTTCAATCAGGTCATTTTCGCCGGAGCTACCTTCTCGAATTTCTAGAGCTGCTTCTATCGCGTGTTGCCTAATAATCTCATGAGCTTCTTCTCGACCAGCACCCGCTTTGACTGATGCCATCAAAAGTCGCGTGGTGGCCAGAAACGGCAAGTACCGCTCTAGTTCCCGATCGATAACGTTGCTGTAGGACCCAAAGCCATCCAGGACCGTCAAAATCGTTTCGAGTGCGCCGTCGATCGCAAAGAAGGCGTCAGGGAGTACTACGCGTCGGACTACCGAACAACTCACATCACCCTCGTTCCACTGGTCACCAGCAATAGAAGCTGCCATCGTGAGGTGCCCTCGCAACACCGATACAAACCCGTTGACGCGTTCGGCTGAGCGTGCGTTCATCTTGTGGGGCATAGCTGACGAACCAACTTGCCCTTCATTAAAACCTTCAGTAGCGAGATCTAGTCCGGCCATGAGGCGAATTTGCAGGGCGATATTTCCTAATGGGCTCGCTGTCTGCGTCAGAGCGCTAACAACATCTAAGTCGAGCGACCGCGGATATATCTGTCCAACAGCTTGCAACGTCTGTTCAAAACCTAACTGGTTAGCAACCCGTTCTTCTAGTTCGGCGACCTTGCCAGCATCACCTTCAAAAAGATCAAGGAGGTCTTGTTGTGTACCAACCGGACCTTTCAGACCACGCAGCGGATATTTGTTCAGTAGGTCCTCTAAACGCTCGTAGGCCAGCAGAGTTTCTTGACCTAGGTTTGCGAAACGTTTCCCCAAAGTCGTCATTTGGGCCGGTACGTTATGCGAGCGGCCCGTTATCGCTGTCTCTTGATTTCGAACGGCTAAGTCAGCAAGTCGAGAGATGACAGCTACTAGCCGTTGTTGCGTCAAAATTAACGACCGTTTGATCTGCAACTGTTCAACATTCTCTGTCAGGTCTCGAGAAGTAAGTCCTTTGTGGATATGTTCATATCCCGCCAGTGAGGAAAACTCTTCAATTCGTGCTTTGACGTCATGCAATGTGATGCGTTCACGACGATCAATGGACTCCAGGTCGACATCAGTCATGACCGATTGATATGCCTCGACTACGGCATCGTTGATTTTGATACCTAAATCTTTTTGAGCTACGAGGACTGCTACCCAAAGTTCGCGTTCTAGGACGACTTTGTTTTCCGCCGACCAGATTTCTGCCATCTCGGGCGAGGCGTATCGACTTGCTAAGACATTGGCGACAAGGGGCTTGGAACCAGTCACCTGGCACCTTCATCTCTAAAAGTCTTAAGCCGCTCGATTAAGTCTGGATTATTCAACGACAGTATTTCTACGGCCAAAACTGCTGCGTTGGCAGAGCCATCGACGGCGACGGTCGCAACGGGAATGCCTCTCGGCATCTGCACCGTTGAAAGTAAGGCGTCCATTCCACCACTGACACCGCCCGATAAGGGCACACCAATCACTGGCAACGTTGTGTGCGCCGAGACCGCACCCGCGAGATGTGCCGCCATTCCAGCTCCACAAATAATTACGCCGTATCCATTATCGCGAGCGTTAGATGCAAGCTCCGCGACCTGTTCGGGGGTTCGATGGGCTGACATGACGAGGACTTCATGTGGAACATCAAAGCGTTCAAGCATTTCCGAAGCCCCAGCCATCTTGTCTCCATCGCGAGGCGAACCCATTAAAATCGCGACCTTCATTTGATTCCCTCCCGGTTAATACTTGTCTCAATCGAAGCACCAATATCAGTGCGATGTTGCATACCTGGCCATGAGATTGCATCCACTGCTTTGTATGCGATCTCCCGAGCTGCACCCAAAGTGGGGGCTCGACCACATACATTGAGCACTCGACCACCATTGGTCACCAATTCACCTTGGATATTTGAGTCGACGCCTGCGCAAAATACAGTTACGCCTTCAATTGTTTTTGCGTCATCCATGCCGTGAATGACATCTCCCGTTCTTGGTGACGTGGGGTAACCCTCTGATGCAAGTACAACAGTGACCATCGCATCGGCTGACACAATTGGTTGGGTCGTCAGGTTTCCCTTGGCTACTTCCAACAAAGTTTCGCTCAGGTTGCCTTCAAACCGCGGCAATATCACCTGGGCTTCGGGGTCACCAAACCGGACGTTGTACTCCAGTAATTTTGGTCCATCCTTCGTCATCATGAACCCCGCAAATAACACTCCCCTGTAATCGATGCCACGTTTTTTAAGTTCTTCAACTGTGGGGTGCACAGCTAGGTCCATTAATTCATCAAGATCAGCGGAACTCATTCCTGGCATCGGGGAGTAGCAACCCATACCTCCAGTGTTCGGGCCGCAGTCATCGTCACGCAGCCTTTTGTGATCCTGTGCTGAAGTAGGAATTAGGACGGCCTGTTGTCCATCGCACAACGCGAACAAGGAGAGTTCTGGTCCTACTAGCCCTTCTTCAATAACGATTCGACGGCCAGCGTCTCCAAAAGAAATTCCAGATAATTTATTTCTTGCATCGCTCACAGCCTCCTCATAATCATCGGTCACTAAAACACCTTTACCGGCAGCCAGCCCATCAGTTTTAACGACATAGGGAGGCTCTAGCGTCAATAAGAAACCGGCTACTTCCTCTATTTGGTTTTCCCCAAAAGATGCGTAACCAGCAGTTGGGACGCCCGCCGCATGAACCAAGTCTTTCATCCAAGCTTTCGAAGCCTCTAAAAGAGCTCCGTCTGATCCCGGGCCAAAGACATAATGCCCAGACGCGCGCAGCTCATCGGCAAGCCCATTAACTAAAGGAACTTCGGGGCCAATGACGTACAGGTCAGCATCAATCGCAGTTGCTGGTTCCGGAGTGCTGCCCTCGATACCCGCCGAGCCTGGAGTGATGACGACCTCTGCCTCGGTTGAGAGAGTTTTTGCAAAAGCGTGTTCGCGGCCCCCTGACCCCACAACACAGACTTTCATGCTGCAAACCTCAAATATTGCTCTCGGCCGGGACCGACACACACCAACCGGATTGGAACACCCATCTGGCGTTCAAGGAAGGATATGTATTCAACGGCCTCTCTCGGCAAGTCATTGCGCTCCGTTGCCCCTGATAGGTCGGTTTGCCATCCTGGGAATTCTGCATAGACCGGAGTAGCCCTGTCGTGCAAGCGCCGTAGGTGCGGCAGATATTCATAACGTTGGCCTTCTACCTCATAGGCCACACAGACCTTTATGGTCTCCAATTGGTCCAGAACATCCAATTTGGTAAGAGCAATTTCCGTACAAGCGTTGAGTCGAACGGCTTGACGCGCCATGACTGCATCGAACCATCCGGTGCGCCGACGTCGGCCTGTGTTGGTGCCGAATTCTTTGCCGACCTCGACAAGGTGATCACCTACTTCATCTTCGAGTTCGGTAACAAATGGTCCCGCACCAACTCGAGTTAGATATGCCTTAGCAATTCCGATGACTTGATCGATCGCTCCAGGGCCGATGCCTGCTCCAACAAGCGCGTACCCAGCAACGGGGTTTGATGAAGTAACAAACGGGTAAGTTCCATGGTCTAGATCGAGAAATGTTGCCTGGGCACCCTCGAACAAAACACGCTGCCCGGCGTGTAAAGCATCATGCAGGTGGCCAATGGTATCTCCTATATATGGAGCTACACGGGGCGCAACCTCGCCGATTAATTCGTCAGCTAGTTGATCTGGGTCTACGCCTTCATGACCATAAATATCTCGCAGAATTACGTTCCGTTCCGATAAAGCACCGCGTAGCCGAGACCTGAGATGGTCTGGGTCAAGTAAATCTTCGACGCGTATCCCAACTCTTGATGCTTTGTCGGCGTACGCAGGTCCAATTCCGCGTTTGGTGGTGCCAATTTTGTTTTCCCCCAACTGGCTCTCAGCCAATTCATCAAGAATCTGGTGGTAGGGAAGCACTAAATGTGCTTGTGGGCTCAGCATCAGACGTTGGCAATCAACACCTTTGGCGGTGAGGGTGTCTATTTCAGCCAGGAGCACGTAGGGATCAATTACCACGCCATTACCGATTATCGGCACTACATGGTCATACAAGACCCCGCTGGGGATTAATTGCAACGCAAAAACTTCACCGTCAACGACAAGTGTGTGGCCCGCGTTATGTCCGCCTTGATAGCGCACCACATGGGCACACTCCTTAGCCACGATGTCGACGACTCGGCCCTTGCCTTCATCGCCCCACTGGGTACCGACCACTATTGATCCCGGCAAGGAACACTCCAAACGTCATCTGCTGACGTTGTCAGATCCTAATTGCGTATCTCGGCTTTTCTAGGATGAATTAACGCCCTTATTTTGTTTTACAACGAAAAGCACCACCGGGTTTGTTTCAACGGCGCCGCCGACGCGGATCTAACCAGGGAACTACAGACTGTTGAAGGGGTACTAGATCTCTTCGATATTGACGATGGGTTTCCATAACCGTTGCGTTCGCAGCCGCCCGAAGCTCACGCATCTCTACTTCTAGTTGTATGAGCCGCTGTTCCAGATCAAGAACACGTTTCACTCCAGCTAAATTCAATCCCTCGTTGGTTAACTCCTGGATCCGACGAAGGAGAGCTATATCTATTTCGCTGTACCGGCGACTCCCTCCAGGGGTGCGAGCTGGTTCCAGTAATCCTTTACGCTCGTATATTCGTAGGGTTTGAGCGTGAACTCCGGCAAGTTCTGCTGCCACGGAAATTACGTACACAGCCCTGTCAGGCTCAGGAGTCGGTGCCATCGGTTCCATAATCAGACCTCCTCTTGTGGTTCGTTTCGAGGTGACCAGTCAGTTACCTCGCTCAGTGCTTCAATTGCCGCTCTTTCTTTTGGGCTTAACTCCGCAGGGACGGCTATCTCAAGAGTCACCAACAAATCTCCCGTGGACTTCGTCGTGACAACACCCCGGCCCTTAACTCGAAATGTTGTCCCCGATTTTGTGCCCGGGGGAATTTTTAAGGTGACGGTCGAATGATCATAAGTAGGGATCTTAATTTCAGATCCCAAGGCTGCTTCGGGAAACGTCACGGGAATAACCAAAGTCAGATGTTTTCCCTTCCGTCCAAACATTGAGTCTGGGGCGACTTCGACGACAACATAAAGGTCCCCGTTGGGGCCACCATTTCTTCCGGCTCCGCCTTTACCTGCTAGCCGAATACGTTGACCATTATCAACACCCGCGGGAATACGAACTTTTACCTGCCGTCGATCACCATCGGCGGCAGCTCCCAGTAGGACGTTTGTAGTAGCACCATCAATTGCATCGCGAAAACCCAGATGTATCCGTGTTTCTTGGTCTACTCCGCGCATCGAAACCGGGCCTCGTTGGCCGCGTCCGAACAGGTTCCCAAACATCCCGCTGAGATCGTCAAAATCGTCGAAATGGACATTGAAGCCATCGGCGCCTGAAGCGAAGCCCCCAGCTGCTGAGGGGCCGATCCTTCGAGCCTCGTCATATTCTTCACGCTTCGCGTCATCACCCAAAACGTCGTACGCGGCCGACACCTCCTTGAAACGCTCCTCGTTCCCCCCTTTCGCATCCGGATGATGGGAACGTGCGAGCTTTCGGTAGGCCTTAGTAATTTCTTTCGGAGAAGCAGTCGAGGACACCCCAAGCACGCCGTAGTAGTCCTTCTCAAACCATTCCCGCTGGGCAGCCATCTGTCACCTCCTCGCTACATCGAGAACAAACTATTGCTCGCGGACCTTGACCATCGCCGGACGCAATACCGCTCCACCCCACAAGTAACCAGGTCGTAGTTCCTCAACTACTACTTGTTCATTCCCTTCCCCTGTCTCCAAAGACATCGCCTCATGGTGGGTCGGGTCAAATGGAGCTCCCAAAGTTTCAATACGAGTTAAGCCGTTGTTAACAAGCACGGTCTCGAGCGCATTTTGGATTGGACTTACCTCATTCAGTCCTTGGGCAGCGGCTGCATCACAGGCATCAAGAACTGGTAGGAGCATCTCCGCAAGTCTTGATACTCCAGTTGAAATACGTTGTTCCGTTTCGCTCGAACTCCTCCGGCGAAAGTTCTCAAACTCAGCTTGCAGTCTTTGCAAGGAATCTCGAAAGTCGTCACGTTCAGCCGTGACGCCTTCCAACGATTCAAGCAGTGCCTCTACCGAAAGCGGATCTTCAGGCACCGGCTCGGGTGACTCTGGTTCTCCATCATCCAATGAAGGCGTTATCTCTTCGACGTGCAGCGCAAGCTCCTCTTGTTCAGAATCGCTCAACTCTCCGTCCTTCACTGGTCCTCATCGATAATTTCGGCGTCTACGACGTCATCAACACTGTCCGAAGGTTCTCCGGTTCCATCATCGGCTTGTTGAGCTGCAGCCTCGTAGAGTTTTTGGCTAAAAGATTGGCTGACTTCCGTCAGCCTTTCAGTTGCTTTGCTGATTGCTTCCGTGTCGTCATCCTCACTTTCCAGAGCTGCTTTGAGACCGGACAGAGCTTCGTCAACTTCCGCTTTATCGGCGTCAGCAACCTGATCAGCTTGGTCTGCCAACATTTTCTCAATCTGATATACCAACGCGTCAGCATTGTTTCGGACTTCAGCTGCTTCACGTCGTTGACGATCTTCTTCAGCGTGAGATTCGGCGTCCTTAACCATTGTCTCGATGTCGGCATCACTCAGATTCGATTGACCGCTTATCGTTATTGACTGTTCTTTATCAGTGGCCCGATCTTTCGCGGACACGTTTACGATGCCATTGGCATCAATATCAAAGGTGACTTCGATTTGAGGGACCCCTCTCGGTGCCGGGGGTAAGTCAACCAATTGGAACTTCCCCAAGGTTTTATTACCTGAGGCCATCTCTCGTTCTCCCTGCAAAACATGGATTTCGACGGACGGTTGCATGTCATCAGCGGTGGTAAAGACCTCTGTCCTTTTTGTCGGGATGGTGGTATTCCGTTCGATCAATCTGGTCATAACACTTCCCTTGGTTTCAATACCGAGACTCAGAGGTGTGACATCGAGAAGCAAAACATCTTTCACGTCGCCCTTCAGAACACCGGCCTGGACAGCAGCACCTACGGCAACCACTTCATCTGGATTAACTCCCTTATGCGGTTCTTTGCCAGCGATGTCCATCACCAGTTCCTGCACTGCAGGCATACGTGTCGAACCGCCAACCATGATGACGTGATCAATATCGCTAGAACTTAGGTTCGCGTCTTCTATCGCCTGTTTAAAAGGTGCGCGACAACGATCGACTAAGTCAACAGTGATTTCCTGGAACTTTGCTCGGCTCAGCTCATAATCCAAATGCAGCGGTCCGCTATCTGTTGCCGTGATAAAGGGCAGGTTGATTTGGGTTGTCTGCTTTGAGGACAAGTCTTTCTTAGCTTGCTCGGCAGCCTCTTTGAGCCGCTGAAGCGCCATAGGGTCAGCTTTAAGGTCGACACCATGGTCACCCTTGAAGGAATCGCCAAGCCAATCAATCACTCTTTCATCCCAGTCATCTCCGCCAAGTTGTGTATCCCCAGCGGTTGATTTCACTTCGAAAACACCATCTCCGATTTCGAGCACCGACACATCAAAGGTGCCCCCGCCCAGATCGAACACCAATATGGTTTGATCCTCGGTCTCCTTATCTAGGCCGTAAGCAAGAGCCGCTGCAGTCGGTTCGTTGATGATCCGCAAGACATCCAGGCCGGCAATCTGTCCGGCTTCTTTGGTTGCTGTCCGTTGGGCGTCATCGAAATAGGCCGGCACTGTAATGACCGCTTCTGTTACTTCGTCGCCCAGGTATTGCTCGGCGTCACGTTTCAGTTTCTGCAGCACTCTTGCTGCAATTTCTTGCGGTGTATAGGACTTATCATCGATATCGACGGTCCAATTTGTACCTACATGTCGTTTTACTGATGCCAGCGTACGGTCGGGGTTGGTGACTGCTTGTCGCTTGGCTACCTCACCTGTAAGTACTTCACCACCTTTGGCAAAACCAACGATTGACGGTGTGGTTCGGTCACCTTCAG
>TARA_B100000686_G_scaffold347488_1_pt1 | contig 10153 bp, 10 predicted proteins | sample TARA_B100000686 | Tara Oceans TARA_B100000686 (sample SAMEA2622733) | marine metagenome | biome: marine biome (ENVO:00000447); feature: marine epipelagic mixed layer (ENVO:xxxxxxxxx); material: "saline water (ENVO:00002010), including plankton (ENVO:xxxxxxxx)" | depth 150 m
ATAGAATTATATGTTTACATACACATATGTATGACTATTAGTCGCTATTAATAGACCAAACATCTTATTCAATTAAAAAAATTAACAGTAGTAAGCGATATTCTCCAGCTTACCCCCGTTATAGATTCGTAGCTTACGTTCAATTAAGCATTTAAAAGTGTCAAACTTTTAATTCGTCTATACCTATGTTTACTGCACAATTAACTATCACCGTGTATTTATGAGCGATTGAGCCTTTCATAAGTTAAAGAAAAAGAGGCGCATAATTTGAATCAAAATTTATCAATAAAGCGATCCTTAACCCAGATTACAACTTACTTACTGCTCAGCCTGTCATTTAATATTTCAACTGCACAGAATGCGGCACAACCTGGCGCAAGTATTAAGAGTCTTAATATAAGCCGTCTCAATATAGCTCCCGATATCGATGGCTTATTAGATGAACCTATCTGGAACCAAGCCACGCAAATAAACGATATGCATCAGGTAGAACCAACAGAATACATTGAACCATCCCAAGAAACTTTTATATATATCTACTACGATGATGAAGCTTTATATGTAGGTGCTCGCCTTATGGATTCTAATCCGGAAGCAATGGTTTCTAATGTTCTTAGACAGGGAGAAGCCTTTTGGAGTGATGAGCTGTTTGCGGTGATTATTGATACATTCAATGACAAAAGAAATGGGTATAGATTTCAGGTAAATCCTAACGGACTCAGAATGGAGGGAATTTTTGTCAACACCACTAATACAGACATGAATTGGAATGGGATTTGGCAAGCAGCAGCTACTACTAACAACGATGGTTGGAGTGCAGAAATGCTAATTCCATTCAAAACCCTTTCCTTTGATCCTAACAATGATACCTGGGGCATTAATTTTGAACGAGATATTAGTCGGGGTGAAGAAGGAATTGCATGGGTATCTCGAAACCAAACAACCAATCCAAGTATTGCAGGGATTGCCGTAGGTTTTGAAGATCTTCAACTTGGGCGTGGTTTAGATGTCGTGCCGTCGGTGGTGCTAAATACCCAAAAAACCCACGCTAGCCCCGGAGCAAATAACGACGATACTGCCCCCTCACTCGACATCTATTACAAAATAACGCCATCGTTAAATTCAGCGCTTACCTTTAATACCGATTTTTCGGCGACAGAAGTAGATGATCGACAGGTTGAGCTCACTCGCTTCAATCTTTTCTTTCCTGAAAAACGAGATTTTTTTCTTCGAGATTCAGATATTTTTCAATTTGGCCGAATCGGTAGTCTAGATGGTTATAGTGCTGGGCAAAATGACACTTTTTCACGCCCAGACCTTCAGAGCGCCCAACCCTTCTTCTCGCGACGTATTGGACTTAGTGCAAATGGTCAACCTGTTGATCTCGACATAGGGGGAAAACTGGCTGGACGTGTCGGAGGCTGGAACCTGGGAGCCTTAGCTATCCAGCAAGCCGAGCATGGAGATGTAACAGCCACAGATATTTTTGTTGGCCGTGCCGCTATGAACATACTAGAAGAATCTACCATTGGCATGATAGTCACTGATGGTGACCCACGTTCAAATAAAGATAACTCCCTTATTGGCGCCGATTTTCGCTATGCCAATACACGCTTAGCAGGAGGACGTGCACTAGAAGCAGACCTTTGGTATCAACAGTCAAATACAGATGGAATTGATGAAAAGGATAGAGCGTACGGTTTTCGGCTTCGAGCCCCAAACTCAACAGGTTTTCGTGGACAAATAGGCTTCAAGGAAATTGAAGAAAATTTTTTTCCTGCATTAGGCTATGTCAATCGATCAGGCGTCAGAGATCAAACTTTTAAACTAGGCTATACGAAACGACCACCTGGAGGTCGATATACGGCAATATACTCTGGCATAGATGCTCAGCGAATCGAGCTAATCACTGGAGGATTACAGACACAAGTAGTCACTCTTAGGGCGCTTGAGATAGATAGCTCAGCCCGAACCCGAGGGTACCTTTATTTTCATGCAACTCAAGAAGCGCTTACAGAGACATATAAAATTTGGGAAAGAGGGCTTGAATCAGTCGTAATCCCTACAGGCAATTACTCTTTTAATGAAACTGAGCTCCAACTTCAAAGCGATCACACTAAAACATTTTGGGGCAGCATCAACTACCAATCGGGAGATTTTTATGATGGTGAACGCGAACGTAGCAGCATTGGTTTGGGATGGCGGCCATCAATACGATTCCGAACAACTCTTAATTACACACTGAATGATGTCAAACTACCTCATGGAGATTTTACTACTCGGCTCGTACAACTAAGAAGCGATGTAATTTTCTCCTCAACACTTTCTTGGGTAACCCTCCTTCAGTACGATGATATAAGTGAAACCATGGGTATCAATGCAAGATTACACTGGATACCTGAAGCAGGCAGAGAAGCATACATAGTGCTAAATCATAACTTACAAGATTTTGACAGAGATAATAGATATAGCTCCGTTTCGGCTGACTTAGCCTTAAAATTAAACTATACGTTTCGATTCTGATATGACTGGCATATGCTGATAGAAACTGGTTTACTATCAAATATCATAGTTTAGGAAGCAACTAGTTATGGCGACTATAGGACGTAATCAGTCTTGTCCATGCGGCAGCAAAAAAAAATATAAAAAGTGTTGTTTTTTAAAGCGAGACAATATGTCTATTGGCATGCGTATTGTTGTTGGTGTAGTAGCAACAATACTAACAGGCGGACTAATCGTTTTTCTTACTTCTGTTGATGAATACGACCCCGGCGCATCATCATCCGCTACTGCTGGTCGTGTATGGTCAGAGGAACATCAACACTGGCATTAGAGCTAGGATCAAATACTTCTAAGAGTTGAAACAGGCGGTTCACTAACAACTGAACGTGTGGCTAGTGTGCCGCTTACACCTACAACTACCGCTCCAATTAGAAGGCCATACAGACCAAGCAATGGTCCTGGCAGGTATACAAGATCGAAAAACTCTCGGGAGAGAAATATACCCAAGGCGCCAGCACTAGTTGCGGCTAAAATTCCAGCAATTACCCCAAGAGCAACGAATTCAGCTGCTACCCCCTGAAGAATTACCTTTCTACCAGCACCTAATGTTCTTAACACAGCACTTTCATACATTCGCTCATCACGAGTTGACTGAATAGCTGCTAACAAGACCATCACACCAGCTGCAAGTGTAAAAAGAAACACATACTGAACAGCTAGTGCTGCACTACCCATTGCTCTTTTTACCTGATCTAGAACAGCATCAATATCAATTACGGAAACCCCAGGCATTGCCGATGCTAAGCTAAGAGCTGTAGCTCTTTTTTCTGGTTCGAGATAAAAGCTTGTTATATATGTATGTGCAAATCCTTCCATCAACCCAGGATTAACTACCATAAAGAAATTTGGGCTAAAGGAGTCCCAATTAATACGTCTTGTACTAGTAATACGAGCCGTTACGCTTTCACCAGCAACTGAAAAGGTAAGCCGATCACCAAGCAACAATCCCATGTCTTCTAGCTCTTCCCATTCAAGTGATAGCTGTGGCTCGCTAGTTGATTCATCCCACCACTCTCCGTCTACAAGCTCATTATCTGGATTTAATGTAGCTGACCAAGAAACGTTGAGATCATCGTTTAACTCTTCTTCAGCTGCCTCATCTTTAGCTTCATATTGAGATAGCGGCACTCCATTTACATGACTAATACGTGCCCGGACTAAAGGAGCAAATACAGGGCTTTCAATCCCATTCTCCATTAGCACACGCTCAAAGGTCTCACGTTCGTTCGGTTGAATATTTATTGCAAAATGGTTTGGAGCGGCTTCGGGAAGAGTTGATTGCCATTCCGTCATTAACTCAGTACGAACAATAGTAAGAAGAAGCAATACCGTTAAGCCAACGCCAAAAGCAACAATTTGAATGCTGCTCTCTTTTCCTCTACGCGCAACATTTGCAATACCATAACGCCATGCAATACCTACACTGCCACGAAAACGTTGAGCTCCAGAAACCAACAAGTACCCAGAAAAATATAATGCAGCTAATGTCCCAAGAGTTCCTAGAAATAGATAACCAATCAACCGGATATCACGGAAAAGCCAGCAAAGCATAACCACCACGGTTGCCATTGCAGTTCCATAAACCAGCATATAACTCATTGGAGGTATTTCTAAATCATTACGTAAGACACGCACTGGAGGAACATTTTTGAGTTGTAGTAAAGGAGGTAATGCGAACCCAAAAGCCACAGTCAATGCTGTAATTGGTCCCATAAAAAAACTACTAATTACAGGATTAGGAAGTTCTGCTTCAACTAAACCATCAAGCAAAAATGTTAATCCATGCTGAGCTAGGAACCCTACTAGGCTCCCTAGAATGGCAGCAATAATAGTTAGAATCATAAATTGAGCAAGAATAAGATTGAGAACATCTGAGTGCTGAGCACCTAAGCATTTCATCAAGGCCACATCATCCAAATGCCGAACCAGATATCTCCTTGCAGACATAGCCACCGCAACTCCACCAAGAAGCACGCTGACCAAAGCAGATAATGTCAAAAAACGTTCCGCTTGAGTAATTGATGATCGAACCTCTGGTCGACCATCACTTATGTCATCAAGTGACTCATCTGGTCCCATTAACTCTTCAAGAACCCCACGAAAAGAATTTACTTCCCTTTGGTTCCCAGCGAAAAGCAATTCATATTCCACTCTACTACCGGGCTGAATAAGCCCGGTTTTTTCAATGTCACTAATATTTAATAAAAGGGTTGGCGCAAGCTCCATTAACCTCCAGCCCTCATCTGGACGAAACTCTAATGTTTTACTCACGCGCAAAGCCAGATCTCCAACTTGCACTGTATCGCCAACCATAAGATTGAGACGTACTAAAAGTGACGGTTCAGCCCATACTTCACCGGGAAGAGGAATACCTGATGCAACATAAGGAACATCAGCTAATTGATCCGCAATACGAACCTCCCCTCTTAATGGATAACCAGCTGAAACACCACGAATATCGGAAAGAGAACTTAAATCTCCAGCTAATACAACACTTCTAAATTGAATGACTTCAGCAGTACTTAAGCTGAGTTCATTAGCTTGATCTTCATATTGCTCAGGCAATGGGTAGCTTGACTCAAGCCTTAAGTCAGCAGCTAGCATCTCTCCTGCTTGCTGTGTCACAGCCTGCATCACGCGATCAGTAAATAACCCAACGGCACTCATTGCTGCCACCGAAACAATTAATGCACCTAAAAGAACGCCAGTCTCCCCACCTTTCCAATCGCGCAGAAAAAGACGAATTGCTAGACCCCATTGAGTTCGATGTTTCATATAAATTTATGGTGATTTACAGACTGAGAACAACATAATACGTTGTGATTAAGGTGATTTGCCTAACCACATACTTTAAATATTATTTAAGTTATAGCGGACTTTGACATATTGGCAGTAGACTGATGTGTAGAATACGGTATCTTATACAAAACTTGACTAATAGCGTTCTTTTAAACGCCTAGGAGACATAATCGTGAGATTGTTGATAGTACTGCTAACGCTTGTAACCACGTTTGCCGCTCGAGCGGATTTAGAGTGGGCCTATCAGGTTATGGACGAATCTTTGCTACCTCAGCGTGATCTTGATATCGACTTGCACGCACCAAGAATGGTACCCGGCAGCAGCTTACAACGCTCTCAGGATGAAATTGATGATCACTGGAACCCACCTGATTGGTTTCCTAATAGTCATCATGCCCCAGTACCCGAAGTAGTGGCACGAGGCGCGGGAGAGAATGTCAGAGCATGTGCAGCATGCCACGGCTTTACGGGCGCCGGTCACCCAGAATCAGCTCACCTAGCGGGATTAACGGTTGGATATATCACTAGGCAGATGGCTGATTTTAGAAGCGGTGCAACACGTTCTCCATCAGGTTCAAATGCTATGCGTCGAGATCGTAGCTGGATGAACCGATTTGATCCTACCGATGAGCAGATTCAAGAAGCCGCAGAATGGTATGCGGGTGTAGAAGTTATCGACTGGATTGATGAAGTTATTGAAGGAGATATAGTACCTAAAACCTATATTGGTGATGGAAGGATGCGTCATATACATCCTGATGGTGGGACTGAACCAATTAATGGACGTATTATTGAGGTACCCCAAGACCGTGAACTTGCAACAGCCCGACATCCCTACTCTGGTTTTACAGTCTACGCTCCCGCTGGCAGCCTAGCTCGTGGTGAAGACCTTGCTACCACTGGCGCAAATGGAACAACTTTTGCTTGTTCTACCTGTCATGGTCAGGATTTAAATGGACTTGGTGATGTACCAAGACTTGCTGGCATCTCACCATTGTATACAGTAAGACAATTAAATGATTTTAGAAGTGGCGAACGTGCCGGAACTCTAGCCTCATTAATGACCTTAGCTGTAGCAAACTTAACTGATGAAGATATAGTTGCCCTTGCAGCCTATTTGGGTTCGCTGGACCCATAAAATCAATGCATTCTTCATCGATTTTTGTTGAGTTAGAAATTAACTCAAAACATTAATTTCTAAGCGTATACGAGCCACTTGATCTGTTGAAATGGTTGGTCCATCTTCGCCAAACGTTTGTCGTACGTATGTAAAAGGACTGACATCTCTTGATCTGATAGAAAGTCAAAACGGGACATCAATATCTGAGGGCTAAAGCCACCGATATCTGGTAGCGCCAAACTGAATACCATTAGAACAAGTACTAATCCTGAACCATACATCTATTTATATCTACTCTTCTTAAGGGCTTTATTAGCTTACTTATCTGTTTTATAACGAGCCTGGGTTATCTGTGCAATTATTGCAATTGCAATTTCCGCTGGTGATCTACCTCCCAAAAATAGCCCGACTGGGCCATGAACCCTAGATAATTGAGTTTCACCAAAGCCTTCGCTGGCAAGACGCTCTAAGCGTTTCTTATGATTCTTTTTACTACCCAAAGCCCCAATATAAAACGCATCAGAATTAAGGGCTTCTATAATTGCTGGCTCATCAATTTTCGCATCGTGGCTAAGCGTTACTAAAGCACTACGAGAGTCAAGAGAAAATTTTTTTATCACCTCATGAGGCCAATCATTAATTATCTTTACATCTGGGAATCGCCTCTCAGAAGCAAATGCTGACCGCGGATCAAATAGAAGCACTTCATAGCCAGCAAGATGAGCCATAGGAGCTAATGTCTGAGCAATATGCACAGCCCCCACAATAAAAAGTCTGGGTTTCGGGCAAAGTGTTTGCACTAAATAACGTCTGCCTTCTATTTCAGCAGTCTGGGCGCCATCATGCATCAACGCTTCTTTACATAGACTTGATACGCTCTCAGGAAGTGTTTCATGAAGATTGATCCGGTGATCATCTTCGAATGTATAGGCACCTTCATGGTCAAATAAAAACTGTTCTCCTCCAAGCTCACGCAAAAGCACAATACTACGAGAGCAAGACCCAGCTTCAACCAAGGCAGAAAGTATATTTTTCTTCACCTGACTTTTTCCAACAACACCTCTATCTCTCCGCCACAGGCTAAACCGACCTCCCATGCCTCATCATTAGTGACACCAAACTTCAATAACTGTTGTTGGCCTGTTTCAATAACTTCTTTAGCAGCACTTATCACTGCTCCCTCAACACAACCACCAGATACAGAACCTTCAAACTCACCATTTTTTGCAATAACAAGATTACTACCTATGGGACGAGGTGAGGAACCCCAAGTTCCTATTACCGTAGCCAAGGCTATTTCTTTACCATTCTCGTGCCATGCCAGTGCAATACGTAGCACATCATTTGGACTACGCAGGTAACGATCTTCTATTAAAAAACTCTCTTTCACTTCCTATTGCTACCTGAACCTTTTTTCTCACGAGTATTAGTCGCTTCCAAAGCATCACGAGCCACAGACTTTGTCCACCGAACAAAATGCCAAAGTTGGTCAATCAGACGGGGAGAGTTGGAGTGCTCGAAAGTTTGATCGCGAATCATTTCAAGTGCATTTTCATATCGCTCAACTTTTGCCTCTAAAAGTTGGATTGCATCAGCAACTTGATTAAGTGAATCGCTATCATTAGATAGAGAAGACTTACTCTCGCGTAAGCGGGCAACTAGATCGCTACTCATAACATGTGTCTTATAGGTATTAGGAAGACTATTGATACTCTAAATTATATCAAGACCGGACAGAAACTATGCCTTATGACAAAATAATGTTGCAATGAAACATAACATTTAAACTCATCATGGCTTGACATGTGGGATTCACTGTTCGAAAGTCGTATCACATAAAAACTAATGATTTAGGAGTGGGGAATGCTGCAATCACAATGTTTTGAACGCTTATTTCTAAGCAGCTTGGTAATCATACTGGTATCTACAGGTAGTTATGTACTGGCTCAGGACCCAACTGAGGGAGAAGAAGCTCTAAACATGCAGCTCATTGGTTATAACGACCTGCAAGGGCGTAGCGCCTATCAACCGATAATTCAACAGCAGGGTGATCGCTGGATCGCTTATATTGGTCATCATGTTGGTAATCATGAAAACCCAATAACAGGTAGGCAAGAGGGCAATGGCACATCTATCGTTGATGTTACCGACCCAGGTAATCCCGAATATCTTGCTCATATCCCAGGAACAAACATTGAAGGCGAAGCAAGTGAAGCGCAAATGGTACGGACATGCTTGGGTAGCGATCTTCCTGATGGAATTGACACTGAAACATACTTATTGCGTGCTGTTGGATCTAATGGTCACCAAGTCTGGAATGTCACTGCTCCAGAGGCGCCAACTCTTGTTTCATCAATGGAAGAAACTGGTCTTATAGATACACATAAAAATTGGTGGGAATGTAATACCGGAATTGCCTATCTAGTCTCAGGGGTGGAAACCTGGGCCACACGCCGTATGACTCAGGTTTATGATTTATCAAATCCAGCTGAGCCACAGTTTATTAGAAATTTTGGTCTCCCCGGACAACAACCAGGAGCACCAGAATTTGATGAAATGGCTAAATATGATCTTCATGGTCCAATAGTGGTTGATGATCGAATTTATTTTGGTTATGGCACATTTCTTGATGGGGTTATCCAGATAGTAGACAGAGAGAGACTCCTTCGTGGCAACCCGGCTATCGATAATCCTTTTGAGCCGACAGATGAAAACCTAGAGTATCCAGTAATTACTACTATGTTCACTGGTCCTCGTCTGGGCGCACACACTGCATTCCCTGTTTTAGGTATGGATATTCCTGAATTTGCTGATAACTCTGAAGGTCGAACTCGAGACATGCTTTTAGTCGTTGGTGAGTCACTACGCAATGAATGCCTAGAAAATCGGCAAATGATGTACATGGTTGATATCACCGATGAAACAAAACCATGGCCAGTTGGGAATTTCCAGGTTCCAGAAGAAAGTGGGAATTTCTGTGAGCGTGGCGGTCGATTTGGTACCCATTCATCAAATGAAAATATGACGCCAATTTATTATGGAAAAATTGTCTTTCTTGCCTATTTCAATGGCGGTATACGTGCAGTAGATATAAGGGATCCATGGTCACCACAAGAAATTGGGTACTACATTCCTGCAATCAACGAACGAACCACTCAGCGCTGTATTAATGTAGATGGTGCTGAACGTTGTAAAAGAGCTATTCAAACAAACAATCTAGAGGTCGATGATAGAGGCTATGTTTATGCAGTAGACAGAGCTAATACGGGGCTTCATATTGTTGAGTTAACAGGTTCAGCTCGTGATATTGCGGAATTCTAGTGAGACTGAGATCAACAAAAAATATCAGCTTTAAGATTATGATTCTCTTTGGCGGTATCCTGGCACCCTTCCCCTCCATAGCGCATTGGGAGGGTTTTGAGGCTGCTGATCCCTCTACCCCATCTGCAATACTTAGATATGACAGCTTGATGGGTCACTACAAGAACTTAGAAGATATAACGGTTTCTTGGCCTATTATTTCAAGTCATGATACTGACCAAGTCCAGCCGGACCATTCTAATATGGATCATGAGAGCACTCACGAAGGGCATACGACTGAGATTGAACAATGAAGATGCGCGAAATCCGCGCATTTTTTAATCTGAGCATAATCGGTTTTTTACTCATCGC
>TARA_B100000686_G_C16804334_1_pt1 | contig 10139 bp, 8 predicted proteins | sample TARA_B100000686 | Tara Oceans TARA_B100000686 (sample SAMEA2622733) | marine metagenome | biome: marine biome (ENVO:00000447); feature: marine epipelagic mixed layer (ENVO:xxxxxxxxx); material: "saline water (ENVO:00002010), including plankton (ENVO:xxxxxxxx)" | depth 150 m
CATCTGTAGCATTCTCAACAAACCATGAGTCTGTAAATATATGTACATTCAAAAAGAGCCCAAGTGGGAAAATTAAGAAAATAACACCACAAATCCGGAAAATATTAGCTAAACCCATATAAATCCCTCACTATTAATAACTAAAGTATAAATATATATGTTTCGTCGTTAATTAGCATGTTTTATTTCGATCGCATATGTTATGCATCAATCCAATAAATAAAGGAATAGATAAGTGATGTGGCCATATTACTATCGTCAATTATTACGAAAACCTCTTTACATAAAGACTTTTAAATATTCCTAATTTACTGCAATATATTGATACTTGGTTAATAAAAAGCATGGAGGCTGTACTAATAGCTTCCCGAGAGAGAGGTTTCAATCTAATAACCTATGTGCGGAATTATAGGGTATACAGGATATTCTCAGGCATTGCCCATATTGCTAGATGGACTTTCAAAACTCGAATACCGAGGTTATGACAGTGCCGGCATTTCGGTCTTCAGCAAAGACCAAACTCATACTACCTACAGATCTGCTGGCAAATTACACGAACTCAAAAGACTTACTGAAAGATCAAAGGCAACAGGAGTGTCAGGCCTAGGTCACACTAGGTGGGCAACGCACGGTGAGGCAAACACCATAAATGCTCACCCCCATAGCGACACTTATGGCAATTTATCCGTGGTCCATAATGGAATTGTAGAAAATTATCTTGATTTGAAGCAGGAATTGACAAATAAAGGTCATTTATTCAATTCAGACACGGATTCTGAAACTATCCCTCATTTAATAGAGCATTATATGAAGAATGGCGCCAGCTTTGAGGAAGCTACAGAAAAAGGAGCCTCCAGAATTAAAGGAGCCAACGCTGTGGTCGTTATGTGTAACGACCAACCAGACAAAATCGTAGCTTTCCGGACTGGTAACGCAGGTGGAGTTATCATAGGGTATGGAACTAATGAAATGCTTGTAGCAAGCGATATCCCTGCGATTTTAGGATACACAAATACAATTTCTCATTTGCTCCCAGGGGAGCTGGCTATTTTGGAACCCAATTCTGTCGAATTCAAAGATCGGGACGGAAATTCAATAGAAAAAGAGAAAACAGTGCTGGCAAATGATCCAATTTCCTTAGCAAAAGGTGACTATCGCCATTTCATGCTAAAAGAAATTTGCGAGCAACCCAATGCGATAATCGCGTCATTAATGGGCCGTTTATCTTCTGAAGAGGGTTTATTTAGTTCAGATGATTTGAACTTGACAGTGAAAGAAATAAAGAAAATATCTAAAATAATGCTTGCCGGAATGGGCACAAGCTTACATGCCGCAATGTTAGCTCGTCTTTGGATGGAGCGGATAGCTGGCATACCATCGGAGTGGGATAATTCATCTGAATTCCGATACCGCGAACCTATTCTGGACAAAAATTCACTTTTTATATCGGTCAGTCAGTCAGGTGAGACAGCCGATACTCTCGCTGCCATGGAAGAAGTTAAAAGCAAAAATATTAGTCAGATAACACTTTGCAATTACCTGAACACACAAGCCTCACGAATTGCTGATCAAACACTGCAAATTAGAGCCGGATTAGAAGTTGGTGTAGCGGCGACCAAGACTTTCACCTGTTCATTGGTAACACTTTATGCCCTCGCAATATATTTTGGGCTTCAGAAAGAAACGATTGAAAAAAACGAGGCTGCGAAACTTATAGAAGAACTTACTCGCCTACCCGAAATGATTGGTAAAATTTTAACGAATCAATCTCAATATCAAAAACTAGCGAGCATTTACCACAATAGTTCAGATTTTTTATTTCTCGGACGAGGATACAATTACCCCGTTGCACTGGAAGGTGCCCTCAAATTAAAGGAAGTAAGCTATATACACGCTGAAGGCTATCCGGCCGGTGAAATGAAACACGGACCAATTTCTTTAATTGATGAAAGTATGCCGGTAGTAGCCATGATTCCAAAAGATGCTCTTTATGAAAAGATGTTAAACACCGTAAATGAAGCCAAAAGTCGAGGTGCTATTGTAATAGCAATAGCCTCAGAATCAGACGATGAAATAGAGCAAAAAGTAGATCACGTTATAAGGGTCCCGGATGTTTCAGACTCACTCTCTCCTATAGTTAATTCAGTTCCACTGCAATTGATTTCCTATTATTTTGCTGTTAGAAGAGGGTGTGACGTAGATCAACCTCGAAACTTAGCAAAATCAGTAACGGTGGAGTGAGTCGACACTATCATATAATTTCTGACCAATTCCGCTCATTTGATTAGACTCAGATTCCCCAACCATTAAAATGAATTTGAAAGGATAGACCATGCAAAAACCTTTTTATGCCGAAGATCTTACTCCAGGTCAGATTTTTGATTTGGGACAAAAGAATATCGCCAGAAATGAAATCATTGCATTTGCTAAAAAGTATGATCCATTCCCATTTCACATAGATGATGAGGCAGCCTCGAACACAGTTTTTGAGAGCATAATATCGAGTGGTTGGCAAACTGCTTTAATTTGGCTGGGGATGATGCATGAAAAATTTCTCACATATGAAACGCTAATGGGTTCTCCAGGTCATGATTCATTAATTTGGAAAAACCCAGTTCGACCAGGCGATACACTAAAAGGAACATTAGAAATCCTAGAGAGTAACATATCAAAAAGTCGCCCAGAAATTGGTTTTGTGAAATATAAAGCAGAACTTATCAATCAACACTCTAAGCAAGTTTTCTTTACTGAAAGTACCTTGATAATAAAAACCAAAAATTCACAAAAACACTAGAACGTTGTATGAGTACAGACAGGGTCATTTTTAGTTGAACTGCAGCTTATTCCATAGCGGTATAATAATGACTGCAGAAGATTTCTTAACTTGACCAAATACTTATATAGATTGGAGGAACAAAACGATTAGAAATTACAGTCGCTCAATGAGGAAAACATCTAGTTCTTCGGTGAGAAATAACACAACTGTACTGCAAAGACTTATCAAATCAAGTTTTATTCTTATCGCCTTTATTATTACCGTTGGGTGCAGTAGTCAAAAAGAGGTTGCTAGTAATTCCCTAAAGGAAGATCCCCAGCAAGAGAATTCATCAGAAACATTACCTTATTTTGAACTAACCACCTCGAATGGAAAAACAGATTCAAATCAATTCCTAGCTGACGCTAAACCCGAATTTCTACTTTTTATCTCGCCCAATTGAGGAACTTGCGTTTCCGAGTTACGGAAACTTGCCGAATCTGACAATGAACTAGCTTCTCTGGCAAACATATATATTATTGGCACAAATCCTGGCTACACTTTCGAAGATCTTGAGAATATGGCGCCCAGAAATTCAAAATGGACATACGCATTGCCAACCGATGCAGCCGCTCTAAAAGTAATCGGAGGCCTGACAAGATCCACCAAAATTTTAGTGGATGAAAAAAATTCAATTATAGGAAGATACAAAATGGGAGAATGGAAACTTTCTGAATGGGTAAAAACCTATAAGGACTTGAGTTAAAAGAAAACGATCCTCCTATTTATAAATTTATTCATCAAGCAATTCGTCAATGAAATCTTGAAACCGAGGAACCAATACGAATCTGCCCATGTTTTGATACCAATCCACTACACCAGGACCGGTCCCTAAAATTATATTCGCATATATCATCATTAGATCGCTTTTATTATCATATTCCCATAACTGTTGGATTCGAAAAAAATAGGAAACCATAAAGACATTGAAGCGATGTCTTTCCTCTTTATTTAAACTAGAATCTCCTTCTATTGCTCTCAAATATATGTGAGTGAAGACAGGATCCGTGATCATGAAACCGATCCACTGCACTATCCCGCTAGTCAGTTCTGTTTGAGTGGCCATTTGGGAATCTTTGCGTTGCAATCTCAATTGCGCGGCAAGGAAAATGGCTACAGCCAAAGTAGCCATTCCTGTGGCTGTTTGAGCCACAATAGTTACATACTCGATCATACTCTATAAACCCTCCAGTTCTATTCTGAACTTATCCTCAATTAGCGAAACTAAACGATTCAGATTTTAACGGTATACTACAAGGCTTGATTTCAAGATAAACAACCCGTATATCTAAAGTCGCCCTTTCCGGAAAAGAGAGGATTGATCTTAGACTAGAAACAGGGTTGCGTGATGGGGTACTATCAGATCACCATGGAGAAAGAGTTCGATTCCGAAAACATATATGAAGATCTTCGACAGTCTCAAATGGACATACGGCATTTGAGTGAAAGTGTTCAAGCTCTTCGTGAAGAATTGGAATCCCAAAATTACGAAAAGGACCGAAACGTTCAATCTGCCCGCATGGAAGGGGTTGATGAAGTAACTCAACTCAAAGAAACCATCACAACCTTGAGACAAGAACTTCAAAACTTGCAATTTGACAAGGCTCAATCTCTAGAGAAATTACATAGCGAATATGCTGAAGAAATGCAGCAATTAAGGGACACTGCGAGTGCTCTTCGTACCGAGCTTGAGGAACTTAAGTTTCAGAAAGAAAAAGAAATCCAAAAGGCTATTTCAAACTCCGCTGTAGAAAGCGATCAATTAAGAGCAACTGTAAGTGCTTTGAGAGATGAACTGGAAGAACTTCGATTCAACAAGGATAACGAAGTACAGAAAGCCATAACCGGTGGAAAGGACGAAATCTCACAACTCATGGAAACATCCGCCTCATTGAGAAGTAACATAGAAACTTTAAAAAGTGAATATGAACAAAAGATTCACGATATAGAGAGAGATGCCACTAACGAAAAAGCACAACTCACTGAAACTATCTTCACGTTGCGCACCTCACTCGAAGGTCATCCTAAACATTAATACACCAGGCCATTTCTCCAAAAAGATCATTTCTAATAAAGGTTGAGCTATGACAAACAAGTCGGAATCTTCAGAAAGAGCAGAAATGCTATTAAACATTTCAAGACGGGTCGCACACGATGAATCTATCGAAGATATCATTGCTTCCATAATCGAAGTAACTACATGGGAATTGAAGGCTGAGCGGGGTTCCTTGTTTTTAAATGATACAGCCACTAACGAACTCTACACTCGTTTCGCACAAGGCACTAATCTGAGGGAAATACGTATTCACAATAAAAGTGGTATAGCGGGATCAGTGTTCCAGTCCGGGGTCGGTGAAATAATCCATGATGCCTATAGTGATGAACGTTTCAATTCTGCAGTAGATCAGCAGACAGGTTACGTCACCAAAAACATTCTTTGCGCTCCTGTGAAAACCTTGAATGGAGTCACTATTGGCAGTGCGGAAGTGTTAAATAAAAAATCGGGCCGCTTTACAAAAAAAGACCTTGATTTATTGGAGTCGATGACTGAGCAAGCCAGTATAGCTCTCCAAAGCGCTCAATTCGTAGAACAAATGCAAAAAAATCGAGAGGAGGAAAGAAAACTTCTGGATGTAGTTTCGGAGGTTACTGCTGAAATAGACCTGCCCACAATGCTCAGCAAGGTAATGGGGGAAGCCACCAAAATGCTCAATGCAGATAGATCCTCGATATTCCTGAATGACCCGAAAACTAATGAATTGTGGCTACAAATTGGTGACGGCCTAGAAAGTACTCAAATAAGGTTTCCTAACCACTTAGGGATTGCAGGCACTGTTTTCACCTCCGGTGAATCCATCAATATACCGCACGCCTACGCTGACCTTAGATTCAATCCAGATTTTGACAAACAAACCGGGTACTTCACTAGATCCATTCTTTGCGTTCCAATTATAAATAAGGATCGTGTAATTCTAGGAGTTACTCAAGTGCTAAACAAAAGAGGAGGACCCTTTACTGAAGAAGATGAACAAAGGCTAAAAGCATTTACTGCACAAATTTCTGTAGGGCTCGAAAATGCACAACTCTTTGCTGATGTTCAGAACATGAAAAACTACAATGAAAGTATTTTGCAAAGTGCTGCTTCAGGGGTTATCACTATAGACGAAGATGAAAAAATCATAACTTGCAATGAGGCAGGCCTTAGGATATTAAACATAAAGGAAACAGAAATACTCCAAAAGCCTGCGGTGGATTTTTTCGTTGGTGAAAACGAGTGGTTGATGGAGCGTATAACCAGGGTTCAAGAAGAACAACAGACGAACACCTTTGTAGACGCATCTTACCAAACAAAAGAAGAAACACTGTCTCTTAACGGTACGGTAGCACCACTGATCAGTGCCGATGAAAAAAAACTGGGCGTGATGGTTATGATGGAAGATATCAGCACCGAAAAGAGGATGAAATCCACCATGGCTCGGTACATGGACCCTGGGCTAGCTGATCAGTTGATGGAAGGAAATGACAATCTAGGTGGAGAAGAGAAAAAAGCAACGATTCTATTTTCTGATGTAAGAGGTTTCACCACTATAACCGAACAGCTAGGAGCTCAAGGAACTGTTCAATTATTAAATGATTACTTCTCGATTATGGTTGACTCGATAACAAACCAGGGTGGAATGCTAGACAAGTTCATTGGCGATGCAATAATGGCCGCTTTTGGATTACCATTCACTACTGACGACGATGAAGACAAGGCTCTAAGGGCGTCAATAGATATGATCACCAACCTATGGGATTGGAATAAGCAGAGAGCCGAAAACGGTTTGCCCGCGATAGAAATGGGAATTGGTTTAAATACAGATACAGTTGTATCTGGAAACATCGGCTCCCCTAAAAGAATGGATTACACCGTAATAGGTGACGGCGTAAACTTAGCCGCCAGATTAGAATCCGCCTGTAAACAGTATGCCGCAAGGATTCTGGTCAGTGAATTTACTCACTCCAATCTCAAGGGGGTCTATAGGACTAGGGAAATTGACAAAGTTATTGTCAAAGGGAAAACAGAACCTGTAGGAATTTACGAAGCCTTGGATTTTCATACTCCAGAAACTTTCCCCAATGTTATGGAAGTCTTAAATTACTTTAAAGACGGTTTAGAAAAATATAGAGTAGGTGACTGGGACCCAGCTATCAAATCGTTTAAAGAAGGTCAAAAGCTCAACCCAAATGACTACATAACAGAGATGTACATAACCCGCTGTGAAACTCTGAAAGCAGACCCTCCCCAAAATTGGGACGGGGTCTGGGTAATGACCTCAAAATAGCATTGCTAAATAACACTAATAATCTGGTTTGGTTGAACGAATTTATAGGCTGTGCTAAGTTTGGCAGACTTAATTTAGGAGACTTGCCGTGTTACCACATGTGTCGAAATTTGGAATTTATTTTAACTCTTCAGAACAAAAAGTCGTAAGGATCACATCACCGTATTGGTTTCCCCCGGAACCAGAGTGGGTATATGTAACTAACGAAGTGAATGCAACGTTGATAAGCATTAGAGAAATGATAAAGGAACAGGGACTGTCTGATTTAAGCGATTCAGTTACCTGGGGACGAATTCCTCTATTGGACTAATTTTAGGAAATTACTAAAAGCATGCCATACGACGATGATTCTGCCACAAAAATCCCCACCCAACTATCTGATTTTTCGATCGACTTAGATCAATGGAAAATATTAAAACCACTTTCAGAAGCATCTTCTGAGGCAGTCAAGAAGCTGGACATAATACTGACATCAGAAACCCTATCGGCGGCTATTTTCGATATAGGCGAGTTGTAGGCTTGGATAAGTTACACCAGCTTTCGATAAGTGAAGCATCTAAACTTCTAAAAAGCAAAGACCTTTCACCTGTAGACCTCGTGGATGCTCATTTGGTTAGATTGGAAGAAACTGATCTCAAGCTGAATTCATTTATAACCGTTTTAGAAGACACCGCTAGAAAATCCGCACTTCAGGCTGAAAAAGAAATTTTATCAGGGCGATGGAGAGGAGAACTGCATGGTATCCCTATTGGTCTCAAAGATTTGTATTATACGAAAGGCGTAACCACTACGATCGGCTCCAAAATATATAAGGACTTCATTCCTGAATATGATGCTCGAGTAACTAGTAATCTCACTGAAGCCGGAGCGATCATCCTTGGCAAACTACAGATGCATGAGTTTGCCTTAGGCACAACGAGCCATAATCCGCACTATGGATCGGCTAGAAATCCTTGGAATATCGAATGTATCACTGGGGGGTCTAGCGGCGGATCAGGATCCTCCGTATCTGCGGGACAATGCATGGGTGCTCTTGGTACTGATACTGGAGGGTCAATAAGGATCCCTTCAGCCCTCTGTGGAGTCGTTGGTATGAAACCTACTTTCGGGAGAGTTTCCAGACATGGCGTATTCCCTCTTAGTAATTCTCTGGATACAGTAGGTCCAATGACTAGAACAGTCGAAGATAATGCCATTATGCTCAATGCAATAGCAGGGTACGATGAACAGGATTCGTTCTCAGCAAAAGTAGAAGTTACTAACTTCAAGTCGAATCTAGAAAAAGATATACGGGAGCTAAAAATCGCTAAACTTGAACCATACTTCTATGATGTCATCGACCCTGAGGTCTTAAACCTAATCGATAAGGCATGTGATAAATTCAATGGTCTAGGAGTGGCAGTTGAAACAGTGGAGCTTCGAGTTCTGGAACACACATTGGCTATATCAGGCTCGATACTTCTCACCGAGGCTGCTGAACTCCATTCAAAAAACCTGAATGAAAAGGCAGCATTGATTGGAAGCGATGTAAAGCTTCGACTGCAACAAGGAGCCTTAATATCGGGGGTGGACTATGTTAAAAGCCAGAGAGCGAGAACCGTCTACAATCAACAAATGAATGAATTACTTCAGACCTATGACGTTTTACTAGCTCCAACCGTACCTATCCCGGCGCCCCCCATTGGACAAGATTCGGTAGAAGTAAATGGAAGGCTCGAACCAATAGGCCCTTTGATGGCTAGATTAACTCGCCCCCAAAATATCACCGGTTTACCCACTATTTCTGTCCCTATCGGTCTCACTTCCGATCTACTGCCTGTTGGGATGCAATTAACATCTTCAGCCTTTTGTGAAGAGCTTCTCTACAACGTAGCCCATCAATTTGAAAAAGTGTCCACTATGAAAAATATAATACCTCCCATGTAAAAATATCAGAGCGATTAAAAAAACCGATGTTTTGGAGAAAATAATTTATGAGTACTGAACAAAATCAAGGACTATCTCTATACGAAGCAGCGCGGGAAGTGGGAGTCACGTTTGAAAAAGAATGGAAACCCGAAAGCAAATCAGTCGAAATAAATGACATGAAGTTCAGTTATTTGGAATGGGGAAACCCTTCAAATCCGGCCATGGTTTTACTTCACGGGTTTGCACAACAATCTCATTCCTGGGATTTTGTCGCACTTTCATTCGCGGATAGATATCGAATTATCGCTTTAGATCAGAGAGGACACGGAGACAGTGACTGGGCCTCCGACGGGGACTATACACCTGAAACACAACAGAAAGACATTGAGGCTATAGTAGATAAACTTGGCTTGGAAGAATTCGTCTTAATGGGACTATCAATGGGAGGTAGAAACTCATTTACATATGCATCATCCAATCCAAACAAAGTAAAAGCACTAATAATCGTCGATGCGGGACCTGAAAGCGTGAAGGCTGGGAGGCAAAATATAAGAAATTTTGTGGAACAAGATGACGAATTAGATTCGATAGATGCTTTTGTAGACCGGGTCATAAAATACAACCCGAGGCGAGACCCAGTACAAATTAAAGGTAGCATTGTTAACAATTTGAAAGAACTACCTAACGGTAAATGGACATGGAAATACGATAAAATCCTAAGATCCCCCGGTCGAATGGAACGTTCTCAAGATCCGGAAATGACTAGCCGACTTTGGGGATACCTTGAAAACCTGCAATGCCCCACCCTCGTAGTGAGAGGAGATAAAAGTGACATTGTTGCTACTGAAACCGCCGACAACATGATCGATAGAATACCAGGGGGCAAATTAGCCATCGTAGAGAACGCTGGGCATTTAGTAATGGGAGATAACCCTTCAGGTTTTGAAAGAGCCGTCACCAAATTCATTGGATCTGTTTAAATACACGATATGACTAATATTACTCCACAGTCGATTTATAAATTGCTACTAAGAAGATTGGATGTTACACTTTTTACAAACTTAAATTAGTTAGATAACAAGAAAGAGAGA
>TARA_B100000686_G_scaffold186431_1_pt1 | contig 10130 bp, 9 predicted proteins | sample TARA_B100000686 | Tara Oceans TARA_B100000686 (sample SAMEA2622733) | marine metagenome | biome: marine biome (ENVO:00000447); feature: marine epipelagic mixed layer (ENVO:xxxxxxxxx); material: "saline water (ENVO:00002010), including plankton (ENVO:xxxxxxxx)" | depth 150 m
TTATTTTATCGATGGGAGTTCCGAAATGCCTCAATGCTAGATATTGCCCACAGTAATTCGCGGATTTTGCTTGCGCCAAGGCACTAATATCAGATCTGTAAAGGCTCATATCTTCTTTTTCGGAAAACGAGTATTCGTTTGAACCATCTAAGTAAACTCCAAGTTCAGACATCAAATTAGATTTTCTAAGTTCTGCCAATAAATCAATTAATCCCGAGCCACATATACCCTGAACATTAGTATTTCCAATGGTTTCAATTTCCAAAATTCCATCTCTAATCTTGACTGATTCAACAGCTCCCTCATATCCAGGCATACCATAGGTTATTTCTCCGCCTTCAAAGGCTGGTCCAGCGGGGCAAGAAGCAGCAATCATTTTATCTTTTGTCCCTATAATCACCTCAGTGTTCGTGCCTATGTCTACAAGCATAATGGCATCTTCAGTTTGATCTGCTTTGATAGCAAGTAGATCGGCTGCTACATCTGCCCCTACGTGAGAACCGATGAGAGGTCCACTGTAGATGCGTGCTTCTGGAAATATTCGCAAACCAAATTCTTTAGCTTTAGCAATAATGGAAGTCGATTTTCTAGATCCGACCTCGAATTGGTTTTGAATCATAGATTTGTAAGGTTTTTCGCCGACAGATTGGACATCAATCCCGAATAGTATGTCTCGCATAGTAGTATTCCCAACAAATACCGCATCATAAATTCTTCTTCTGTGAATTTTATGATCATTTAGCATTTCGCCTATTTCATAATTTATCGATGCTAACAGTACCTTCTTTAATTCACCGTTATTTGGACCACCATCATAAGAAATTCGGTTCATTACATCAGAACCACCAAACCTCTGAGGATTTTCGAAAGACGAAGTTGCTATAACTTGACCATCTTCCAAATTTATTATGCTTAGAACTACGGTGGTAGTTCCGATATCTCCGGCAAGCCCTAGAATATGCCCCTGGTATTTATCAACGTCCCTTCCTTCAATGAGTACCCGTCCGTTGCTTATTGTGACAAGGCTATCCATCTCTATGTCACGTACGATCCCAGAGGTTAGGATTTTGGGTTGCCTTCGGAGAGTACTGAATTCAACATTGGCTGATAAATCTTCGACTATTGCTTGGCATGCTAACCTGTAACTTCCTCTTAGGAAATTTTCTTCTCCGCTCAACTTGTTCAAGGATTCAATACCTTTTTTGATTTCCACCACACACTCGTGACATTCCCCGTTTCTACCACAGGCAGTTGGTACTCTTATCTGCAAGTCGTCGGCATAATCAAATATAGTTTTGTTAGGGGATGTGGGATGTTCTTTGCCGTCGGCAAAAACTGGGGACATAATTTATACCTTCAAACTTGAATTGGTTGCAGGCATTTTACAAGGTCTAGATAAAAGTGCAGATATTTTCAGATTAATTGCCTGTTTCCCAAGCTGATCGGTAATCTAAATCGTCACTGCCCAGGCAAAGAAATAGTTCTGTTACTTTACCTCGTCTATTCTGATTTCTGCAGCCAAATTTTGCAGTGCACCTGTCTTCAACGTTCTTGTAAGGGCACCTCCAGGATGATACTTCGGAGGCTGTGTCTGATATTGATCTAAAAATCGTCTCGAGTTTTCCTAGACTTTTCTTATATTTTTCTGGATCGACTGGTTCCATAGTATTGTCTCAATGGTCACCGGATTTAGTAGGTTTTATGCAATGGAACTTACTGAATGTTCTGCTTCAGGGTTCATAAAAGCTTTGGCTAGATCTACACAGGATATTGCATCTTTTCCGTATCCGTCAGCACCCATGTCATCAGCAAATTCTTGAGAAAGTGGCGCTCCCCCAACCATGATTTTTACAAAATCTCTCATCTCTACTTCCTCAAATGCATCGATAGTTCTACCCATGTTGGGCATAGTGGTGGTTAGGAGTGCAGACATTCCTAAAACGCCCGCTTCGTTATCCTCAACCGCCTCTATGAATTCCTCAGGTGAAGTGTCCACCCCTAAATCGATGACTGTGAATCCGGCGCCTCTCAGCATCATGATGCAGAGATTTTTGCCAATGTCGTGTAAGTCACCTTTTACTGTACCCATTATTACGGTTCCAATGGGTTCTATTCCAGAAGCAGATAGAATCGGTTCTATATGGGTCATTCCAGCTTTCATGGCGCGTGCGGCTACGAGAACTTCTGGTACAAATATTAGATTGTCTCGAAATTTAACTCCGACAATTGCCATACCCGCGATAAGCCCTTCATCAAGAATAGTATTGGCTGTAAATCCAGACTCTAAGGCTTCTTTAGTCAGTTGGTCCACTCTGTTGTTGTCTCCTTTGATTAGGGAGACAGATATGTCTTGCATTAAAGGGTCCGCTTCGTCCCACAAAGAACGAATATGTTGTTGTTCCGACGGGTTAGTTACATGTCCTAATTCCGACTCCAAAACTTCATTAGTAACTGGCATATGGTCTAGGAACCTCTAGTATTTATTGGTCTATGTTCAATTAATTATAAATTGAACTCATATTTCGATTTAAAGGTAACAATTATACGTCTATATTGTAAGCATTTACAGGCTAACCATGCCTTTCTGCCGTCCAATCTTTAATCGCTAATGGAATTTCCATTAGGTTTTCTATTTTAGTTGCCAAGGGAATTGCACATTCCGGCCCAATCATCTGAACTCCAGCTTCCAAGCATTTGTATACTTCCTGCCGGACCTCTTCAGGACCTCTTGCGTATAATGTTTCTGGGTTATTTATATTGCCCACGAGAGTGATACCTCCATCGACTGCGTCCATGGCCTCCTGAGGGTCATTTTTCGAGTCAAAATGAAAAGAAGCCATTCCTGTCTTGGCGATATATGGCATTCTGTCGACGGTTTTACCACAGATATGCAAAATAAGAGGAACATCCAAAATATCCACCATTTCGGTATGAATATCTTGTAAGAATTCTTTATAGTAGGCTCCACTAACAAGGTCCCCTGTGGCGTGATCAGGAAATGTTAGAGCGTCTGCTCCTGCGTCTATTTGGGCCTGTCCAAATAGTACTGAAATTTCCTTTAATTTTTCCAAAGCTCTTTTTGTTTCTTTAGGATTATCAACTGTACCCAAAAGAAAACTCTCGACGCCAAATACATGATAAGCAAGTGTCCATGGCCCCATCGTTTTTCCTACAATTGCTACTTCGTCACCAAACTCATCTTTTAGCATTCTTATTGAGTCTGTTATAGCTTTCATATCTCGATGTTCAAGAATGTCTGAAGGTATTTTTACATCGTCAGCAGATTTCCATATCGGGTTATACATCCGGACGGTGGGCCAGTTGTCTTTTTCTTCCCATTGCATTTCACAGCCAAGTGCAGATGATTCTTGAATTATGCTGAAATAGGGGGAAACTGAATCGAAACCTAGTTCGGTGTATCCAGTGGCAGCTAATCTGGCTGCCATTTCTCCGTCCTGACAGGCGTAAGGGAAGGGGGCGTCAACCAAATCCATCAACTCAACTGTTGCTACATTAGTAGGATTAACTGCGGGGGTTCTATCGACAGGTTTTCCTGCCAACGCATTCATTACTCGTTCTCTTGGTGACATAGTCTCTTGATAAGGCATCTTCTAAAACGCTCCTTCCATTATGTTTGACTAAAACCTAGGGTGCTAGTGGTCATTTGACCTCTCATAGATTCCGCCTGCATCATCGTTTCAACACTACTAACATTTCTAGAGTACGGCAACAAAATTCTCAATAATCCATCATGGTTACGACGGCATTCAAAAGCTACTTCCTGATCTCCTATTTTGTTCATTTCGCCGTATTTAGAAAATCCTGCCACTATCATTCTAAGCCGCATAGCAGGATTTCTAGCCTCACCGGTGGCAGATATCTGATAGCAACGAATGTTGTCTTTATCGATTCCTTCCGCCCTAATAAGTAGATCGGATTTACTATCTTTTATCTCCATGGATGCGGCGCTGGTAGTATATTCAGGGTCTTTACCAACTGCTTGAGAGAGTAGGAATCGCACTGGTCTGTTATGGATTAGCCCACAGTCGAATTTAGCTTGATTATGAGTGCCGGATATGGGAGACATCCCCCCTAGAGATACTAATAGATCTCGAATTTCTTCAATTCGCTTTTCGATACCTGGTTTTGTACTGAAAGACCATATGGTAAAAACAGCATTTTTAACATATAAGCCAACTGATATTTCATTGAATCTTTTGTCTGTGGGTATTAGTTCTAGGCATCGTCCATATTTTGCTATCACATCTTTTGGCCTCGGGCCGTTGTAGGAGATGAGGGTCATAGCTATACTCCTTTGTTTTCTTTCATTAATTTTGAGAAAGCAGAAATATGTTCTGGTCCAGTTCCACAGCATCCACCGATTATGTTTACTCCAATTTCTTTCAATCTCATAAATCTTTCTGCCATAAAGTCTGGAGGTTCTGGATAAAGTATTTCTCCGTCTTTTAGAGAGGGTATTCCTGCGTTTGAATGAACTAATAATGGAGAGGTAGTAGCATCTCTCATCATAGATGCTATCTCGATCATGTTATCTATTCCATTTCCACAGTTAGTCCCCACGATATCTGCCCCTGCTTTTACCAACTCCACTGCTGCTTGTTCAGGTGTTACTCCCATCATCGTAAAGTATCCCCTTGGTCCTTTATCAAAAGTCATAGTAGATATTACAGTGAGATTAGTTTTTTCCTTAGCAGCTCTGATTGCGATCGATGCCTCGTCAAGGGCAGTCATTGTTTCAATCACAGCTACATCAGCACCGCCTTTTTCAAGAGATGTTACTTGGTTACAAAAGGCTTTGTACATTTCTTCTTTAGATACGGATCCAAGCGGTTCCAAGAACTCACCACTCGGACCTACAGATCCGCATACAAACGTGCCGGGAGGGGACTGGCTCTTCGCATGTTCTGCAGCCAGTCTATTGAATTCATCTACTTTGTCTGCAAATCCGTAATGACTTTGCCGAAACCTTGTACCACCAAAGGAATTGGTGAGCACCATGTCTGAACCAGCGTTGAAGTAGGATCGAGCCATTTTTTGAACGATTTCAGGGTGACTGACATTAAATTCTTCTGGGCATCCTCCTGGTTCAAGTCCATTTTGCTGTAAAAAAGTTCCAGTCGCCCCGTCTGAAATGAGCACCTCTCCATTTGAGATGCGCTCGAGTATGCCTTGAGATTTCGAATTCATTTTGCTATTGACCTTTTAATCTGATTTTATCCATCCATCTATGGATCCAGGGCGAGTCTTTCGGCTACCATCTCTATGTAAATCCCTTAATTTGGATACAAAATCTCGTGGCATACCTTTGTTATATCGGTCTGCGACCAATTTGAGAACCTCACTTAATTCTCCTTGTATTTCAGTGTATTCACCCCACTCCCAGGCATCCAAATATTCATCGGAACCATAACTGCCTTCCATCATGGAAACAGCATCTACCGCTTCTTGGAATCTTGGTTCTAGCTGGAGTGACTGCGTTTCAGAGTCGTCAGTTGCTTGAACTTGTACAGGTATTTCTTTCCAATACATTATTCTTACTTTCAAATTTAAAATCCTGAGGAACATAATTACAGCTATTATAATTCCATAGGCAAACTTACTGTAGTGATCATTTTGAAATGCCTATTACCGATTCATGTGTTATAACTCAGGGGTTCCTAAAGAAATCTGCAAAGGAGAGGTTTATGCCATATGCACCTTCTAACGGTATAGATATTTATTACGAGGTTCATGGGAAAGGAGAACCATTGATATTTTGCCATGAATTTGCAGGTGATATTAGGTCATGGGACCTACAGGTAAATTACTTTTCCAGGAATTTCAAGGTAATAACTTATTGTTCCAGAGGATACCCTCCGACATCAGTTCCTGCAGATCCTGAGTTTTATAGCCAGGACATGGCAGTCGATGATTTGAAAGGACTGATGGATTTTTTGAAAATTGAAAAGGCACATATGGTGGGTCTTTCTATGGGTGGTAATGTGGCGCTGAATTTTGGTATCAAATATCCGGAACAAACGATGACTTTGACCATTGCAGGGACGGGGACGGGTTCGGACGATCCCGTTTCCTTTCGGGAACGGATTTTGAAATTCTCAGAAGCCATGAGGTCAGAAGGTATGTCGGCCATGTCAGGCTATCTTAAGGGCCCTCATAGAATTCAATTACAGTTTAAAGACCCCAAAGGTTATGAGCTTTTGTGTAATCAATTTATGGAGCATTCCAATATCGGTTCAGCGAACACTTTCTACGGCATTATGGCCAAAAGACCTCCGGTTTTTGATTTAGAAACTCAACTAGCGAACATAAAAATTCCGGTCCTCGTAATGACAGGAGATGAGGACGATCCCTGTATTAAGCCGTCCATATTTATAAAGGAATCCATACCAAGGGCTGGTCTAATAGTGTTTCCTAGATCAGGTCACGCAATAAATCTTGAAGAACCTCAAATGTTTAATGATTCGGTCTCTGAATTCATTAATAATTCATCAGCAGATTATTGGGGGCCACGGCAACAAGGAGAGTCCGAGGGCTCTTTAACTTAGCAGCACTTGTACTCTCCAGTCGTGAGTACAAGTGGTATCAGGCAACAGTCAGCCTCTTCCTCTTCAATTTTCTCTGATGCCGTTATCGTTCAAAACAGACTGTTGTCTGCATTACACTGATTTCAGGAGAATATTCTGCTACTGGTGCCACATTAGGATAGGAACTTTTTGGATTTGTTGGGTACACAGCGGAATAATCTTCGGTGCTTTCCACTACCTGCCCTATGACATAGGTAGTTGAATATCATTTCCTAAATGGTCGGTCGTCATTTCTAGATACCCTTTGGCTCTGTACATTCCAAATGGTTTTGTAGACAATTCCAGTCCGATGGACGAGTTGCGATCAAAAATTTGGTCAAGCCCGTTGTCATATTACGATAATATTCCTAGGGAATTTAAGCATTGTTCGCATCGATAAAAAGACGGCCTATATTTTACGGTTGGTGGTTGGCCATCACGGCTTTGTTTGTTAACGCTCTTTTATCGACACCATTATATGGAGCCGCCGGACTGTGGGTGAATGCCCTTGAAGAAGAATTTGGTTGGACACGGACTCAGCTGACAATAGCTTTCTCTCTCGGGCAGTTAGAAGGGAGCATAATGTCTCCTTTAGTGGGTTATATCATCGATAAAATCGGTGGGAAAAAATTGGTTGCCATGGGTTTTATAATAACTGCTATTGGCTTTTTATGTCTCACCCAGGTAACGCCAATAACTGATTCCCGTTCAGAGTGGTCAGACCCACTTCTTTTTTATGCTGCTTACATGATTATCACGCTGGGGGTATCGATGGGTGGCTGGATACCGATGACCGTTATAGTAAACAGTTGGTTTGAAAAGAGAAGAAGTTTAGCTCTTTCATTGGGATCCGTCGGGTTTTCGATAGGGACCTTCTTGCTTGTTCCCTTCATGGCAATAATTATAAAACCTGAAAATTTGGGTTGGAGAGCGACGGCCGTAGTATGTGCAATTATTTTTCTGTTGATAGTTCCGGCAATTTGGAAACTCATCGTAAATTACCCAGAGGAGATTGGAGAAATGCCAGATGGTAAGGCATCTTCTAAAAGTATTTCAAAAACCCAATTGGAAAATGATCTAGTTGTTACACATGATTCTTCATTTACTTTAAGTGAAGCCTTGATGAGCAAGGCATTTTGGATACTAGCGCTGGGCCATGGCTCATCTGTTTTGTTAACGTCAACTATGATGATTCATCTGATCTTAGCCTTGAAGGCACAGGGACTTACCTTGGAGCAAGCAGCTACAGTATGGGGAGTAACAATGGGGATCGGAGGTCTAGCTAAGCTAGTCGGTGGATTTGTTGGTGATCATGTTTCAAAAAGAGTCGCCGCTTGTGCTTTCGGCGCTTTGCAAGCTGTTGGGGTGGCTTTTGCAGGATTTGCAGACACATTCTTTTTAGCTTTAACGTTCGCGTTTGTATATGGTCTTGGATATGGGGGCCGGGCCCCCATTACTATGGCCATGAGAGGTGAATATTTTGCTGGCAAATCTTTCGGTAAGATTATGGGCATTTCTGCTGTACCAATGACCTTTTTTTCTATGATAGCGCCAATAGTAGCCGGTATCTTTTATGATCGGTCAGGAAGTTATATGACTGCATTTATTCTAATTGCGGTCACTGGGTTTGCTGGAAGCCTGATATTTCTGCTAGCAAAAAAACCTGTGCCTCCATCATCGGTGCAACCTAGGATGGCAGATTAAATAAATATCATGTTTTCTTGTTTGTATGCACGATAATCTATCAATGGGTGAACTTAGCACCAGTATTTTTAGAAAAAATACTAATGAAGCATTTACGCTGAGGCAGCAGAGAAGGACATCGAAATTAGATTCGGTATTTAACCACCGAATAATGATCCAATTCCAATCCTAGGCCTGGCTTATCGGGGTAAGGAGACCAGTATCCATCCTTTTGCTTTGGGAAGTCTATATACCAGAGTTCGTCGCCATCCAGTGATACATTCATGTATTCAACGACCTTCAAATTAGGTGTCGCACAAGCTACGTGCAGATGGGCTAATTGGAGTGCATGTGGTGCTACAGGGAGGTTAAAAGAATGGGCCAAGTGCGCCACTTTCATCCACTCTGTTACTCCTCCAACCCTACCTATATCTGGTTGGACAATGTCAGCTCCCCCCCGTCCTATAAGGTCCCTGAATCCGTATTTTGTGTATTCGTGTTCACCTGTAGCTATGGGAATACTAGTTGCCTTGGATATATCTGCCATTCCGTCGATATCGTCAGGTATTAGCGGCTCTTCAAGCCAGCCTATCTGGAACTGTTCAAATTCCTTTGCCATGTATATAGCCTGTTTTCGATAATATCCGTTGTTTGCGTCGATGTAGATACTGACATCATCTCCCACAGCTTTTCTTACGGCAGCTACTCTTTCAATATCTTCTCTTTCTGATAATCCGAAATCCTTACCTACTTTCATTTTGATTCTAGGTATGCCGTCTGACACATATCCAGTCATTTCTTCGATAAGCTCCTTTTCAGAGAAATTAGTCCAACCACCACTCCCATATACAGGTACAGAATCTGTGTATGCTCCAAGTAGTTTGTAAAGGGGTAGATTTACATATTTCCCCTTGAGGTCCCAGAGTCCTATATCAATGGCAGAAATGGCACAGAATGCTATGCCTTTCCGGCCATATCCTCTCACTTTCCAATACATATCGGTCCATAGTTGTTCAATGTCCAGTGGATCTTTTCCTATTAGTTCCTCTTTGAGGGAACTTTCGATAACATCGATGACTCCTGGGGAGGCGTAAGTCATTCCAAGGCCCTCAATATCTTCATCAGTTTTAATATGGACGAAAATTTGGCCTCTTCCTCCAGACTCATTCTTTGGGGTTGGTATGGTTGCGTCCTGTATGGGTTTTCCTTCAGGGCTATGAAGGTGAGTTGTAGTTATGTCAGTTATTTTCATTTGGGCCTCTCAATTGAATTAGAGAATTTACATTTTTTCAGGCTTGTTCATCCCCATTAGGTCTAGGCAGTATGCAAGTGTTAGTTTGGCGGCTTCGCATAGTTTTAACCTCGCCTTGCTTAATTCTAGGTCGGCTTTATTTTCTGAAACCACTCTACAGTTCTGATAAAAATTATGAAAAGATGTTGCCAATTCTAGTGAGTAATGAGGTAGATGGTGCACTTCATAAGTGTCCGCAATTGTATTTATTACGGACGGCAACTCTAATATTTTATTAATAAGTTGTCTCTCTGATTCGTGACCCAACATGGTAACTGAACCGTTTGAATAATCTATCTTATTTTCGGCAGCTAAGCCTAGTATGCTGCATATTCTGGCGTGACCATATTGAATGTAATAAACAGGATTTTCGGAAGATTGTTGCTTAGCTAAGTCTAGGTCGAAATCCAATTGGCTTTCATGGGACCTCGATAAGAACATGAACCTACATGCATCTGAGCCGATTTCGTTGACTAGTTCAATTAAAGGCACGACGTTACCTTCCCGCTTTGAAAGTTTTTCTGTGGTCTCGCCTTTTTTGAATCTGACCATCTGGACTAGAATCATTTCTA
>TARA_B100000686_G_scaffold255208_1_pt1 | contig 10122 bp, 2 predicted proteins | sample TARA_B100000686 | Tara Oceans TARA_B100000686 (sample SAMEA2622733) | marine metagenome | biome: marine biome (ENVO:00000447); feature: marine epipelagic mixed layer (ENVO:xxxxxxxxx); material: "saline water (ENVO:00002010), including plankton (ENVO:xxxxxxxx)" | depth 150 m
AATTCAGTTTAGAGAACCCGCTGTTCTCTCTTTCCGTGAATGCTCGCGCCCGCCGCGCGCGAAACTGTCCAATCGGGAGTCTCGGATGGTGTTTTGGAACGAAATTAGCAACCGTTCTAAAGACTCAATAAACGCTCTACTGCGAGCCGTTTTTGAGGTCTTAGAAACTATACGTGCTGCTAAATCTCCTCCTTTCTTATCCATCCAATCTCACGGGCTTTCATAGGGAACCCACTGTTCCCTCTACATTTTGGAGGAGAATATGCTCTATATGAACGGTTCCCGAGTATGCTTATGGCGTTAATTTGGCCAATTCTGCATTGAATCGGGTTGACCCCATCAAGTGGAGTACTGGTGCAGCGAGTGTGCAAAGCAAGAGGATGAGGAAGAGTATGGTTGACCAGACTTCGATTCCTCTACCGACGCTGAAGTAGAGAGTCCAGCCGAAGAGGATGAAGAACCATATTCTGTAGCGGCGGGTGAATAGAGAGAAGCGTGCTCTGACGAGTTCGTCTGAGTAAAGCTGTGGTGTGTCGTCCCTGTCTGCGAGGTCGTTCTCGACTGCACACCTGACGCAGACCTGGTACCTAGGCCCGTTTCCAGTTACGAACTGATTGCGCGGATAGTTCTGGGTGCACATCCTGCATGTGGGCATCGTATCGCCCCGACCACGTAGGTCCGCTCCTTCAACGCTACGGTTCTAGAGCCTGGACACTCATCGAGAACTCCATGCATTGTCCAGTCTGTCCAGCCATGCCTCCTGACATGCCTTGAACAGTCTGCCTCGGGATGTGCCTATGCTTCGTCCATCAATTGTTCCTACAGCGCGAATACCCATCCCGCTTCCGCACACTACCATCTCAGATGCCCTCAGAATCATACTGAGTGTGAGTCTCGCGGGTCTGACTGGTATGCCTACAGATTCTAGATGCGGCCGAATCTGCTCGATTGTAATTGAGTCGAGGGCACCGTCACCATGCCTAGGATGGAAAGCGACCCCGTCATGATCGAGTAGTAGCGGGGCGCACCTGTCCCCATCGACCAGTATATCTTCCTCGAACAGCAGAGCGATGTGAGCACCGTGGTCGACTGCTATCTCTCTGGCCTCTCTATGCGGGCCCCAGTCGCCGTGCTTGGTGCCTCGTACATCCGAGTCCCACGTTGGAGCTGCTAGAGAGATTGCATTTAGTGCACTGCCAGTCCACTCCTGAAGGATCATTGGATCAACGAATACCTCGCCATCGGATCTAACTCCAATTGCTACAAGGTAGGCTGCTTGGTCATCGCTTGTATTCGGATTTCCAGGCCTATCGGTTTCGGACAGTAAGTCAAAGACTCGATCTGATAGGTCTTCGGGCACATCAATGCCCAGTCTTTCTGCATGACGTTCTATTCTGTCGAAGTGAAGGTCAGCAGACATCAGAGATTTCTCGCCGTCCCAACCCGTTGCAGACCAAACAGCAGAGCGTGGATCTGCCTCAGGCATGTATGCTGATGAGGGTGTCTGCTTCAACTACTGCGTCTAGAGGGCATCATCTAGGAATGAAGTGTCAACATCCTCGTCATCATCGAGATCATCTGCCATATCGCCAAGATCGTCGAAGTCAAGGTCATCGGCGAGATCGTCAAGGTCATCAAGATCTGTATCTTCAGGGGTAACTCCCAACAGTTCATCGATGACACTTTCCGATGCTTCTGGAGCATCGGCATCCTCATCTATGGTCAATTCTGGATCTGATGAGGAAGTGAATGTCTGAGAGTCGTCGTCGATTATGAGGTCCTCGTCCTCATCGGTTAGGCCTGCAGCCTCCCTAGACATTTGCTCTTCCAACTCGACCTCCAAGGCACCCATTTCCCAAGGCTCGGGAGCAGCCTGCTGTCGTGGCTTGACGAATAGGAGTGCCCCAATCAGAATCATGACAGCAGAAACTAGAGCGACCAGTGTGTTCAAATCTCCACTAATCAACTGGTCATACCAGGAATCGCTAGCACCTCCCTCGCCGCCCTCAGAAGATCCAAACGATGCCTCTGACCAAGGTCTAATTTCCAGTGGGTCGACTGATAGCCTGTGGACTTCTCCATCGAAGGCAACGACTGCAAGCCAGTGACTCACTGCGTTGTTGATTTTCTCTCCATCGATATCAGTCAATATCATCATCGTTGTCGGATCATCAATTTCTCCAACCAGATATGCCTCACCAGTCAACTCGAATGGGTCGGGACTGACGAATACGTGGTATTGGATGACCTGTTCGTCATTAGGATCATCCCACCTAATCTCGACATGGTCTCCGGATGGATTCCAATTAGCTCTGATGCCGGTAATCTCAGGCAGGTGTAGGCCCGGATCAAGTGAGTTCTCGTCGACTAGGCTGATCATAGTCGCTTGTAGATTGGTATCCCAGTAGTTACCTGACGAGTCTACAGCTACCACAGTCACCCAAATTGGTACCGAGGGAGCGAGGGGTAAGCCGTCAGATAGCGTCTCGAGAAGTGCCGGCATCTCTGCATCTCTACCAAGGGTCATTGCGGGCTCCATGTTTCCTAGAGAACTGAATGGAGAGCCGGCAGCGGCGTAGATTCTGTATTCGCCCAAATCAGATGCATCGCTCTCTGGGAAACTCACAAACATCCCATCACCATCATCGGGAGACCTGTCCTCTAGCATCGGTGCTGCAATCCTGTTTGGAGGTGAGATGTCTCCGCGATTATCGAGTGGGGCGACTAGAACTAGATGGTCGCTCATGTCAGTGAGGTGGACGTGTCCTTGGATATCATGAGTGGTGATTGTGACATATAGAGGAGTAAGTGGAACAATGGGTTGTGGAGTTAGAGATTCCACAGTACTGCCGTATAGGGCTGTGGACATCGTTATCTCCAATTGAAGTGCACCACCAATCTGTCTCTGATCAATCTCAAGTAGACCGCAACCAGCCAAATCATCGCTGCATCTCTCCCAAATTTCGGTGAGATCGTCGAGTGGATAGTCAGAGACCCAAATCACATAATGGCTGAAGTCCGGGGCCAAGGAGCGGTTCCAGAGAATATCAATCGCGGTTCCATCATCCTCCGGGTGATCCCAGGCGCTCAGGCCCTCAACTCTGTCGGGGGGCTGTCCCTGTCCAGCGATGTTAGACATCGGCGTGGCCTCGACGACTAGGACATCTTCCACATTCTCATTACCCCAATCATCAGAAGCTACGACTCCAATCCAGTAGACTACTCCATTCTGTAGTGGATTTTCTCCGATAGAGTCGATTACTATCTCACCAGTTGTGCAGTCAGAGACATATGTTGCAACTGGCCAACCATCAACAATAGAAGGGGGTTGCAAACCTGAGGCAGGCAGAATGTACACAGTATGGTATGTGCAGTCTTCCTCTCCATTAGGTGTCCATGTGACTAGGATTCTTCCTCCCTCATCATTTGGAGCATCAGAGGCAGCAGTGTCGGTGATAGGGGCAGGTGGGATGCCGTCGTCTAAGCCGCCGGCTGTGACAACGGGGCCAACCACCGTTGCATTGGCAGCATCAAACTGTCCGGCCTCGTCCACACAGACCGAGGCGAACCAGTAGGTCTTCCTCTGCTCCAATTGCAGTACCGTGTTATTCCCAGCTGCATAGGAGACATCAACATGGTCGGTTAGGGCTATAGCATTCGAAATCTGATACTGAACAGCCCATATGCGAGTACGATCAGGGTCCAACTCTGTACAGGGCGACCATTCCATCAGAATGGTTCCAGGTGTGCCACCAGAAACGGCCTCGGCGTGGAGCCACTCGGGCGGGGCCGGAACCTCGTCGGTTGGGGTTGCGCTGTCTTCCCAAGCTATGGGAATACCAACGGAACCATCTGCGTATGCAATGGCTATTGCGGCCCTGTACTCTCTACCATCAGATAGTGAAACTGTGTTGCCGTCGCGATCGGCGGTGGTAATTGTTGCACTATTCTGTGACCAGTAGGGGATCTCGACATACGTCGAGAAATCGTCTAGATCATTCTGAGATGGAACCCACTCTGGGTCATCAGTTGAGTCCCAGACATACAATCTGTAAGCATACCATGCGGCGTCCTCAGCAGGAAGCCAAGAAGCCTCGAGTACGCCCCCTCCGTCGTTTGGCCTATCGATGAATGAAGTCATCTCTGTTGGGACTTCGATTCGCTGCCAGTCATAGGTTATCCTGACTTGTATAGAGCCGTTCTGAGGTGATTGCATTCTGATATGGACTTGAGCAGAGTTAGTGCCAGGAGCAAGATTGGAGATGGCGGATTGGAATGAAGATTCGATATTCGGATTCATTGAGGCGAGCTCCCATGATCCCGAGTAATTGAGGCTGACAGACTGAGCCCAAACCCATGCTCCGTCTTGAGGTGCTGAGAGAGTTAGGGCTCCGGTATACAGAGGCAGCTTAGTCGGTATCATCTGCTCATTACCTTGAGGAATCAGGATTGAATTCTCATCATCTACCAAGACCGTCGACATTCCGGGTCGAGACGTATTGGTGATATCCCATGTGTTCTGAGCAAACAGGGCTGTCAGAGGAGATGCTCTTCGTTGATGATCGGTCTCCTGTTCCCTCATGCTCTCTACTGGATGATACAGGTGCAGTCCATCCTGAGCGATGATGTATAGTCCAGAGTCGTCTAGGAAGCCATTCGAGATGCCTGGAATCAGTTCAGAGGATACCCTAGAATGTTCAGATCCAGAATCAATCACATCGACTCCTCTTGGGCTCAGGACGGCTAGATAGTCACCATCCGATAGTAACTGGAAAGGTGGCCATGTAAGCAGCGAGCTTCTGCCTCTTCCGGACTCCATCTGTCTAGAAGTAGCATTCCAGTGAACTATTGGCTCGCTGTCAGTCGCAATATGGACTCCCCAATCATCCGTCGCAATCGACTTGACATCGTTGCTTGGAATCATGTCGATGTTGTAGGTCCCATTTGACATGTCTGTAGCAACATCCCAAGCGGCTACTCCGGGCCTCGTTGAGCCTTGTCCGTTGTGAGAAATGAATACAGCTGCGTCATGATGCAAGAGGGTGGTCGATCCGTCGGGATTGTTCACCAATCTAGAAGTGGCGTCAGCGAAGGTGATTCCAGAAACAGTGTTGCCAATTAGTCCATCACCGAAGTTCAGAGTTGTAAGTACTGACAAGTTGTTCTGATGCAAGACGGTGAGCCCGGCGGAACCTCCAGCAAGTACGGTACCATTTCCTTGGATTCCTGTATTGATTGCGAATAAATGCTCGATAATTGGAGTTGGTAGGCCATCGATTGTTGTTATAGGATCATCCCAATCACCCCTAGTTGTATTCCAAAGTCCGATGCCACCATATGTTGCAACCATAATGTGATCGCCATAATCTAGGAAGTCTCTGACAATGTCACTTGGAAGACCTGCAATCAGGCTCCCATGAGACCATGTTCGAGTATCTGTATCGAAAGTCTGGAATCCTGCCGCAGAGCCTTCTCTTCCCATCAGACCGACATACATGGTGCCATCGTTCTCAAGGATCATACCATCCATCTGAGCGTGTAAGGCAGCGGGGGTTGGGGCGAAGATTCTGTTCGACAAATCGATCGACCAAAGGCCGCGCCCTGCAGTGCTGACCCAAAGTTTGTCGTCATCTAACTGAAGAGAGTTGATTACGTCTTGATTAGCATTGTAGCCAAATTCCCAGCGTACAGAACCGTTGGAGAGGATTTGTCCCTGTAGGACCGAAGAACCGTAGTATGCATTCGCATCTGTTGTCAGCGTCACCCAAACATGAGTAGCATTGGATTCGAATGATACGATACGGCCGCTAGTCAGACCCGCTAGTTCGTCAAAGCCGCTGACAATTAGTCCGGAGCTGTCTAGTCTGTCAACTCTGTTCAGACCGGTAGTTTGTCCGGATCGACCTATGGCATATACCGGCGCACCGCTAGATGGGGCCCTTTCAATCGAACAGCCATCCATTCCGGGGTCGAGTATCTGGCCGTTCGCGGTGGATGTTCCGGAAGTCACAATTCTAGATATTCCTCCGGTGTTGTCATACTGGTGCGCGGCCAGAAGCACGTTGTTGTGGTGTAGCATCCCTCCCGGGAAGATACGGTCCTCGGAAACTCCATCTTGAGAAGTCAAGGTCGCTAGGTACTGATTGTTGTTGTAGTTGTAACGATCTATTCCTACTCCATCAGTATCGTAACCGATGTAAAGGACGTCGTTCCCTTGATCGCAAGCCAAAGCGCGAGGATCGTCGTCGGAAAGACCCTGACTGCTGTCCGTCATTGGAGAAACCCATTCATTCAGGACTCCGTCGCCATCCCAGTCTGCGGTATCAAATCTCGCTACGCCTCCTTGGTTACCCCACCAACTGACACGACCAATTGCGACGTGAATAATGCCAGAACAGAATTCGATATCTGCAGGGTATCCTCCAGGAATGTCGCCGGAACCCAGAGACCAAGAGGACCAGTTATCGGTAGAGCCATCTAACATAGAAATGTCAGAATTTGGATTCCATCCGCCTCCCTCATAACCGCCCACCCAGAGATTGTTACCAACCACCTCCATCGTGTACAATTCTTCTGAGGTTCCAGATGGTAATCCATCTCCCTCTACCCAAGAGTCGAGCCATACCTCATTGACAGGATCCCATCTGAGAATTCCGTTCATGCTGGCGAAAAGATAGGTGCCATTCCATTCTACCATGCCCCGGATTGGGCCCTCGATATCTGTCCACTCGTCGAGTAGGGTCATGTTGTTGGCTTGGAATCTGCGCATGATGTTGTCACCATATGCGACCCACATCTCACAAGAAGCTGGATCAATCGGGAAACAGTCGCCAAGGAAACGAGCGTTTACCCTCAGAACATTACCTATGGTCTCAAGACTGTCCTCCCAAGACTCATTTGTCGCGTTCCAACGAATAATAGTTCCATCTCCATTATTCCAGTATTGTGTGGGCCTTGCTCCTACCCAGAGTTCCTCTCCGACTGCACCTATTCCCATCACAACCGAGGAATGTCCAATCTGGCTGTCTACTGCCAGCGTAGTAGCACTCGTGTTATTGTCGAGATATATTCTGTAGATGTCATCATTAGATGCCCACCAAGAATTGCTCCTCTGCAGAGAATAATGTAGAATATCGCCGATGATTACTATATCTGCGGGAATCGAGTTTGATAGGGTTGGGCCGTTTTGGTTATTGCCTCGATTCCAACTCTTCAGTACGGTGTCGTTGACCACATCAATCAGTGTGAGTCCGAAATCTCCGCCTGCCCACATTGTCCCTGGTGTTCTTCCCGGCACGAGCGCTGTGACATCATCGTCGCTGATGTATCCTTGAGAGCCATCCCAGGCCTGTAACCAACTCTGATTGATAAGATCGTAACGGGCTATTCCGGTGTTCTCAAAACCGATGTAAAGTATGTCGCCAATCTTCACCGTACGCGCCCTCTGAGTATCATCGCCAGCATTCCAAACTTCGATTACAGAGCCGTTGAGGGAATCGATTACAGCGGCCCCGTCGTTGGTGCCGGCGTAGATTCTGTTGTTACTCATCTTAGCAATTGAATAGACGAATCGTGAGGGCATGCCGTCCTGATTGGAAATACAACCTTTCAGATCATAGGTCCAGTTCCAGACGCATGCTCCTCGATTGGTTCCAGCGTAGATTCCCTCCGAATCACTGGTAATGTCGTAGAATACATATGGATCATTATTCCATCCCGGTATGCTGGTCTCCAGTTGCTGCCAGGTAGTTCCGTCCCATCTAGAAATTCCTCCATTCCCAGTAGCCCCGGTATTGGAGACCGAGGCTCCAACGAGCAGGTCTCCTTGGAAGTCGATATGCAGAGAGAGAACATCGTCATCAGGCAGAGTTCCGTCATCTTGATTCCAGAAGCCGGAGATATCTCCAGTTAGTCTGTCTATCAGTAGTAATCCGAAATCAGATAGTCCAAGATAGATGATGTCGTCGTCTACCGCTACGGGCGTAGCGTCCAGGTTGTCTGCGCCCAAAGACTGCCAAGAGCCTAGAATCGATTGGTCGTACAAGTCAACCCGCATAACTCCTGCATCAGGAGTTGCGATGTATGCTATCCCGTATCTGGTGGCTACTTCAACAACAATATCGGAATCGAGTCCATCTGAAGTCGTTAAGACGTCAACGAGAGTTACAGTAGACGTATTGACCATTGAGATTCCGGATTCGTAATGTCCGATGACCAGGATCTCAGTATTCTCATCATGAGACATGCTGGAGACATGTGTCGAACTGATTCCAGAAACAGAGCCGACGTAAGAGCCGTCGTCGGCCTTGAATCTCAAAACGCCCGCATCAAGAGTACCAACCCAGACCCAACCAGTAGAATCCTGAACAATCGAGGTGACAGCATTTGGATTGCTTACATAGTCGGTCAAATCGATTGGACTCTTCCAAGTCTGATCAGCATTGTCGAATCTATCGATGATGTCACCACCGCTAATCCAAATTTCTCCATCTTCTCCATCATCGATGTGAGTGACTACTTCCATTTGAGATGTCGACGGGCTGCTTACTAGAGTCAACGTACCATCGAGATTCTCACCAGACTGTCTGGCAAAGGCCCCTGACCCATCTCCAACTACCATCAGACCAGAGTCTGGGCTCCTAAATCCATCAGAAGGCCAAGCGAAGATAGATGAACCAGTGCCAACAAGTCCCATATCGGAAACTTGTCTTTGAGATTTGAACATCAAAGTCACAGTGTCGTATGCATGCACATTGTTGCCTGCTAATACATGCAACCAACCATCGGTCAGAGCGAATCCTTTGACGACATTGGACGACAACCAGTTGTTTGTTGACCATGAAGTGAGCCAAGAATCGCTGGTCGTATCATATCTGTTGACTCCCCCACCAATTGTAGCAATGAGGAGAAGAGAGTCGAAACTGAGAAGTTGGGAAATTGAGTTTGCAGTCAGATTGTTTGCAGTAGTCCACTGTGTGCTACCACCCATGGTCACGGAGGTTCCCGAACCGGTAGAGGTACTGTAATCGAATAATCTGACTCCGCTCTGCGAAGTTGCAAGGTATACCGTGTTGGAGATGACAACAATGTCTGTAGGGACTTCTTGGAGATCAGTAGTACAGAAGTTGGTAGTTGTGTAGATGGTCTGACCGGGGGCCAAGTGATGTAGTTCGCAAGCAGTTGCGGCCCAGACCACACCATTGTCGTCCACAGCGATGGCGTCGATTGTGGTGCTAGTTCCGGTGTCAGGTAGTTCAGTCAAATCCGAGGAGTCGGCAAGACTGCGAGAAAGTATTCTGCCATCATCGGTGCCGATTAGTAAACGATTCTCGGTTTCGTCCACAGCTAGACTCCTGCCGTAAAGATCCGACTCGATGTCGACTATTTTCTTGCTAGCTTGGTCGTCCAAATGCAACAAGTCGTCATCGAGGAGGATGTAGAGTCTACCGTCAATTGGATTGAAAACGGTATCATGAACGATAACGTTGGTAGTGGAAAAAGAAACTCTTGGATCGGCAGGTCTCAGTGACTCGATTACCAAATCCTCGATGTTGATGCCGCTAGGTAGTAACCACGAAGCGTCGCTAACAGAGTTAGGCTGTAGCCATGTATCGAGTTCGCCGTCCTCAACCTCGGGTTGATTCTCAGTGAATGAATCCTGCCGTCCGAGGTCGCCATATCCTCGCCAATCGAGAATTGGGGTCTGAGTATCCATCAAAGTGATTTGAGGCTCGGTGGCCCAGTACCCTTCACTTCCATCAACTGAGATTTCGAAAGTGAGATTAGAAAGCTCTGCTCCAGGTGCAAAGTCGAGGAACCAATCCGCATATGCCATTGTACTGTTAGCAGGGTCGGCTCCGGTCGCATCTAGGGTAACCCAGCCGGTGTCGTTACTGCCTCCTGCACCCCATGCTCTGGGGTTCGAATTAGACTGAAGGTCTGCATTCAAATCCGAGGGAGGCGCTGCAGCCCAAGGCAAGGCTAGCATCAGAGTGGCTAGAAGTATAGCCAGACGCTGCTGCGACCGTAGGTCGCGGAAACTAACCGTTGACACAATTTGCCGCGTACTTGTTGAGATTAAGAAAGGAGTGGGTCTGTGATTGAACAATGCTCATCCGCCGT
>TARA_B100000686_G_scaffold345247_2_pt1 | contig 10121 bp, 9 predicted proteins | sample TARA_B100000686 | Tara Oceans TARA_B100000686 (sample SAMEA2622733) | marine metagenome | biome: marine biome (ENVO:00000447); feature: marine epipelagic mixed layer (ENVO:xxxxxxxxx); material: "saline water (ENVO:00002010), including plankton (ENVO:xxxxxxxx)" | depth 150 m
CAGGTTGTTCCGATGGTGGTTGATTATGGCCATTTAACCAGCCTGAAAAAAGCTGTCCGCGGTTCAGATTTTGCCGTGAATACAATTGGAATTTTAACCGAAAGCCGCAAAGGGCAGTTCGAAACCGTCCATTGCCAGATGGCTGAAAAAATTGCCAAAGCCTGCAAAAAAGAAAAGGTTGGCCATTTTATCCATATCTCCGCCTTGGGCGCGGATGCGGATTCCAAAAGCCGTTACCAGCAAAGCAAAGCCAATGGCGAGGCGGCTGTTTTAAAAGTCTATCCTGCAGCCACCATTTTGCGTCCCAGCATTATCTTTGGCGAGGGGGATGGTTTCTTCTCCCGCTTTGCCAAGCTTTCGCGCCTTTTGCCGACTTTGCCATTAATTGGTGGCGGCAAGACGAAATTCCAGCCGGTTTTTGTCGGTGATGTGGTTGAGGCCTGCCTCAGCACATTTGCCCATCATGGCAATACGCCTGACTTTTTCGAGGGGCGCGTCATCGAATGCGCAGGACCGGAGGTCTATACCTTTAAAGAGTTGATCAAGTTTATCCAGAGTGAAATCGGCAAGGAAACACATTTGTTTAATATGCCGGTTTGGCTGGCAAAGTTTGAGGGGTGGTTCTGGCAAAAGCTACCGGGAAAGATTTTGACCGTCGATCAGGTACGTACCCTTCAATATGATAATGTTGAAAGCGGTCAGCATCTGACGCTTGAGGATATTGATGTGATCCCAACGCCGGTTGAAACGGTTGTGCCCTATTATCTGGCGGCGTACCGGACGGGCGGCGAATTCCGCCACGGCAGTGTCAGCGGCGCTAAAAAAGCCGGTCATTGATTCCAAGGCATTCTCTATAAGAATGGCGCTCCGTCCCCCAACTGGTATGGGGGAATACAGCCATACGCGCGTAACCTTAATCTATTTGTGAAATGCCCATCCTGTGATAGGATAGGCCTTCTTTTAAGATATGGTTAAGACAGGATATCCTTATGCGTGATGTGAAGTGCATTGTTTTTGGTTTGGCTTTGTGGGCCTTGTTTGGTCTGTATGTAACAACAGCGGATGCCGCGCCGCACCGTGCAGAAATCGCAGCCGTTGTAAATGACAGTATCATCACAACAAGTGATGTGGAAACGCGCTTGCTGCTGAATACCGGTGGACGTGCGGTTCCGCCATCAGAGCGTCAGGTCGCCTACAATGCCGTTTTGGATGAGCTGATCAACGAAACACTGCAACGCCAGGAAGCGGACAGCCTGAATATTACTGTCGAACAGTCCCAGATTGACGAGGCTTTTGCTGTTGTTGCGCAAAACAACAACATGAGCGCCGAACAATTCCGCGGTCAAATTCAGCGGGTGGGTGTTCCGCCACAAGTTTTCTATGATAAGTTGCGCACGGATATCGCATGGGGGCAGGTGGTACGCCGCAAATTGCGCCCGCAGGTGGCGATTTCCGAAAACGATATTGATGCCGCTTTTGATACAATGGCGCGCACAGCCGGTGAAGCTCAATACCGTGTTGCGGAAATCTTTCTAGCCTCCGATATGATGTCTGACAGTGCGGCAGTCGAGCGTAAAATGGACGAGCTGATCATGATGATGCAAAAGGGTGCGCGTTTTTCGGATGTTGCCAAAAAATATTCGGAAGCCCCTGGCGCATCCCGTGGCGGAGACTTGGGCTTTTTGACCCTCGACCAGCTGGATGAAGATTTTCAGCCCGTGGTTATCAACATGCAGCCCGGTGAACTGGCCCGCCCCTTTAAAACGGCAGAGGGCTACCACCTGTTGTATCTAATTGACAAAAAAGAAGCCGCTGAGACCGCGCGCCCGACAATCGGTGCACCGCAACAGCCTGCGATCAGTGCGCCAGCTATGGTGCGTTTGCAGCAATTGTTTATTCCTGTTGCAAATGATGAGCCGCAAGCCCTGAAAAACACCAAACTGGCGCGCGCCGCCGCTTTGAAAAATGAAGTGTCATCTTGTGCGGACATGCAGGCCAAGGCCAGTGATTTCCCATCCCCGCTATCCGGGGATCTGGGGTTAATTCCAGTTACGGATCTGCCGGATTCCGTACGGGCCGAGGTTGCAGAATTACCAATCGGCGCGCTTAGCCGTCCAATGATGAATGCCAAGGGTATCTTTGTGCTGATGGTTTGTGAACGGCCTGAACCGACACCTGCTGCTGCGCCGGTTGCGACCCCCGTAAATGCAGAACGTAATGACGAGGCCGCCCGCGAACAGATTGCAAACACGCTGGGTATGCAGAAACTTGAAACGCTGCAACAGCGTTATTTGCGTGATTTGCGCTCTGCCGCTTTTATTGATCGCCGGATCTAAGCGCCTTTCACTGACCTTTTAAGGACTGTCATGACAGAAATTCAGGATCTGCCGCCGTTGCGTGATATTATTCGCGATTACGATCTGGCGGCCAAAAAGTCATTGGGTCAGAACTTTCTTTTGGACTTAAACCTGACACGCAAAATTGCCCGTGCGGCCCAATTGCCACAGGGCTGTCATGTGATTGAGGTGGGGCCCGGGCCGGGCGGTTTAACCCGCGCGATTTTGGAACAGGATATTGCCTCCCTGACAGCAATTGAAATGGACACGCGATGTGTTGAGGCCCTGCATCAGGTTGTGGCCCCCGTCACAGATAAACTTAAAGTGATTGAAGGTGACGCGCTTGAGGTTAATCCGGCCGAGATGACACCCGAACCGCGCGCGATTGTTGCGAACCTCCCGTATAATGTCGCAACCCCGCTTTTGATTGGGTGGCTGCATCAGGCAAAATGTTATGACAGCCTGACATTGATGTTTCAAAAAGAGGTCGCAATGCGCATTGCCGCCGTACCGCGGACGAAGGCCTATGGACGGTTATCTGTTCTTTCGCAGTGGTTGTGCGAATGTGAGGCGGTTTTTGATGTTCCGGCCAGTGCCTTTACCCCGCCGCCGAAGATCACCTCGACCATTGTGCGTCTGGTTCCGCGTACATTAGATGGCCCGCAACCTGCGATTAAGACAGTTGAGAAAATTACAGGGCTTGCCTTTGGCAAGCGGCGGAAAATGTTACGTCAAAGCTTGAAGGGACTTGTTGCTGATGTCCCTGCATTTTTAGAGGAAAATGATATTTTGGAAACAGCCCGGGCCGAGGAATTGGATGTGAATGATTTCATCCGTCTGGCGCTGGCGTATGAAAGGATGATGGCCTAGGCTTCTTCCTTGGGTTTCAATTGATTGACGAAAGCTTCCAATCCGGACAGACGGCGGCGCTTCATGCGTTCCGCAACCAGAATCGCCTGCACACGGCGCAGGGCATCTTCAAGTTCGCGGTTGATGATCACGTAATCATATTCAGCATAGTGTGAGATTTCAGAAACCGCGCGTGACATACGAAAATCAATTTCTTCATCGCTGTCTGTTCCGCGGTTGCGCAGGCGGGATTCCAATTCTTCCCAACTGGGCGGTAAAATAAATATAGAGACAACATCCTGCGGGGCCTGTTCGCTGATCAGGCGTGTACCCTGCCAATCGATATCAAACAAGACATCGGTGCCTTTTTGCAACGCTTCTTCTACCGGTTGGCGGGGTGTTCCGTAATTGTGATCGAAAACTTTGGCATGTTCCAAAAACTCTCCCTCTTCACGCATGGCTTCGAATTTTTGATCATCAACAAAATGGTAGTGAACCCCGTTGACTTCATTCGGGCGCATTTTGCGGGTGGTGGCAGAAATGGAAACGCGGATATTGTCATCCTGTGCCATTAACATGCGGGAAATGGTTGTTTTACCGGCACCGGATGGCGAAGACAGGACAAACATCAGGCCCCTGCGGGTCAATTGTGTGGGAAAGCTGAGTTTCAAGATGCACCTGCCGAGTCTCGGTTCAAAATCGGTTTTTTCATTTATAAACACAGATGCTTTGAACGTCCAGAGGGCAAATCACAAAAATAATATTATGCAAAATATGGTTGACATAATTCGTGAATCACAGTAATGTCTCTATTAACGATTGGTTAAGAATTAAATAAGCAGGAGATATAATATGTCGACACCTAAAAAAGGTTTTCTATCAAAAGCAATGAACGCTGTTACCAAGAACCCAGTTGCATCCGTCGGTGGCGGTGTTGCATTGTGGATGGTCGGCATTCCATACATCCCAGGCGTTGCTGAAGCCGTCATCGGTGCTGCCGCTGCAGGACTGGGCGCACAAAAATTAAAAGATGACAAGCCCGAAGATAACGATCCAAACCGCATGAAGGTTGACAAAAGTTACCGCAAGCCGAAATAAGACCAAAAATCAGGCTTTTTGCAAAAGAAGGTGGTACAATCCGCCTTCTTTTTTTTTGTCGTGAATTTTAAAGCGTGGCTTTTCGGCATTAAACAGTTCCAGTTCGCACAAGGTTTCATCATTAACATGTTCAACCCGTAAATAGGCACCGCTGGGCAATTTGGACAGATGTTTCTGAACCTTTAAAACCGGCAACGGACAAATCAGGTATTTAACAGTGATAACCTCAGTCATATCAACCACCCCTGTTCATTTAATATGCGGGTGATTTCCGTTGCGCGGGTGGATTTCATATCGGCCTGAAAAACAATTACGGATTGTCCATGCGGGCATTCTTGTTCCTGTACATCCTGACTGTCATCGTAAAGGCACAGGGTTTTACAATCGCAAAACGCCGCAAGATAGGATGCGGCACATTCGTAGCCGATCCAGAAATCAGCCTGACGTGACAGGGCGGCCATTTCAAACAGGTCCAGCTGCCCACACAGGTTCAATGCCTCAGGACACAGGTTCTCAACCTTACGGGCCTCGTCTTGATAGCGATGCGACCCGACCAGCACAGGCCGTATTTTCGGCGCAGCCAGGGCGCGGCACAATGCCGTCAGGCGTGCCAGGGGCAGGGCCGGCCGGTCAGGATTGAATTGATCCATATTGATGACAAAAAAGCGGGCGGGCAATTGGTAAAACCCCAGGTCATAATCTGCCCAATGGTTGGTAACGTCCAAATCCTTGGGCGGCGTATGCGTTTGGCGATGTTTGAAAAAACCTTCGTTGGACAGGTTATAAACCCGATCAAACCTAAAATCGCGAAAGCGGTTTTTCAGTAAAAAGCATGATAAAATTTGCCATTTGGATGGAATGTCAACGGCCCAAACCTGGTTGAAATAACCGGTGCGCCCTGCCAGATCCGCAGACTCGCGTGTTGTAATACAGGTGATTTCGTCAGATTTATGCTGTGTATGTATGCGGGCCATATCCTCAAGCTTGCGTGCAAATCGCAATATGGATCCGGTGCAAACAACACCAATTTTCATGATCGGCCTGCACCACTGTTTTGGCGTGGGGCATGCGGCTCGTATTCCATTTCGACAGGGCTTTGGGCCTGTGACGGGTTTTGCATATGGGGACGGCCGGCCAACAATTCGGCATAAACGTCAAGGGTTTTGCTGCACATCTGCTCAACGGTGAAATGTTGGGCAACATGTGACATCCCGCGTGTTGCCAGAACAGCGCGTTGTTTGATGTCAAGGTTTAGCGCCTCATGCAATGCATCGGTCAAGGCTTTTGCACTGTTTGGTTCGACCAACCAGCCTGTTTCATGACGAACAATAGTTTCGCGGGTTCCGCCATGATCGCTGGCGATCACCGGGCGGCCCATGGCCTGCGCCTCAATCGGAACGCGCCCGAATCCTTCGGGCACCAGTGAGGGCGCAACAACAGCTGTGGCCAACATATAGGCGGCGGGCATATCCTGACAACGGTCAACAATCCTGATTTGTTCGGCCAGCCCCTTTTCTTCAATATGATTGACAAGTTCCTGACTGTAACCGGAATTCTTCTCAGATGCGCCCAGCATCACACAAAAGATATCTTTATTGCCAAGGGCAGCCAGCGCATCGACCAGAACCATGTGCCCTTTTAATCGCGTCAGACGTGAAGGCATAAAAACAATTGGCGCCCCTTCAGGAATACGCCATTCACGCGACAGGCGAACCAGACGGTCGGGTGTGACGGAATTCGGGTGGAATTTTTCAACCGCAATCCCGCGATGAATGACGCGAATTTTTGTCGGATCCGTATCATATTCATCTTCCAGATAATCGGCCAGGAAATGGGACACGGCAATTACACGCTCCCCCTTGGTCAGGGAGCTGTTGTAAATACGCTTGAACGAATTCTGAACCTTGTGGGCCGCGTGAAGGCTGGTCACAAAACGCACGCCTGCTTTTTCAGCGGCGCGCTTGGCGCTCCAGGCTGGCGCACGGCTGCAAGCGTGAACCACATCCACATCGTGTTCACGGATGACACTGATCAGACGTTTGACATTGCGCATCATCACAATCGGGTTTTTGCTGTGAACGGGCAGTTCAATGTGAAGGCCGCCGTGGCGTTGGATTTCATGAACTCGGCTGCCACCATTTGACACGACGATCGACTTGCCGCCGGCTTTAACAATTGCGGCATTGATATCAATGACGCCCTGTTCAACACCGCCTGCATTGAGTGCAGGTAAAATCTGTAGAATCGTGGGTGAATGGGCCTGTCCGACATGACGGCTGAATGTCATAGATCCGGTTTCATTCATTCTAAGCATCGATATTTCCCCTGAAAAACTTTATCCTTTTTCTTTTTAGCGCGAAACGTGCGGTTTGACAAAGAAGAAAATCCCAATGACACTTGACTTCAAACCCTGATGAGGCAAGATAGAACAAGGCTTAAAACCAAATCAAAACAACAACGGTTCCAAGATTATGACGACGGCGCAGCAAAAAACATCAGAGATCAACATCACTCTTCCCGATGGAAGTGTGCGAACATATGATGCGCCCGTCACCGGCTTGCAAATTGCGGAGAGCATCGGATCGGGCCTCGCCAAGGCGGCCGTGGCCATTAAACGTGATGGGGACCTCTGGGATTTGGGACGTGAAATCGGCCATGATTCCAAGGTTGAAATTGTGACACGTGACAGCGATGAAGCGTTAGAGCTGATCCGCCATGATGCCGCCCATATCATGGCTGAGGCGGTTCAGGAACTTTATCCCGGTACGCAGGTGACCATTGGTCCCGCAATTGAACACGGGTTTTATTATGATTTTGCACGGGAACAGCCGTTTTCAACAGATGATCTGGAAGCCATTGAAAAGAAAATGCGCCAGATTGTCGAGCGCGACGAAAAATTCACGCGCGAGGTCTGGGACCGGGATGAGGCGATTGCCCATTTTAAAGGCATGGGTGAAGTTTATAAGGCCGAAATTATCGAAGGCCTACCCGAGGGGGAAGAGGTCAGTATTTACAAACAGGGCAAATGGTATGACCTTTGCCGTGGACCGCACCTTCCATCAACCAAGAAAATCGGAACCTCTTTTAAACTGATGAAAGTGGCCGGTGCCTATTGGCGCGGGGATTCCAATAATGAAATGCTACACCGCATTTATGGTACGGCATGGCGCAATGATAAGGAATTAAAAGGCTACCTCCATATGTTGGAGGAGGCGGAAAAACGCGATCACCGCAAACTGGGCCGCGAAATGGATCTGTTCCACATGCAGGAAGAGGCGCAGGGCTCGGTTTTCTGGCATGACCGCGGCTATACGATCTGGCGCATGCTTGAACGCTACATTCGTGCCAAGCTGGAAACGAATGGCTATCAGGAGGTCAAAACACCACAGCTGATGGATGCCCGCCAATGGGAGAAATCAGGTCACTGGGGTAAATACCGCGAAAACATGTTTGTGGTCCCGGACGAGGTCCCGAATACAGAGGATGAAGGTCCTGTCCTGTCCGGCGATGCAGATATGATGGCCCTGAAACCGATGAACTGTCCTGCGCATGTTTTGATCTTTAAACAAGGAATCAAAAGCTACCGTGATCTGCCGATCCGTATGGCGGAATTCGGATGCTGTCACCGTAACGAACCGCATGGGGCTCTGCATGGGATTATGCGCGTACGTCAGTTTACCCAGGATGATGCGCATATCTTTTGCCGTGAAGACCAGTTGATCGAAGAAATCGGTGCCTTTTGTGACCTGTTGGATGAGGTGTACAAGGATCTCGGCTTTGAAAACTATGCGATTAAACTGGCTCTTCGTCCGGAACAGCGCTATGGCTCAGATGAAATGTGGGACAAGGCGGAACAGACCCTTCGCGATGCGGTGAAATCCGTTGGTCGTGATACGCAAGATTACGAATGGGAAGAATTGGAAGGGGAAGGTGCTTTTTATGCGCCCAAACTTGAATTCCACTTGCGCGATGCCATCGGCCGCACATGGCAGGTCGGAACCATTCAGGCGGATACGGTTTTACCGGAGCGGCTGGATGCAAATTTTGTGGCCGAAGATGGCACAAAACAGCGCCCTGTGATGCTGCACCGCGCAATTTTGGGAACATTTGAACGTTTTATCGGCATTTTGATTGAACACCATGCTGGTAAGTTGCCTTTGTGGTTGGCGCCTGTTCAGGCGGTCGTGACGACCATCACCAGTGAGGCTGACGAATATGCCAAGGATGTTCATAAACGACTGAAGGATTTGGGCATTCGTGCAGAGATTGATCTGCGTAATGAAAAGATCAATAAAAAGATCCGTGACCATTCTTTGGAGAAGTCGCAAGTGATCTTGGTTGTTGGTGGTCGCGAAGCTTCGGAACAAACAGTCGCCCTCCGGCGTATGGATGGTAAGAACCAAGAGATCCTGTCTTTGGATGAGGCGGTTTCACGTATTCATAAAGAATGCAAATCACCGCTGGACAAATAACAGACAGATTCATATGGTTTAACAACGCATTTACGAAAATGTGTTATAAAGATTAAACGTGATAACAGAAAATAAGGAGATACCCCCATAGCACGTCCACCATTTAAACGCGGCCGCGGCCCAAACAAAGATGAAGGCCCCCGCACAAACGAAGATATTCGCGCAGATAAAATCCGTGTCATTGACGAAAACGGCGAAATGCGCGGCGTTATGTCTGTCAACGAAGGGCTGGAAATTGCCCGTCAATCCGGCCTGGACCTGTTGGAGGTTTCTCCAAATGCCACCCCGCCTGTCTGTAAAGTCATCGACTACGGTAAATACCGTTATGAACAGCAGAAAAAAGCGGCAGCCGCACGCAAGAACCAAAAAACCGTTGATATCAAAGAAATCAAAATGCGTCCGATGATCGATACTCACGATTATGAGACAAAAATGAAAGCGGCCAATAAATTCATCGATAATGGTGATAAGGTCAAATTTACCATGCGCTATCGTGGCCGTGAAATGGCCCACCAGGAACTGGGCATGGAAGTTTTGATGCGCGCCAAGGAAGAATTGGCGGAAAAAACCAAGGTTGAGCTGGCACCGAAAATGGAAGGCCGCCAAATGACAATGGTGATCGCGCCTGACACGGACTGATCTTGAGCATCAGAAACAAAAGAATGAAAAGGCCGGGCAAAATGTCCGGCTTTTTATTGCGGAAAATGGGGTTAAGTGTGATACCGTCTGATTTTACGCCCACACAAAAAAGGATTTGTTATGATAGAACTGTATTTCTGGAACACCCCAAATGGATATAAACCGTTGATTATGTTGGAGGAGCTGGGCTGTGCATATGATATTAAACTGATTGATATCACAAAAGATGAACAGTTTGATGACGCTTTTCTAAAGATTTCACCGAATAACAAAATTCCGGCGATCGTGGATACCAAGCCACAAAATGTGGATCAGCCGATTTCCGTTTTTGAATCGGGCGCGGTTCTCATCTATTTGGCGGAGAAATATAAAAAATTCTTCCCACAGCGCAAAGATATCAAGTTCGATATTTTGCAATGGGTATTTTGGCAAGTTGGATCCTTGGGCCCGATGAAGGGGCAGGCGCACCATTATTGGCGCTTTGCTGAAAACGATCATCCCTATTCAAAAAAGCGTTACCGGGATGAAACCGTTCATTTGCTTGGTGTTTTGGAAAAACAGCTGGAAAATGGGAAATATGTATGCGGGGATACCTATACGATTGCAGATATGATGATCTATCCATGGATTACAGGTTTGGAAGCATTGGAAATTTCTTTGGATGATTTTGCCCGTGTTAAAAAATGGCAATCCCGCCTGTCAGAGCGTCCGGCCATTCAGCGTGCCT
>TARA_B100000686_G_scaffold66910_1_pt1 | contig 10121 bp, 7 predicted proteins | sample TARA_B100000686 | Tara Oceans TARA_B100000686 (sample SAMEA2622733) | marine metagenome | biome: marine biome (ENVO:00000447); feature: marine epipelagic mixed layer (ENVO:xxxxxxxxx); material: "saline water (ENVO:00002010), including plankton (ENVO:xxxxxxxx)" | depth 150 m
CCATTCATATCTCCATAAATAGTAGTATAACCAACACTAATTTCACTTTTATTACCAGTAGATAAAACCATATTTCCAAACTTATTAGACAATGCCATAAGTAAAACACCTCTAATACGTGATTGAACATTTTCTTCTGTAGTATCCATTTTTAACTCTTTAAAAAATGGCGATAATTCTTTTAAATATACATTATTTAATTCATTTATATTTATAGTATCCATTTTTATATTTAAAAGCTTAGAACTTTCCTGAGCATCATCAAGTGAACCCTGAGATGAATATTTTGAAGGCATTCTAATTCCTCTTACCATATTATTTCCTAATGCATCAACAGCTATAGCTGCTGCTGTAGCAGAATCTATACCCCCAGATAAGCCTAAAATAACTCCATTAAAATTATTTTTTTTAACATAATCTCTTAAGCCTAATACCATTGCTATATACTTAGATTCATTACCAATTGATTGTGGACTAATATTTTTATTAATAATTTTAATTTCATCATTATATATCTTAAGCTTAACCGTACCAATTTCCTCATTCCAATTTGAATTCTGTACACACAAATTAGATTGCCCATCTAAAGCAAATGAACCCCCATCAAAAACTAATTCATCTTGCCCACCAACCTGATTTACATAAATTAATGGCAATTTTGATTCATTCACTCTTGATACAGCTACTGATAATCTTTCGTCTTCTTTATTTTGATCAAAAGGAGACCCATTTATAACTATTAAAATTTGAGCTCCTGATTCAACTAAAGTTTCTGTAACATCTTTATGCCACATGTCTTCGCATATCATTAAACCAATTCTTATTCCTTTAAAAACTATTGGACCAGATATTCCTCCATTATTAAAAACTCTCGCCTCATCAAATACTCCATAATTAGGTAAATGATGTTTATCAACTATAGTAATTTTTCCATTATCTATTAGTGCAGCTGAATTTACTAATATGTTATCTTTATATCTAGGATAACCAACTATAATAGCTGGACCACCATCTTTAGATAATTTTAGCAATTTCTTAACATATAAATCAGATGATTCTATCAAAGAAGGTCTGAGAACTAGGTCTTCAGGAGGATATCCTGTAATACACAATTCCGAAAATACGCAAAGATCTACATCATCTTCAAAGCATTTTTTTCTATAAGATACTATAGATTCATAATTAAAGTATAAATTTCCAACATGAAAATTTACCTGACATAAAGAAATTTTAATTTCCTTCATTATATCCTCAAGTTCTTATTTATTGGAAACAGGAAGCAAAAATTCTCTTCCTATTTTTACTCTATTTTTTCCATCATATTCAACTATATCTGCAGTAGCATAAGTTTCTGACCAATTTTCAGGTAAATAGGAGCCTGTTCCTATTACGTCTATAGGAGCCTTTACACTAGACATTAACTTACATTTTTCAGGGCTAAAACCGCTAGAGGCTACAATTTTAACTTTACTCCAACTATTTTTATCTAAAACTTGCCTTAAGTGAATAATTGCGGCAGCGCTTACTCCTGTACCAACTAACCATCTTAACTCTTGTTCTGTTCTAAATGTCCTAATTGCATGTGGTGCATACCTATCCAAAATCTCATATGATTTTGCCGTATCTAATCCTTCTACAAACCTGCCTCCATGAGTATCTATTCTAAGAGATAACATACCTTTATCTGCTATATCTTTAAGTTCATTACATACCTCCAATGAATCAGATATTTCTTTTCCAAAATAATCTATTAGAACTGTTAAAGATTCATTAGGATAAGTGTCAGTAAATAACTTTGCAGCTTCTAAAGTTGACCCAGCATATCCAACTAAAGCATGTGGCATTGTACCCAAGCCTTTCTTATTTCCAAAAAAATGTGAAGTTAAATCATTAGCACTTCCGGTAAACCCTAATGCACCTTGCTCTTTTTGTGCTTTTTTAGAGCCTACTGAAGCTCCATACGCCATCAATTCCTGCATTTCAGCTCCTGCACAATGGCGCGCATCCATAGCAATAAAACTTACTTTTGGTAAATCACTTGCCATTCCAAATGAATTATATGCTGCAACACAAGGTCCCCCTAATTTTTGTAAAAAAATTGTTTCTAAATCAGCTAAATGTAATAAACTTCCCGATAAATACATTAAAACCTCTCCTGCCCCAACCCATGCTCCTTCTTCAAAAAGTTCTTCAATTTTTATAGTTCCACCTCTAGACTTAATAACAAAATTTATCCACTCTAGTGCTAATCGTGAACAATAAATCACTGGTCTACGCATAAAAATGGCATATTTTACTTCAACATCACCATGTTTTTTTACAACCGACTTAGTTAATTTAAAATAATGATCGGTTCTTAAATCAATATCAGACTCAAAATTAGACAATATATTTTCCTAAATACTGTGAATTTATAATAATTTTAATTATACTTTATGTAAAAATATGATAACAGTAAATTTTACCTATATTTACTTAATTCTTCAGACAACCAAAAGGCTAATTCTAAACCTTGATTAGCATTTAATCTAGGGTCACAATGCGTATGATATCTATCTCCTAAATTATTTTCTTTAATTTTTTGAGAACCTCCTACACATTCCGTAACATCTTGTCCTGTCATTTCCAAATGTATACCACCTGCATAAGTACCCTCTGCTCTATGAATTTGAAAAAACTGCTCTACTTCACCCATTATATTATCAAATGCTCTTGTTTTGTAACCATTTTGCGCTTTAAAAGTATTTCCATGCATTGGATCACAAGACCAAATAACATTTAATCCTTCTTTATTAACTTTACGAATTAATTGAGGAAGAGCATCTGTAATTTTATCATTTCCCATTCTCGATATTAAAGTCAATTTACCTGGTTCATTTTTAGGATTTAATTTATTTATTAAAGATATAATGTTATCCGCAGTCATAGTAGGTCCAATTTTAACTCCTATAGGATTTTCTATTCCTCTCATAAATTCAACATGTGCCTCATCTAAAGCTCTTGTTCTTTCTCCTATCCATAACATATGTGCTGAACAATCATAATGTTCTTTTGATATACTATCTACTCTTGTCAAACTTTGCTCATAACCTAATAATAAAGATTCATGTGAAGTAAAAAAATCAACCTTAGAAACTATTCCAGCAGTATTTTTATTTATTCCACAAGCATTCATAAAATTTAAACATTCACCAATTCTATCTGCAATATTTCTATATTTATCATCTTGAACACTTCCCTCTAAAAACTCTAAATTCCATCTATGTACTTCATGTAAATCTGCATATCCTCCAGTTGCAAAAGCTCTCAATAAATTTAAAGCCGATGCAGCTTGACTATATGCTCTTATCATTCTGTCTGGATCTGGTTCTCTGTCTTCCTCAGTAAAATCTATACCGTTTATTATATCACCCAAGTATGAAGGAAGTTCTTTATCTCCTATTTTTTCCGTAGGTTCTGATCTAGGTTTAGCAAATTGACCAGCTAATCTTCCTATTTTTACAATTGGAAGAGAAGCTCCATAAGTTAAAATCGCAGCCATTTGAAGAATAACTCTAAAAGTATCTCTTAAATTATCCGCATTAAATTCAGCAAAAGACTCGGCACAGTCTCCTCCCTGTAATAAAAAAGCTTTTCCTTTACAAACATCAGCTAATTTTTCTTTTAAAGTTCTTGCTTCTCCTGCAAAAACTAAAGGAGGTAAAGATTTTAGCCTATTTTCTACATCTTCTAATTTATTTTTATCTCTATAAATAGGTTGATGCTTGATAGGAAAGCTTCTCCAAGAATCTATTGACCAATTTGCATTCATAATCAATTACCTAATTATTTATTAATATTTCGCACATAATGCATACTTCTTGTTTAATATAATTACAAGAAGTTTTATATTATCTTAATGTTACCAATTCTTCCGCTACTGTAGGGTGAATGCCCATTGTGTCATCAAAATCACTTTTTGTTGCTCCTAATTTTATAGCTAATGCACAAATTTGTATTATTTCTGGCATATCATCCCCTATTCCATGAATACCTAGTACTTTATCAGTAGACTTTGATACAATCATCTTTATAAATATTTTTGTATCTTTTTTACCCAATGTCTCTTTCATTGGTTTAAAACTAGTCTTATAAACTTTTATTCCTCCTAAATCTTTATACTTTTTAATTGCTTGATCTTCATTTAGACCTACAACTCCTATAGCTGGTTGAGAAAATACTGCTGATGGAATATTATTATAATCTATTAAACGTTTTTTTCCTCCAAATAAATTGTCAGCTAATGCATTTCCTTCTGCTATTGCTACAGGTGTTAAGTTTATTTTGTTTGTTACGTCACCTATTGCAAAAATATTATCTATATTTGTTCTATTTTCTTCATTAACTATAATTTCACCAGTTGATCCAGTTTTTATTCCAATTTTAGTCAAATTCAAACCTTTTGTATTAGGCAATCTTCCTGTAGCCATTAATACTTGATTAGATTCAATATAATTTCCATTTGTAAGAGAAACTTCTAAGTTTGTATTTACCTTTTTTATTTTAGTTATTTCTGTTTCAGTAAATATTTGTATATTTTGTTTTTTATATTCCTCTCTTATCAGTTTTGAAATATCTGTATCAAAACCCCTTAATATATTTTTTCCTCTATATATTAGAGTAACCTCAGAACCTAGAGCACTAAATATACCTGCAAACTCTAAGGCAATATACCCTCCTCCATTTATTATTAATTTATTAGGAATACTCTTTAAGTCCAAAGCTTGATCAGAATTGATACATAATTCTATACCAGGTATTTCAGGCATAAAAGGTTTGCCCCCGACTGCAAATAAAATATTTTTTGCTTTTAATATGTTATTATTTACTAAAACTTGATTTTTATTTGAAAGTGTTCCAAATCCATTAAAAATATCCACCTTTTCTAGTAATCCCAAATATACTTTATTTAACCTATCTAATTCATTATTTTTAGCTTTAATAAGTCCTCTCCAATCATGGCTAACTCCTTCAAAACTCCATCCATAACCTTCTGCTGATTTAATATCTTGAGAGACATGAGATCCATAAACTAATAACTTTTTTGGAACACATCCTCTTAATACACATGTACCCCCTACTTTTACGTTTTCTAAAATAGCTACTTTAGCTCCATAATTAGCTGCGATTCTTGCTGCCCTAACCCCACCAGAACCTGCACCAATTACTACTAAATCGTATTCTTCATTATTTTTAATTTGATTACTCAATTTTTATCCTATAAATTACTTTTTTACTTTTTACTTTTAAAATTATTGTTTATCAATATGAGATTATTATTAATACTATTATTTTTTTTATTTTCTTTTTCTTTAAAAGCTGAAAACATTAAAAAATGTATAGATAGTATTGATAAATACGAAACAAGCCGTTGTCTTGAACAACTTAAACATAAATTAATAAATAAAGCCTTTGCTATAAATTTATATGGCCTAGATAGTACATTGTATATTAATAAATATATATATGTAAATATTTGTAGTGTAAATTCAACAAAATATAGAAAAACTGGAAGCAATGGTAAAATAAATATTATATTAACAAGTTCAGAAATAAAAAATTGTAGAACAAAAATAAACATCAACATTACGAGTGAATTTGGTATATGTAATAAAGGAAAACCTGCTATAGCCAATTGGAACTCACTGGATATGGAAAATAATATTTATTTTAAATGTGCCTAAGAATATTTCTTTGTAAATTTAGATAATAAACTTTGTAACTTTTCTATAGTATAATATTTTTCAACACGTTTCCTTGCATCTAACCCAACTCTATTTCTTTTATTTTTATCATTTAGAAGGTCTTCAAGAACATTTGCCATATCAAATGGTTTATTTATAGGAACTATAAAACCATATTTACTAGATTCTTTTATAATTTCTTTAGGACCGTCACAATCAGTAGATATAACAGGCAATCCATAAGACATAGCCTCAATAATAGTTAATCCAAAAGGTTCAAAATGTGAAGGTTGGCAAAAAATATCTATTTCATTATAAAATTTGTATTTGTTTTTAACCCATCCTAAAAATTTAATTTCATTTATTTCTTTTGATAAATTTTTAAGATGATTTAATAGCTCACCATCACCAGCTATATAGGCCTTAAATTTTTTATTACGTTTTTTTAAAATTTTTAAAGCCTCTATAAAGTCTTCAAAACCTTTCTTTTTAACTAATCTACCGATAACACCTATTACTAAACAAACGTCTTTATTATTTTTACTTTTAATACTTTGAGCAGGAAGCTCACTTAAAGTGTTAGGACAAACAAAACACTTTTTATTATTTATTCCATTACTAATTAATTCTTCATTAATAGTTTTATTTACAGAAAAAACTAAATCAGCCTTTTTATAGTATTTTATTTGAGATTTTTTACCAGTATGATTAACCGCAAATAATGTTGCAGTAGTATATTTTTTAGTAAAAGCTATCAATCTAGCATTATGTACAAAACATCCATCAATTTTAGAGAAAATGCTTTTAAAAAAATTTTTATTACTAAGTTTAGCATAATAAAATTGGCTTTTCGTATACTCAATAATTTTTAATAATTTCCTTCCGTTTGTAACTAAACTTAAGATATTATTAATAGAATTAATAGCATCAGAACCTTTAGGAACCAAAACAGTTACTTTATAATTTATTTTCAATAAAGCTAAAGTATGAACCGCTAACATATTTGATATTCCACCAGGTGAAACATCAGAAGAGAATATTAAATAATGTTTATTATACATTAAATAAGTAATTAACTATTAATTCCGTCTATTAATATATACTTAGTTTCTAAATACTCTTCTATTCCTTCAGCAGCACCTTCTCTTCCTATGCCTGATTGTTTAATCCCTCCAAAAGGTGCAACTTCAGTAGATATTACTCCTGCATTAACTCCAATCATTCCATACTCAAGCGCCTCAGCTACCCTATATATCTTTCCAATATCTCTGCTATAAAAATAACCCGCCAAACCATAAATTGTATCATTTGCCATTTCTATTACTTCTTCCTCAGTAGAGAATTTAATTAAAGGTGCTACAGGACCAAAAGTTTCTTCATAAAATATATTCATTTTATTAGTTACATTTGTCATAACAGTAGGTTTAAAAAACTGTTTTCCAGCATTATCCAATGCTCCTCCGGTTAAAAGTTTTGCTCCCTTTTCTACTGCATCATTTACATGGTTTTGTACTTTTTCTACTGCAGCCATAGTAATCAATGGCCCGATTTGAGCTCCATCTTCTCTTCCATCAGAAACTTTAAGAACAGAAGATTTATCAGAAAACTTTTTTGCAAACTCATCATAAACTTTTTCATGAACAAATATTCTATTAGCAGAAACACAGACTTGTCCGCTATTCCTATATTTATTTGCCATTGCCCCTTCAACAGCTGAGTCTAAATCTGCATCTTCGAATACTACTAATGGAGCATGTCCTCCTAGTTCCATCGACACTCTTTTAACAGTCGAAGCAGCTTTGGCAATCAAACCCCTTCCTACACTTGTAGAACCAGTAAAAGAAATTTTTCTAATATGTTTATTTGTACACAACTCATCACCTACATCAGCAACTTTATCTTCAGAAACAGAAATTAGATTTATAACACCTTTCGGAACACCTGCACGATGTGCCAATTCAACTAAAGCAGTAGCAGAAAATGGAGTTGTTCCGGCAGGTTTAATAATTACAGGACACCCAGCTGCTAAAGCAGGTGCAACCTTTCTAGTAATCATAGCCGCAGGAAAATTCCAAGGAGTTATTATACCACATACTCCTATAGGTTGTTTAATTGTCATAATTCTATTAGATGCATTTGTCGATGGAATAGTTTTACCATAAGTTCTTTTTGCTTCTTCAGCAAACCAATCAGTAAACCAAGTAGCATATATTATTTCCCCACGAGCATCTGCTATAGGCTTTCCGTTTTCTAATGTCATGATTAATGCTAAATCATCAATGTTTTCTAATATTAATTCATGCCAACGACGTATAATAATTGACCTATCTTTGCCACTTAATTTTTTCCATTCATTCCAAGAATTATTTGCAGCTTCTATAGCTTTAATAGTTTCACTCTTAGTGGCATTAGGCATAGTACCAACTAAAGTTAAATCTGAAGGGTTGAATACTTCAAAAGTATCACCACTATCAGAATCTACCCATTTACCATTTATAAAACATTTTTGTTTAAAAAGACCTTTATCTTTTAATTGTAATGACAAACTACCTGCATCCATATCCATTTATATTTCTCCATAAATATATTTTAACTATTTTGAATAACAAAACTAACATATTAAAATTAAAAAATATATATACTACAGAACTAATTTTTTTGAATTAAGCCTCAGCCACTTTTTTTTATCTTTATAATCTTCAATGTAATTTGAAACATATGACCAAAAATCTTTTGAATGATTAGGATGAACAATATGTGATATTTCATGTACTACTAAGTAATTTATAACTGTTAATGGTGACATAATAATTCTCCAATCATAAGAGATAACTTTTTTTGAATTACAACTACCCCATTTACTTTTATATTCTCCAAAAATCAGCTTATTAGCACTTAATTTCATTAAACTTTCATAATATCTATGAATTACTTCTATTTTCTTTTCAGCCTTATTTATATACCATAATTTAATCTCTTCTTTTATTTTTATAGGACTATTATAATTTATTGTATTAACTACCAATTTGTTACCCACAATATCAATATTTAAAGAATTGCCTGGTTGAATAATTAAATAATAATCCCTTCCAAGGTATTTAAATACTTCACCATTTATATAATTCTTATTATTTACAATTATATTATTTCTCTCCAAATATAACTTTTTTTGAATCCAACTAATTTTGGATTCAATTAATTTTTCAATCTCTAAATCATCTACATAATTTGGAACTAAAACTTTTACAATTTGATTTTTTACAACTATAGAAATTGTTTTTTTACGATTAGTTTTTGTAATATTTAAATTAAAATCAAATTTCATTAGCTTTTAAAGACCACTCAGGTAAAATTTCTAAAATTGCATTAATTAAAATATTTAATTCATTTTCAGTTATTACAAATGAAGGCATCAAATAAATTACATCTAAAAAAGGTCTAATCCATACTCCTTTATTGACGAATTCTTTTCTTAACCAATTCAAATTATGCATCTTCTCCAATTGAATTACCCCAATAGCACCTTTTACTCTTACATCCTTGATTCCTAATAATTTTTTGCATTCAAATAATCTCTCACTTAATTTTTTCTCAATATTAATAACTTGTTCCAATCTATTTTCACTTTCAAATAATTCTAAAGATGCAATAGCTGCAGAACAAGCTAGCGGATTAGCCATGTATGTAGGACCATGCATCAGAGCTTTCTCTTCATTATCTGAAAAAAACTCATTATATACTTTATTTGTAGCTAAGGTAGCAGCTAAAGATACAGTTCCACCAGTTAATGCCTTTCCAACACAAATTATATCCGAATAAATTTTACCTTGTTGAGACGCAAACATGTTACCTGTTCTACCAAATCCAGTAGCAATTTCATCCATAATTACTAAGATTTTGTTATCTTGAGCAATTTCACTAATGAACTCTAATGTAGAAATATTATGAAATTTAAATCCCCCTGCACATTGTACTAACGGTTCTATAATTATTGCTGCAATTTCATTTTTATTTTTTAGAAGAACATCCTTAAAAATATTCTTTTTTTTACTATCAGAAGGAATATCTAAACTAATTTGTTGTGGTAAATATCCTGTAAATAAAGCATGCATACTATCTGTAGGATCGCAAACAGACATTGCACCTAAAGTATCTCCATGGTAACTATTTTTAAAACATATAAATTTTTTTTTAGTTTTTCTTCCTTTATTAAGCCAATATTGAATAGACATTTTCATTGCAACTTCAATTGCTACAGAGCCAGAATCAACAAAAAATACATGCTCATAAATATCCTTAAACATTCCAACTAATTTGGCAGCTAATTTTTCCGCAGGAGAATGGCTAAAACCTCCAAACATAATATGGGGCATTTCTGTCAATTGTTTATTCATTGCA
>TARA_B100000686_G_scaffold205332_1_pt1 | contig 10120 bp, 8 predicted proteins | sample TARA_B100000686 | Tara Oceans TARA_B100000686 (sample SAMEA2622733) | marine metagenome | biome: marine biome (ENVO:00000447); feature: marine epipelagic mixed layer (ENVO:xxxxxxxxx); material: "saline water (ENVO:00002010), including plankton (ENVO:xxxxxxxx)" | depth 150 m
CTAAAGGTTCACATATTTCTGGTGTTAGCTCCTTTAAACCAGGAGCTACAGCAGCATCTCGTGCTGCTGCCGCTTTTTCGAAAGTTGTATATTCACGACAGTTATCAAGACTTACTTTAATAAAATCCGGGTGTATCGAGTAAAAACATGCAGATACTGCTTTATTTCCAGCTTCTCCTAAAGTAGCCGCACGAGTAGAAACGTAATAACCAAATCCATTGGGAACTCCAAGTGCTTCATAATTTGCAATAGCCCTCGGATCCCAATAAATCCAACCGATCAACCTATGTGAAACAAAAGCTGCACGACGACTAAGTTCTTCCCAGTCATTTTCATCTCTGTTCAATTTTTCACACTTTAAGCAACTACGTTAGCCTTGACCACCTGATGCATCTTGCACAGATACTTTGCCAGCACTAATCCATGGCATCATGTCACGAAGTTTAGAACCAACTTGCTCAATACGATGTTGACGTCCTTTTTCTTCCAAAGCGTAAAAGTTTTCCCTACCAGAATGTGCTTCTGCTACCCATTCTTCTGCAAAAGCTCCAGATTGGATCTCATCTAACACCTGTTTCATTGTTTCTCTGACATGGTCATCAACCACTCGAGGGCCACGAGTCAAATCGCCGTATTCGGCAGTATCAGAAACTGAATAACGCATACCTCCTATACCTTGTTCATACATGAGGTCTACGATCAGCTTCAATTCATGAAGACATTCGAAATAACAAATCTCAGGCTGATACCCCGCGTCAACCAATGTGTCGAAAGCACTTCTAACTAGCTCAGTAACTCCACCACAAAGGACTACCTGTTCACCAAAAAGATCCGTCTCGCACTCTTCTGTGAAAGTCGTTTCAATTACTCCTGCTCTGGCTCCTCCCAGTCCATCTGCATAAGCTATGGCTAGATCTTTTGCTCCACCCGTCGGGTCTTGCTCTACAGCAATTAGACAAGGCACTCCTCCACCTTCAACATATGTTCTGCGAACTAAGTGGCCTGGCCCTTTGGGGGCAATCATGATGACATCTACATCATCAGGCGGTGTTATCAGATCAAATCGGATATTAAAGCCATGGGCAAAAGCAATGGCGTCTCCAGCTTTCAAATTTGGAGCAATGTGTTCTTCGTATATTGCCGCTTGGTCTGTATCAGGCAGCAAAAGCATTATTACATCAGCCCAGTCTGATGCTTCAGAAAGTGAACGAACTGTAAGTCCAGCTTCTTCAGCTTTTGCGATAGAACCAGAGTCCTCGCGTAACCCCACGCATACATCAATCCCGGATTCTTTTAGGTTCAAAGCGTGAGCATGGCCTTGTGATCCATAGCCCAAAATTGCTACTTTCCGATCTGATATCGCCGAACGATTCACATCGTTTTCATAATAAATATTTACCACGAATTTCTCCTAATTGTTTTTCTTCTAATATTTAAGATTTACGTATTTACAACGAATCTAGAGCAACGCGACCTGTTCGTTGTAATTCAACTATGCCAAAATTGCTTAAAAAAGATTCAAAATCGTCAATCACGGATGAGGTTTCCACCAAAGAGAGCATCATGCTTTCGGTTCCGATATTTAGCACCTTTCCTCCGACTTTGTCTAAATGATCAACCAACTCATCTCTTTGGCTAGCTTCAGCTTTGACTGTAACGATCATCAATTCTCTTTCGACTGATTTATCAGGATCTAAAGCCCGTATTTCAACAACATTTATGAGTTTGTCCAGCTGTTTTATTATTTGATCCAAGGAAACGGATTCAAGCTCTATGTCAAGATCAACGGTTATACGACTAAATTCTGCTTTATCGGTAGGTGCAACAGCCAAAGACTTGATATTTACACCTCGACGGGCAAAAAGGCCGCTAACTCGTGCCAAAACGCCAAACTTGTTATCGACGGTTACAACTAAAGTTCTGTAATTTGGTTGACTTTTTTTCACCGTTCTTGGCTTTCTTGAGATGGAGGGACAACAATTGATGAGTTGTCTTGGCCTGAAGGGACCATAGGGTAAACATGCTCTTCAGCTGCGGTTCGAAAGTCTATTACAACTGATCTATCTTCAATCTCATTAGCCTTAGCTATAGCTTCTGGGACTTCTTCGGGACTGTCAACTCGAATGCCGACACAACCCATTGACTCTGCCCATGCCTTATAATTTGGTACATCCTCGGAGAGGAATACTTCTGAATATCTTTCTTGGTAAAACATATCCTGCCACTGGCGGACCATGCCTAAGTACGAATTATTGAGTAGCGCGACTTTTATTGGAATATTTTCAACTGTTGCAGTTACAAGTTCTTGAGCTGTCATCTGGAAACACCCATCTCCGTCAACTGCCCAAACCATCCGGTCAGGGTTTCCTACTTTTGCTCCAATCGCGGCAGGTATCGAGAATCCCATTGTCCCCAATCCCCCAGAATTTATCCATGTATATGGACTATCAAAATTCCAATATTGACTGGTCCACATTTGGTGCTGGCCAACTCCTGAAGCAACGATTGCGTCATCAGGGGCCAAATCTCTAAGTTGCTCAATAACATATTGAGGTTTCAATTTGCTTCCAGGTTCAGAGTTTTCATATGTAAGAGGAAAACGTTCTTGCCAACCACTAATACTCGATTTCCATTCTGAACGATCTGTTGAAGCAACTCCCTGTTTTTTAAGCAGGTCCACCATTGTCTCGATCACTAAACGGCAATCACCAGTAATAGCTACATCTGGTTTTCTAACCTTTCCAATTTCTGCAGGGTCGATGTCTACATGAATTATTTTTGCATCTGGTGCAAAACCATCGACCTTGCCAGTAACACGATCGTCGAAACGAGCACCCAAAGCTACTAACAAATCGGCTTTTTGCATGGAAGTAACAGCCGTATAATTTCCGTGCATTCCAGGCATTCCTAAACAAAGCTCATGACTATCGGGGAAGGCTCCTCTAGCCATAAGAGTTGTTACCACATGGATCCCTGTAATCTCTACTAGTTCTCTTAGGGCTTCGGCTGCTCTTGCTTTAAGGATCCCACCTCCAACATAGAAAACTGGCCTCTCGGAATTCTGTATTAGTTCTAAAGCTTTCTCTATTCCAGACAGGTCAAAGTTTTTTTCCGGTTCATAGCCCGGCAAATCCATTTCAGGGTCATCAACCCAATTAAGTTGCGACCTAGGATTTTTAGGGTCAACAATATCCTTGGGTACATCAATCAGCACAGGACCAGGCCGACCTGTAGTCGCTATGTGAAATGCCTCTTTTACTATCCTTGGAATATCTTGTGCATCTTTGACGAGAAAATTATGTTTTGTAACTCCCATAGTGATCCCAGTGGTGTCACATTCCTGAAACGCATCAGTACCAATCGCAGCTAAAGGTACTTGTCCTGTAATTACCACCAATGGTATTGAGTCCAAATACGCGTCGCATAAAGGTGTGACAATATTCGTAGCTGCCGGGCCGCTAGTCACCATCGCTACACCAGGCTTGCCGGTTGCTTGGGCGTAACCTTCAGCCATGTGTCCAGCACCTTGTTCATGACGGACAAGTATGTGTCTGATGTTTGAATCAATAATCGGGTCATACACGGGCAGTATCGCTCCGCCAGGAAGCCCAAACATAACTTCCACACCCTCTTTTTCAAGAGCTCTAATTAGAGCCTTGCCGCCATCTATATTTTCACTGGTCATTTTTTTCTCAGATTAAATCTTTTTTATATAAAAACTTGATTAAAAACAATTGACCTCCCTTAGGGAGGTCAAAACGTGCACCCTCAGCGGGTACACGTTAAATAACTACTACACCTACGAAAAATTCTCGCACCTATCTAGTATCGCTGGGAAGCTAATAGCAAACAACCCTTTTTATGCCTTAGTGACAGCTCCTTGGTCCGCTCCTGCCGCTAATCGCGCATATTTAGCCAAGAAACCCGACTCATAACGCGGTTTAAAGGGTTTTAACTCATTTCGACGTTTTTCTAATTCATTTTCGTCAACTAGAAGTTCAATTGAATGTTCACGAACATCTATAACAATTCGGTCACCTTCTTCCACAAGAGCTATCGGGCCTCCGTCAACTGCTTCCGGAGCAACATGCCCCACACAAAAACCGTGCGTCCCACCAGAAAATCGGCCATCAGTAATTAGAGCTGCATCATTCCCTCTGCCGGCACCTTTCATAGCACCTGTAATAGCAAGCATCTCGCGCATACCTGGACCACCTTTAGGACCTTCATAACGGATCACTACTATGTCACCAGCCTCTATCTTCCCGCCCAAAACCGCTTCCATAGCCATATCTTCACCATCAAACACTCTGGCTCGACCATCAAACCTGTCAACATCTATTCCCGCAACTTTCACAACGGCTCCGGCAGGCGCTAAGGAACCTCTAAGTATTGCTATTCCTCCTATGTCGTGTATTGGATTATCAAAAGAATGAATTACATCATCGTCAGGCTTTGGCGGATCAAGAAGTTCTAAATTTTCTTTAACAGTCAGACCTGTAACGGTTATTTCATCTCCATGGATCAAACCCTCCTCCAAAAGCATCTGCATCACCACAGGGACACCGCCCACTCTGTCTATATCAACCATGTGATAAAGGCCATGTGGTTTCGTATCTGCAAGGTGTGGAACTTTTTCGGCAATACGGTTGAATTCTTCTAATTGAAGATCTACGCCTGCTTCAAAAGCTATTGCCAAAAGATGCAAGACAGCATTAGTTGACCCACCTAGAGCCATCACTACCGCGATGGCATTTTCAAATGCTGCTTGAGTCATTATGTCGCGGGGGTAGATGCCGGCTTCTAACAACTTCATCACAGCAGTCCCACTTGCATATGCCACATCTGAACGTCTGCTATCAACTGCTGCTGCAGATGCCGATCCTGGTAATGACATACCCAGTGCCTCCCCTACAGCAGCCATCGTGTTAGCAGTAAACATTCCTGCACAGCTCCCCATGGTGGGACAAGCGGCTCGCTCGATGGAAAGCAGCTCTTCATCGTCAATATCACCTACCGCATGGGCTCCCACCGCTTCAAAAACATTCACAATGTCAAGAGATTTCCCATTATGCTCCCCCGGCATTATTGAACCTCCGTATACGAAAACTGATGGAAGGTTTATGCGTGCTGACGCCATAAGCATCCCGGGTAATGACTTATCGCAACCTGCAAAACTAACAAATGCATCAAGTCTTTCGGCATGCATGACGGCTTCAACAGAGTCAGCAATAATCTCTCTGCTCACTAAGCTCGCCCTCATTCCTTCATGACCCATGGAGATAGCGTCACTTACTGCAATAGTTGTAAATTCCATAGGAAATCCACCAGCGTCAGATACACCCTCTTTACACCTTTTTGCAAGTGCATCCAACGGCAAATTACACGGTGTAACTTCATTCCACGATGAAGCTACTCCAATCTGCGCTTTTGAAAAATCCTCTTCCCCCATACCTACAGCACGCAACATCGCACGAGCTGGTGCCCTGCTAGCGCCATCTGTAACTTCTCGTGACCTTGGTTTTATATCAATTTCTTTATTTTCACTCATACATGAAGGGTAGGGCTCAAATCGATGGTTTGGCGACTTGAATAGGTTTAGACTTTCATCATCAACATCCCAGATCGCGATAAACAGCTTCTAGCACTGGCAATCCCAGCTTTGGGTGCTCTTGTAGCCGAACCATTGTATTTATTAGCCGACACCGCTGTTGTAGGCCACTTAGGAACCCTGCCTCTCGGGGGGTTAGCTGTTGCGTCGGCTGCCCTGCTATTGATTTATGGACTTTGTTTCTTTTTGGCTTATGGCACCACTGCAACAGTCGCCAGGTTTACTGGAGCTGGTGAACCATTAAAAGCTTCAAATCAAGCAATACAAAGCCTGTGGTTAGCTTTTTTTCTTGGAATTGCAATTGCGTTCTTTGGATATTTTACTGCCGACCCTCTACTAAAACTTTTAGGTGCTAGTGGGGAACTGCTGAATCAAGCTCGTATTTATCTGCGTGTCAGCATGTTCGGGGCTCCGGCAATGTTGATAATGCTTGCGGGAGTAGGTTACTTACGCGGAGTTAAAGACACAATTAGACCCCTATGGGTTGCAATAGGAACTGCTCTTTTAAATCTTGGTCTAGAACTAATCCTCATCTATGGTTTTGACAAAAAAATAGGAGCTTCTGCAGCATCTACTGTTATTTCTCAATGGGTCGGTGCTTTGATTTACTTGGGATGGATTTGGCAAGCCGTGGGCATATACAAAATTTCCCTTAAACCAAAATTTATAATTTTATTAAAACTTCTAAAAAGTTCAAGTGAGCTCTTAATCAGAAATCTCTCACTAACTACTTCATTTATTGTCGCTACAGCCATGGCAGCTCGTATAGGAAATGTTGATGTTGCGGCACATGAAGTGGGGTTCCAAGCATGGTTTTTTCTTGCCATGTCAATGGATGCTATTGCGATTGCAGCACAAGCACTGATAGGAAACCTTCTAGGATCGGGCAATGCCGATGAAGCTCGCAAAATGGGCAGAAGGGCTATTCTCTGGTCAGCTGGAATAGGTGTGTTGACAGGTTCACTTCTTGCAATATTTCATGCCCCCTTTGCAGAAATTTTTTCTGAAGATACTGCAGTAATTGAACTTGCAAGTTTTCTTCTTCTACATGTTGCGGCTATGGCCCCATTATCAGGAGTGGCATTTGCTCTGGACGGCATACTGATAGGTGCCGGTGATCAACGATTCCTTGCAAAAGCAATGAGCCTTTCGGCAGTTATTTCAATCCCTTTGATGCTTTTAGCAGTCAAATTAGATCTCGGAATTGGTTGGATTTGGGGATCCATTTGGATTCTGATGTTGCTTCGTTCTTGTACTTTATATATTCGTTTTCGAAGTGATAGTTGGCAGAAATTAGGAAGCTAGTTTTTAGATTTGGTATTTAAAATTTGATTAACTATTTTGCCGTCAGCCTGACCATTGGTCTCTTTCATTATTAACCCAACGAAAAAACCTGATTTTTTCTTTCTTTCAGTCTCATCTCCATTGATAAAAGCAAGCCAGTCATCAGAATTTTCTGAAATAATTCGGTCAACTATTTCTTCTAATTCAGAATTGTCCATGGATTCAAAACCGTGACTCTTAGCAACCTCTTGGGGATCTCCACCGGCTTCAACTAATTCCGCTAGAACTGTTTTAGTCTGTGTTGAGGTTAACTCGCCGTTTGTTTCCATAACTGTGAGAGATGCAAACGCTTCCGGTGTCAGCTCACCAACTCCATCAGCAAGATTGTTCTCTAAATGCACTAGAACACGATTTTTATTAGCGTTGGAGGAAATCGCTTCCAGAGCGAAAGTATCCAAATCTCGTTGCACTATCAAAGATGTTTCTGTTGGTTCAACTCCAATTGCCTCTGCAAGTAAGTGTCTTCGCTCTCTAGGTAGTGGAGGTAAAGATCCAGAAATCTCTCTTATCCATTCTTCAGATGGTTCAACTGACACTAAATCAGGTTCTGGAAAATAACGATAATCAAAAGCTTCTTCCTTAGATCGCAGTTTGTGTGTCCGGCCTTCAGCTTCATCCCAATGACGTGTTTGTTGTTCAATTTTTTGACCTGACTCAATTATTTCGATCTGTCTTTTAGCTTCATACTCGATAGCCCTTCCGAGGGATCTTAAAGAGTTGATATTTTTGATTTCACAGCGCGTCCCAAACTCTTCTGTCCCCTTTTTACGGACTGAGACATTACAGTCAACGCGGAGAGAACCTTCTTCCATCTTCCCATCAGAAGCACCAATTGTTACCAATATTGAACGCAATTCAGAAACATAGTCTCTTGCATCATCAGGGCTTCGAAGGTCTGGTGCTCCAACTATTTCGATAAGAGGAACCCCTGACCTGTTGTAGTCGATTAAAGAATAAGAAGCTTCGTGTATTCTCCCCCCACCCCCTACATGAGTTATTTTCCCGGTGTCTTCCTCAAGATGGGCTCTCTCAATTCCTATTCGACGTCCGTCAGGAAGCTCCAACCAACCTTCCTTATTTATAGGCAAATCGAACTGAGAAATTTGATAGGCCTTAGGCATATCTGGGTAGAAATAATTCTTACGTGCAAACACTGACTTTTGTACTTCGCAATTTAAAGCTAAACCCACTCTTATCGCTAGCTCCACCGCTTTTTCATTCAATACCGGTAAAGATCCGGGCAATCCAAGAGAAACAGGATCAGTGTTGCTGTTAGGTTTCCCACCAAAAGAATTAAGCGCTGATGAAAACATCTTAGTTTTAGTGGCTAATTCTGCATGAACCTCTAAACCAATTACTGTTTCCCAGTCATTCATATCAGGACTATTCAATTCCATTACCACTTTCAGATTCAAGAATTTTTGCAGCTTGGAACATTTCTCGCTCGGCCATAGCTGGAGCAAGAATTTGTATCCCCACAGGCATTCCATCCGCTCCGAAACCGAAAGGAACTGACATGGCTGGATGCCCTGCAAGATTCGAAGGAATTGTGCATACATCCTGCAAATACATCTGCATAGGATCCGCAGTCTTATCCCCTAAAGGGAAAGCCGTAGTCGGTGCGGTGGGACTTATAAGAAGGTCAAATTTCTCGTAAGCTTTTGCAAAATCATTCATTATTAGTGTTCTTACTCGCTGAGACTTGCCATAATAGGCGTCGTAGTATCCAGCTGACAGTGCATAAGTTCCAAGCATGATGCGGCGTTTAACTTCATCACCGAAACCTTTTGTACGAGTAGCTGTCATCGTCTCTGCAGTGGTTGCTGCTTCTGTTCTGGGACCGAAACGTATCCCGTCGTACCGTGCAAGATTAGAAGACGCTTCCGCAGGTGCTATCACATAATAAGCGGACAGGCCATAAATAGAAGCTGGAACCGAGGCTGGTTCAACATCTGCTCCTGCATTAGAAAGAACTTTTATGGCATCTTCAACTCGCGAAATCACGTCCTGCGAAATCCCTCCTAAACCTTTCCCAGAGAGTTCTTCAATCACTCCTATTCTCATACCCTCGACTCCTTGGTCTAAAAATCCTGAAAGATCAAGTGGTTTTTCTGGAATTGAAGTTGAGTCTCTTGGGTCATGACCGCTAATAACTTCAAGAGTTAAAGCAGCATCTGAAACTGTATTGGCAAAAGGACCGACCTGGTCGAGACTTGAAGCGAATGCTACGAGACCATACCGGGAAACTCTTCCATATGTCGGCTTTACTCCCACAACCCCGCAAAGAGCAGCTGGTTGTCTTATAGACCCCCCTGTATCGCTTCCCAGAGCAAGAGGAGAAAATCCTGCTGCTACAGCTGCTGCGGAACCTCCTGATGAACCTCCTGGAACACACTCCAAATTATGCGGATTTCTAGTTGGTCCAAAAGCAGAATTCTCAGTTGAAGAACCCATAGCGAATTCATCTAAATTGGTTTTACCTATGATGACTGCTCCTGCTTCTTTAAGTTTTTCAATCACTGTGGCGTCATAAGGTGGTTTCCAGCCCTCTAAAATTTTCGAACTACATGTCGTCTCAATTCCACGTGTACAAAGATTGTCTTTAATCGAAATTGGAACTCCTGCTAAAGGTCCCAAAGTTTCTCCTGAAGCAATTTTTGAGTCTATTTCATCCGCATCGATCAAAGCTTTCTCAGCAGTCACAAGATTAAAGGCATTAACATCAGATTCAATTTCGTTAATAATTTCAATATGTTGCTCGACGACTGTGCGAGCACTAATCTCACCGGACGAAACTTTTTCTGCTATTTCTGTTGCTTCCATTATGAGTCTCCAAGAATCGGAGGGACTCGGAATTGGTGTTCTTCTACCTCTGGTGCCCCTTCAAGGACTTCTTCGATTTCAAAACCTTCATCGGGCTCATCAACGCGTAGAACATTCTTAAGGGGGAATGGGTGTGTACTCGGTTCAATATCATCTACGTTCAAAGCTTCTAAGTCAGCTGCATGATCTAAAACAGCAGCTAACTGAGAAGTAAAAGCATCCAACTCATCTTCACTCAACGCAAGCTGAGCTAAACGTGCCACATGGGCAACCTCTTCACGAGAAATTCTTTCAACCACAGTTCAGAGGGTAGAGGACATATCGTCAAACAAGACTTTTATC
>TARA_B100000686_G_scaffold173983_2_pt1 | contig 10116 bp, 9 predicted proteins | sample TARA_B100000686 | Tara Oceans TARA_B100000686 (sample SAMEA2622733) | marine metagenome | biome: marine biome (ENVO:00000447); feature: marine epipelagic mixed layer (ENVO:xxxxxxxxx); material: "saline water (ENVO:00002010), including plankton (ENVO:xxxxxxxx)" | depth 150 m
CCTGAGGGACTACCTCCTGGATGGACTATGGAACAGTGGCACTACTATGGCGAAGAATACCTCCGTCGACGCCAATAAGGGATATTTTCTGATTTGTATCTTTGACGCACCTTCAAGAAGGTGCGAGTATCAGGCAGTACCCCGGGGGAGCGTAGATGAGTGAATCTGAGCAGTCGCAGGACGAAAAGAGCGAGGAAGGAGACGCCCTCGATTCGTGGGAGGATGGGCCCGCTTTTGGAGTGTCCGAGGACAAAGATCCAATCTGCGAAACTCCTGTAGAGGAATGGATTGACGGAGTACAGATTACTTCGACTGAGGAAGTCCCAATTCCGGACAAGTTGGTCGACCAAGTAATCGGCCAGGAAGCGGCATCAATTGTAGTCAGAAAGGCGGCAGAACAACGCCGCCACGTCATAATGGTCGGTGAGCCGGGAACTGGTAAGTCGATGCTCTCTAGGTCGATGACTGAATTCCTGCCCCGTGAGCAGTTAGAGGATATCTTAGTTTTCAGAAATCAGGAAGACGAGAACGAGCCCAGAGTCAGGACAGTTCCTGCTGGCCGCGGCTCTAGAATAATCTCAGAACGCAAAGCGCAGATTAGGATGCAGAAAGAAAGGACAAACAGAACACTACTGTTCATTGCTTTGGTTATCGGAGCCGCACTACTTCTAGCGACGATTTCAAGCGGCGAGATTCTTACATTCATCTTCGGCTCGTTCATACTCGTTTTCGGATACTTTTTCCTCAGAACTCGCCTGACAGCAGGAGAGGATGCCAATATCCCGAAACTTCTAATCAAGCATGAGAGAGAGGATGAGCCCCCCTTTATCGATGCAACAGGAACTCTTGCAGGAGCGCTCCTTGGTGATGTCAGGCATGACCCCTTCCAGTCCGGAGCCGATCTTGCTACTCCAGCACACGAGAGAGTCGAGCCCGGCGCAGTTCACAGGGCAAACAAGGGGGTTCTGTACATTGACGAGATTCGCATGTTAAGGATGGAGGAGCAACAGGCTCTGCTAGTAGCTATGCAAGAGAAGGAACTCCCAATAAGTGGCCGTTCTGAGCGCTCATCCGGCGCTCTTACCAAGTCTGAGCCAGTGCCAACAGACTTCATCCTAATCGCAGCCGGCAACCTAGACAGCATACAGAATATGCACCCCGCTCTACGAAGCCGTATCCGCGGATACGGATACGAGGTCTACGTCAATACCGACATGCCTGACACTGAGAGAAACCGCCGACGCCTGATCAGATTCATCGCTCAAGAGGTCAGAAATGAATTAAAGAAGAGCTCAGGTAATGCGATTCCTCACTTCAATAAGGGCTCAATCGCACTAATCCTAAAGGAGGCCCAGAGAAGAGCAGGCCGTAGAGGAAAACTATCTCTCAGACTGAGAGAATTAGGTGGACTAGTCAGAATTGCTGGCGACCTCGCAGCAGAAGAGGGTGCGGAGTTGGCCGGTCCAGAGCACGTCACTAGGGCTAGAATGATTGCCAAGCCTCTGGAGCAGCAGGTAGCAGATCGCTACTTGGACAGACAGGCAGAGTATGCTATGCTGGTAAACAGCGGTAACAGAGTGGGCAGGGTGAATGGACTAGCTGTACTAGGTGCAGATAGCGGCCTCTCGGATTATTCGGGAGTCGTCCTACCTGTCGAGGCTATGGTCACTCCGGCACAAGGTATGTCTGGCAGAGTAATTGCCACAGGTGGCCTGTCTGACCTGGCCAATGAGAGTGTAATTAACATCAGTGCAGTAGTCAAGAAGTTGACTGGCAAGGACATCAAGGACTACGATTTGCATGTGCAATTTCCTGGAACACACAACGTCGATGGAGACAGTGCATCGATTACTATGGCAACGGCGATAATCAGCGCTTTTGAAGGAGTACCAATAGAGCAGAATCTAGCAATGACAGGTTCGCTTTCGGTTAGAGGTGAGATTCTTCCGGTAGGGGGCGTGACTGCCAAGATCGAGGCTGCCGCCAAGTCCGGCATCGAGAGAGTTGTAATTCCACGTGCTAACATGCAAGATGTCCTGATGGATGAGAAGTGGGAGAAGCAGGTTGAGGTGCTACCCGTGGACTCGCTCGACGAGGTCCTCCAACACGCACTCGTCGGAGCCGAGGAGAAGGTCAGCCTAGTCGAGCGTCTCGCTAAGGTAATCGACACTATCTCGAAGGGAACCGATACCCAGCCCTCAGCATGAAGCATCGTCAATGCTCAAGACCCTCTTTCTCCCGTAGCCGTTAGGTAGGATGCCAGACGAAGACAAATCACCGATGGGAATACTGTTCCTAGTCGTGCTTGTGGACATGATTGGATTCACAATCGTGATACCCTTCCTCACCTATTTCGTTCAAGATTTAGCCACTGCTGACGGCATCACCGATGTGGGGAGCAGGGACCTTTGGGTTGGTATCGTAATCTCAGTGTATTCACTTGCTCAGTTCATCTTCACTCCGATTCTAGGGTCATTGAGTGACAGAATGGGTCGCAGGCCAATCCTGATGTTTGGTTTGATTTCCAATACTATCTTCTTCACCGTCTTTGGACTATCTGGTAGTCTGACTATGGCTGTTATTGCACGCTTCCTCGCGGGTGCAGGTAATGGTAACATTGCAGTGGCGAGAGCGTATATTGGCGATATCTCCGAGCCGGAAGACGTCGCCAAGCGAATGGGTATGATTGGCGCCGCCTTCGGCCTTGGATTCATGATTGGACCATTTATTGGCGGAGTACTATCTGACCCGGCTGCCAGTATAGGCTCCCCGTTTGACGGACAGATATGGATAGACCATCCTTATCTGCTCCCCTGTCTATTCTCCAGCGCCCTCTCTCTAATCAGTTTCATACTAGCAATTACTCGGTTGCCTGAGAGTTTACCCGAAGAGAATCGCAGATTTTCCGAAGACTCGGTACTCAACGAACTCAGAGGTATGTTCAGTAAGATTGCAGGAGTCATGAGATTTCCAACAGTATCGTCTTTGGTCTCAATCAACTTCCTGTTTCTGATGGGATTCAGTATGATGCACGGGACATTCATCCTGTTCACCTCCATGGATCCCGAAAGTGGAGGTTTAGGCTGGAACGAACTCGACAATGGTTGGGTTTTCGCATTCATTGGGCTTCTGGGCGCCATCGTTCAGGGTGCATTGATTGGGCCATTGACACAACGTTTCAGTATGCCTAGACTGATGCTTATTGGGACTGTTCTATGTGGTGCCGGAATTGCTAGCATCCCCTATGTTCCGTACGAGGCCAGTTGGTTGATATTCGCTTCATCCGCAGGAATGGCGATAGGAAACGGCCTATTCTCTCCGACTCAATCCTCTGTTCTGACCTTTGAGACAAAATCTAGAGGTTACGAGTTGGGGATGGTTATGGGGGCCCAGGAGGGATATGGCGCACTAGCCAGAATCTTCGGCCCGTTGACTGCAGCATATATTTGGTCTCTAACCGTTCAAGGAGAGGGTATGTGGACATATCATTCTGCTTTCCGAGTGGCAGGAATTATTTTCCTCCTAGCCTTCCTGTTACAGACGCGTTTGAGGCTAAGTGAGGCCAATTCTCGGAATTTGAATAGGAGTTGAGATGGTGACAGTACCTGCAGCAGTAGCACATGGTGGTGCAGGACCGGGCCCCGATAGGCAGCATAACGTCGAGTCGGCACTCAGTGTAGCCGCCAAAATCCTGCAGTCTGGAGGCTCCGCAATCGAGGCCGCAATCGAGGCTTGTGTAGTCCTTGAGGACGATCCGGTATTCAATGCGGGAACGGGAGCTGTCTTCAGAAACGATGGTTCAGTATCACTGGATGCATCGATTCAAACTTCAGACGGGAGAATCGGATTTGTAATAGGGATGGAGGACACGCCCAATCCAATCCGAGTTGCAAAGGACCTGTTGGATGAGGATATCAATGGCCTTGCAGGAAAGGGCGCCAGAATCTGGGCCGACGATAGAGGGCACATCAAGGCCACAGTAGAGGGCCGACCTCCTCATGGAAATGAAGGAGATACCGTTGGAGTAATTGCTCGCGATTCTAAAGGCCTACTAGCCTGCGCAACCAGCACTGGAGGCACTAGTTTCAGGCCACCTGGGAGAGTTGGAGATGTTCCTCTGCCCGGCTCAGGTTTCTGGGCCGATGAACGCGCCTCAGTAGCTGCCACAGGGGTGGGTGAGGCGATCACAACCGCCCTCCTCAGTTACAGAGTACATGACAGATTCATCAGCAATTCTTTGAATCTACTAGAATCGATGGAATGGGGGATTTCGGAACTCATTGAGGCCGGAGTCTCGGTTGGTATGATCGGCCTTGGATCAGAAGGAGAAGCAACAGGCTATTCCAACACCGAGATGCCTTGGGCCGCTTGGTTGGGTTGACACTTACTGAAATTCCGGGGATGCGCTTAAGGAGTCCTCGCAGGTCGCCGGGCCGAAGGGATGCCAGTGACTGATATCGAGACTAGGATAGAGCAGATTGCCCAAGTAATCGAACAGTTCGATGATGCACAAGTACCTCGTAACATCAGAAACTCATCCAAGGAAGCAGTAGAGCAGTGGCTTCTGAACAAGGATAAGGAGATGGATTTGAGACTCGGAATGACCGCTTCAATCCTAGATGAGATATTCAACGATTCCAATCTTCCAATCCACTTCGGACCGATGTGCCTTCAGGTTCAGACTGTTCTAGAGACACTTCTGAACGAAGTTAGAGGCTCCTGAGCCTTGAAGAGCAGTGCTCCCTAGGGAATGCCGGAGATACTTTGCCCGATTGGATTAATCTGTCTTACGCCAACGTGGCTACTACCTCGCCGGCAGCCCATCAAACCTCAATGGATTGGTCGGATGCACTGGCAAGAGGAGGCGCTGCAGAGTTTGACGGCGAGGCAGAGAAGAATGGAATGATGCCTCTAAGAAGATCCATAGCAAAACTGCTTTCTTGCGCAGTCGAGGATGTCTGTGTCGGATCCAGTGCCACCGAACTTCTTTGTTCGGTTGCATGGGCGGTTTCTCCACCAAACGGAAGCAACATCGTCTCTACTAGAGCATCTTTCCCTTCGACTGTGTATCCGTGGGCTAGAGTAGCCGATGCGAACGGAGCCGAAGTTAGGCTGGCTGACCACGACTCAGACCTCTATACAGATCCAGAGAAAATTATCTCACTGATTGATGAGAAGACCTCAGTCGTCACCCTATCGCATGTCGAGTTCTCAAGCGGCCAGAGATACGATCTGAGGAGATTTGCAGAGGCCGCACACTCTGTAGGCGCGATGCTCGTAGTCGATGCAACACAGTCTTTGGGGATGGTGCCCATCAATGCGGCCAGTTCAGGAGCGGATGTGATTGTGTCATCCGGATACAAGTGGCTGCGCGGGACCTATGGAGCAGCAGTTGGGTACATATCGCCCTCCGTACGTCCTGAAATGTATCCAGGACTCTTGGGGTTCAGGAGCCATGATGACATTTGGGATTTGAGGGCCGAAAGGATGACACTTCCCAAGGACGCCAGCCGCTTTGAGTACACGACCATTCACTTTGGTGCCGCATTGGGACTAGCTAAAGCGGTTGACGAGATTTGCGATATCGGCATACAGAATGTTTGGGAACACGATCTTGAACTTGCAGACAAGGTCATCGAGAGTGCAAACCGTCTAGGGCTCAGCATAGTTTCGCCTACGGCGGAAGATGAGCGGAGCGCAATAGTCAGTCTACGGATGCCAGAGGGAGTTAGCAGCGAGACTATCGCTCGTAGACTACAAGACGAACACTCGATACTAGTAACTAGCAGGGCAGGATTTCTTCGAGTCTCACCTCATATCGATAACACTGTCGAGGAAGTTAGAATGCTGTTCGATGCACTTGAGGTACTACTCTCATAGGTGAGGCTGAATTATCGCAGCGGCGATGACGAACATAATGCAAGCAATTGATAGATCGATGTATCTCCAGTTCTTCGGTTTGTTCAGAACCTCTGACAGACTCCTAGCCCCATAGCCGAGCGAGAAGAAGAACACAAAGGAAGCAGTAGCAGCCCCTATTCCAAATGCTATTCTCTCATCGCCTAGGTATCTGCTCGAGGTCCCTCCGATTAGAAGCAGAGTGTCCACATATACATGCGGATTCAAGAAGGTGAAAGCCGCAGCAGCAGCAATAGTCGCCTTCAGGTCCGCCTCCCCTTCTCCATCAGTTTTCATCCCCTCCGGATTCATTGCTGATTTTATTCTCAGCAATCCGTATCCCACTAGGAACAATGTTGCCCCGATTGCGATGGTTTTCTCAGCCCCATCTATGCTGGAAAGAAAGCTACCCATACCGAGTACTCCAGCAGTAATTAGAGTAGCATCGAATACTGAGCAGGCAAGACAGACTGCGAACACATGGGATTTCATCAATCCCTGGCGCATCACGAAGACATTCTGTGGCCCCAATGCTAGAATCAGACCGATGCTGAGGGCGAATCCTTCGACGGCGGCAGAGCCGATCGCCATACTCAGGTCTTCCTGCGCTCGGCAGCCTTGATTCGCATACCAGTATAGCCGCACTTGCGGCATGACCTAGGCTTGCGTCCACGGTGAGTAGCCGAACAGCGCATACATATCCACTTCTTCAGCAGACGAGCCTCTGCAACTGGATGCCTCTGAGCCATGCAGACCGGCCGACCTGCCGGCCATTCATAATCGCTTCCCACCGAAAATCATCAGAAATCTTCCTATCTATCAGCCAAAGCATTGATTCGCCCCCGGTACTGCCCGACGCTACGGTGCCTGCCAGCGTAGTGCTCGGAGCCCAGTGGGGGGATGAAGGTAAGGGCAAGGCCATAGACCAACTCGCCGAGCAATCTACCTGGGCTGTTCGCTTCCAAGGAGGGAACAACGCTGGCCATACAATAGTGGTCGGAGATACAACCCTAAAGTTGCATCAGATTCCGTCTGGTGTCACCTACGATCACTGCAATTTAGTTCTAGGCGATGGCATGGTCATCGACCCCTGGGTACTCGAGGAGGAACTCGACAGATGGCATGATCAAACAGGAGAGAGGCCCGAGGGAGTCAGACTGTTCATCAGTGAGAGAGCATCTGTAATCCTCCCATTCCACAGATTGTATGATGGAGCAGACAAAGTGGTAGGCACTACGGGGCGAGGAATCGGCCCAACCTATCGGGACCGAACTGAGAGAGTCGGCATAAGATTCGCAGATATCGCCGGATTAGTCGGTGACGAGAATGCCCTAACTACACAAGCAGAGAGGATGACCAAGCAACTTTCGACGGTGGGAGTCGAAGTTGCAATTGATGCTGATTCCCTGAAGTCCGACTTGCAATGGATTCTGAACCGCTTTGGTAATGCAATCAAGCCAACTGGTGTGATGGTAGATATCGCATTGAGGAACGGTGAGAATGTTCTACTCGAGGGAGCTCAAGGAGCAATGCTCGACATAGATCAGGGCACCTACCCATTCGTGACCTCATCGGTTACGAGCAGGGCCAATGCGACTCATGGTGCTGGCATTCATCCCGGGCACGTCGAAGAATGCTTTGGAATCACCAAGGCATACACAACTAGGGTAGGAAATGGACCCTTCCCGACCGAACTATCTCTCGAAGAAGGCCCGGGTCAACACATGGCACAAATCGGTAACGAGTACGGCACAACCACCGGCCGACCTCGCAGAACAGGATGGCTAGATATGGTCGCTCTACGTGAGAGCAACCGAATCAATGGTTATACTGGATTGGTCGTCACTAAGTTGGATGTTCTAGGGGGCCTCGACGAGCTCAAAATTTGCGTGGGCTATGAGATGGATGGCAAGACCATACACGTGATGCCAACCACTAGTGAAGACCTAGCTCGCTGCAAGCCGATCTACGAAACTCACGAAGGATTCTCTTCGCTTTCTCTGGATGATTGGATTGAGATCGCAGAAGCATCTAGGAATGATGGCACCGGATTTGATACCTTCCCGGACGTAATCAAGCAGTACATCGAGCGTATCGAGACTCTAGCCGACGTCCCAGTGGTTAGTGTTGGCGTGGGTCCGGACCGTCGGGCATCCGTGGCTAGCAAGGAAGGCCCGTTCGATTTCTCCACTGCCGAGGCAACCTTCTAATCGGTCCACTATGGCCCCTAGTCATGGGATTCAAGGCGAACGCTCGCAAGAGGAGGGACGCCGCTGCGGCTGCTTCCGGACCTGCTGACAAGAAGGAGGAGGAATACGTCGGCGAGAAGAAGTGCGATGTAGCCGACTGCGAAAATTGGGCAGATAAGAAAATTGGAGGCAGGAGACTAGCTTTTGACAGAGCAGTCGATGTGTGGGGCGAGTCGGGCCTATCCGCCGAAGCTAGGAGAGTCACAGTCTGTAAGTCGTGTTACAGAGCCTGGAAGAAGGCTAAGAAGGATGAACCAACCGAGTGGACATAGTACGGCGATACCATGGATTCTATGGCCAAAATCCCTCAAATTCTTGGGGGCATTTTCTTATTTTGCTTCGGGTTGCCTTTCACATTGGTCCCGTTCATAATGTTCTTTGATGGGGCAATAGATCCCGCATACCCAGCCGAATCTCTGTTTTTGATTGCATTCTCACTCCCCTTCCTGTTGGCTGGGCTGGCAGTACAATCCATGGGACTGGCCGCTATCAGATGGGCATTTGTTTCGACCAAGGACCCTGCTCTCGCCCCAAGACTCGGAAAGATCGGGCCCGCTAGAATAGCAATCACAGAGCACGCAAATCCCAATTTCGTGGGCGAATATTTTCGGCAGAGCGAGATTATCAACGGCAGGGACTGGTACAGGATGGCAGATAGTAATAGTCGTCTGTACTATTATGCTGTAAATGAAGGAGGAGCTCCCGGATGGTCTATCGACGACAGACAAGATAATGGCTCCAAGGATTGGTTCAATGGAGGGTGGTTCCCATCTACCGCGTCAACCCTTCCTTTGGGACGTCGTAAGTGGAATGATGTGGAAACACTACTGTCATCACCATGGGTCGAAATTGAGGTCTTGGAATCTGCTGAGAAGAAGAGCAATTGGTGGGAGAAGAAATCCTAGAATTTCACTGAATTCTCAAACGCAACAATGTTAGATGTAATCTGTGAGCGAGACTCGTTATGTCTCAGCCAATCAACGAGCCAATATTGGGCTATGCGCCCGGAAGCAGCGAGAGATCCTCACTCATGAATGAGATGGACCGCCAGATGAGTGAGGTCTTCGAGATACCCTGCATCATCAACGGTGAAGAGATCTTCACTGGAATAACCGTCCCCCAGGTCATTCCGCATGACCACGGCCATATTTTGGCAAATGTCCACTTGGCCGGAAGAGATGAGATGGAAGCTGCATGCTCTGCAGCTGTAGAAGCCCAACAGGCATGGATTGACCTGGGTTTAGAGGGCCGTTGCGCAATCTTCGAGCGCTGCGCTGACTTACTTGCCGGTGAATGGAGGATGCGAGTGAACGCTTCTACCATGCTAAACCAGTCCAAGACTGTCTTCCAAGCAGAGATTGACGCCGCCTGCGAGTTAATCGACTTCTGGAGGTTCAACTGCCACTATGCCCGTGGCTTCCACGATGACTTCCAGCCTCTCGTCTCCCCTGAGGGTGTAGAGAATTCTACAGAAATCAGGCCACTTGAGGGATTTGTTCTGGCCATCACACCGTTCAATTTCACCAGCATAGCGGCGAATCTCCCTAGCGCTCCAGCTATTGTGGGCTGCACCAGCGTTTGGAAGCCTAGCCGAAATTCGTACCACTCCAACTATGTTCTGATGCAACTGATGATGGAGGCAGGACTGCCTCCAGGAGTCATCAACTTCCTTCCTGGATCGGGTGCTGAGATTACCGAGGTGGCACTCGCCAACCCGGACTTCGCAGGCCTGCATTTTACTGGATCCACCGCAACCTTCCAAGGCCTGTGGCAAGAGATAGGTCTCGCCTTGCCAAATCTACGCTCCTATCCACGAATTGTGGGTGAGACTGGTGGCAAGGACTTCGTCGTCGCCCATCCCGATTGTGACAGCCAAGGGCTGCTCGTGGCTCTATTAAGAGGCTCGTTCGAGTATCAAGGCCAGAAATGTTCGGCTGCCAGCCGGGCCTATATTCCGCAGTCAGTATGG
>TARA_B100000686_G_C16804328_1_pt1 | contig 10111 bp, 7 predicted proteins | sample TARA_B100000686 | Tara Oceans TARA_B100000686 (sample SAMEA2622733) | marine metagenome | biome: marine biome (ENVO:00000447); feature: marine epipelagic mixed layer (ENVO:xxxxxxxxx); material: "saline water (ENVO:00002010), including plankton (ENVO:xxxxxxxx)" | depth 150 m
TTATCATACAGAAAAAATTACCACTTCCTCCACAGTGCATATTACTTCCAGAAACAGTATTCTTTTTATTATAGCCAATAAATAGATTTGCAATATGAATATTTCTTAGATTTGTACTCGTTAATGTATCTAGGAAATGATTAAATTGTAATTTAATATCATTAAATAATTGTGGAAAGTTCGTAAGTATTGTATGATTATTATTAATATAGATATTTTTTGATTTCATGGCTTCTATAAAATCATGAAAAGCATATTTTTGAATCATTATTTTTTTATCTTTATTCAGAACATTAATATTAAAATCACCAATAGTTTCACATAAGTATTCGGGTGTCCATTTTTGAATTGCGTAAGAATTTTTTAAATATCCTTTGATTAATACCGGGTTTCTATAATTATTTGATATTTCTTGAAATTTTAAATCTGTTAATCTTTCAGCATGAATCGTAGGTATAGGGATGGATTTTACTTCTTTTTTAGATACATATTTCTGTATCATTCTATTTTCATATTTATTTAAAAAATTATTTGTTATATTCCAATCAAGATATTTATGAAATAAGAATAAGAAAGAGTATAGAAAGTATTCAAATGGATTCATTTAAATAAATGTTTTCATTAATTTTTTAAATAATAAAATAATACATTATATATGAAGGATTACATTATTCGTAAAATAAGTAATCAAAAAAACAGAAAATACAAACATACATATTATACACCGAGAGAAGATATGATTCGAGATAAAAATTATATTCAACGTATTATAAAAGGTATCTATATACCACCAGCATATGATAATGTGATTATATATACAAATAAAAAATCAAAAGTTAGAGCAATCGGTTATGATAAAGAAAATAGAAAACAATATATCTATAATAAAGACTACATTAAGAAACAAAAAGATAAAAAATTCAATCATATGGTAGAATTTGGAAAACAATTCTCAAAAATAAATCGTAAAATAAATGAAGATCTATATTCAACCAAAGATTCAAAAGAAAAACAAATTGCAATTATATTAAAATTAATTATGGAGTGTCACTTCCGTATTGGAAATGATAAATATTCAAAGAAATATAAATCCTATGGAACGACTACCTTAGAAAATAAACATGTAAAAGTAAAAAAAGATCATGTTATTATTGATTTTATTGGTAAAAAGAAAGTACGTAATGTATGCACTGTACGTAATAAAAAAGTTGTTAAAACATTAAGAGAAAAAAAAAGAACACTTAACAAAAATGATCGTATATTTACATACCGGAAAGGTATTCATTATTATAAAACAAAGTCATCAGATGTAAATCGATATTTAAAACAATTTGGAAAATTTACAGCTAAAAATTTTCGGACATGGGGAGCAAATATAGAATTTATTGTTCAAGTCAATCAATTATGCAAACAAAAAGAAAATACAAAGGACTACATTAATGAATGTGTTAAGAAAGCAATTCATGAAGTTGCATGTAAATTACATAATACATATTCAGTTTGTAAAGCAAACTACATTGACCCTGAGTTAGTAAATCATTTTATAGAAGAAACGAAACAATTCTTAGAACATTTTAATGTCAATAATAAGGAAGAATTGTATCAAAAATATGTTTTTTTTCTTGAGAACCTATAATATGGAACAATTATTTTATGAAATATCAAAAAAATATAGTGGAAAAGAATTTACAAAGGAAGACCTAATGAATCAATTCATTCATAATAAGAAATATATTGAGGATGATACATACAATCAATTTATTCAACAACAAAAAAAACAAATGGAGGATTATATCCGTTTTGGTCCTAAAAAAAGAACGACACAATATCTATAACATCTTATTTTTTATACAAATGTTTCTTCCCTTCAATAATCTCTCCTTTTATTTCACCTAATTCATCTCCATCAATAGCATAAATATATTGAGGGGTTTTTCCATCAATAATATAGTATTCTTTACCATAGTACTTAATAGTAGATACTATTACTTCTTCTTCCTCAGAAGAAGATTGTTCATCTTCGATTTTCGGTAGATCTTCTGTTTCAATAATATCATTAATAATTTCCTTTATACTTCCATCATCCTTTTTGATAGTATTCATTATTATATCTCCTTCATTTATACTTGATTCTCTATTCTCTTCTTCTTCTTCTTCCATATTGTGATTTGTAGTTTGTGTTGGATGTTTTTCTTTTACTACATCCTCAGGTGTATATACTTTATCTTTTTTACATAGATCATCTAATTCAACAATAAAATTATTAAGAAATTGAAAACCTTTTTCTTGTAAATTATATTTATTTTTATTTAATTCTATCTCCCTTAACTTTCTTTGAACAATTGATTCGATTTCATATATTTTTAAATCATTTTGAAGGAGATACTTATCTTTTTGATTAATTTCGTTAAGTAGTAATGAATTTGTATTTAATATAATCTCTGATTTTTTTTCAATATCTTGAATCCGTATGTCTTTTTGTATTAAATTCTCTTGATAGGATTGAAAAATATGATTAATTTCTTCATTGATAATATTTTTTGATTTTAGGATGTCCATATTATGGGTAGATGTACTACTATTTTTTAAATATTTTATATTTATATAATACATGTTTATAAAAAAACATTGTTCTCCAAGACATAAGAAGATTAATTATTCTTGTTTATCAAAAAATTTATTAATCCGTATTGCAAATCTATTAAATGATAAATATAATACAGATATAAAAACTAAAAATAAAACAAAAAAAGAAATATACAATAATGTCCGGAAATCATTCCAAAAATCAAATTGTAAATATGAAAGCTGTTGGCCAGAATTATCGATATTTAATCAACTCTCGAAGGAAGAACAAAAAATGATTAAGGATAGTTTTAAACCAAAGAAACCTAAATCATGGACGAAAAAACCATATACATGGTTAACAACAAATGATATTAATAATGTCATGAAACAATATGAAAAAAAATATCCTAAATTTAAGTTTTTTGGTGCTTTACCTATTGATTTTGATTTAAAAGATAATAATAATCATTGTCTTGTTAACCAGGTCTGTAATATGGATCTAAGTCAATTTCAGAATAAATGTATTGGTTTTGTTTTTAATACTGATCCACATAATAAATCTGGACAACATTGGTTCTCAATATACATTGATTTAATAGGAATGAATCGAAAGAAACCTACTATCTATTTTTTTGATTCTGCAAATCCAGTGAAGAATATTCATGAACTTCCACACCAAATCCTTGAATTGATTGAAAGATTTCAGTCTCAAAACAATTATGAATTAGATGTATTCTATAATGATATTAGACATCAATATGGTACAACAGAATGTGGTATCTATTGTTTACATTTTTTAATAGAAATGTTAAAAGGTACACATTTTTTAGATTACATTCATCAAAGAATAACCGATAAAGAAATCAAAAAATATAGAGATATATTTTTTATATGAATTACGTTTATGAAGGTTATTTTTTTTATAACTAATGATTAAATTCATAATGTCTCTTTATGATCAATATTATTCTGATATTAATAAGGAATATATGTTTGATATAATAAAAAAACTAATCTTTGAGAAAGAAAATATTGATATTTCATCCGATATTGAGAACTACTCTTATTTTTTAACTTCCATGATAAATGTTTTTAATACAAATGATTTTGAAACATTAGAAGAAATGAATAAAACTCTACTTGAACAGAATATAAATTATTTTACACAAAAGATTAAGAATGCATTAGAAATGAATCTTCGTATTAATGTTCAAAATGATAAAAATGAAATGGACCAAAAATTAAATGAATTCATTACACAGAGAAATATCATCGATGAAGAGAAAGGAGAAGAAGGAGGGGAAGAAAATGAAGGGGAAGAAGAAAATGAAGGGGAAGAAGGAAAGAAAGAAGAAAAGAAAGAAGAAAAAAAAGAACTAAATGCGCTATTTAGAAATAAACAAGGGACAACTATTCATGAACTTACAATGGATTCTAATAAGAATAATGAAGAATACTATTCTTCATTATCATCACTTCCTACAAATGAAAAGGTGATTAATCAATCACAAAAAAGTAATTCATCCACAATTGATGATAATAATATAGAAATAGAGAAAGAATTAGATACCATTCTAAATACCTATCATATTAATTCAAGTCAACGGACAAATATTAATTCATCACGTTTTAATTATAAGGTCGATTTATTAAAACAAGGGGTCATTCCAACTGAATTAAAAACGGTTTCAAAATTAATTATTCCAATTGAAGATTTATATCTATTCAGTATACCAGTATTAGTTCTTATTATACCTGAATTTAAAATAAGTATACATATGCAACAAGAAGAAGTAATTGAAGGGCCCTATCGTAACTATGGTGTTTATAAATCAATTGAGAAACATCAAATATTAAAAACAGAAGAAACAGATTCTTTCAGAATAACAATTGATATAAGAGAGATTAGTGAAAAAAAATATACATTCAATGATATCTTAAAAGTAAATATCATTGAGACAAAACATAATAAAATATACTTTACATGTTCTGAAATTAATAAATATGATTACCGAACGGGTGATTATATTAAAATTATTAATAATAATTCCTTCTTTCTTTTGAATATCCTTCAATCACCATTAAAAATAAAAAAAATACATAGAAATGTAATCATTTGTGAATATTTTAATATTAATGAATTAGAAACAAAAAAATATACAAATATTGATATGAAAATAATGAATATGAGTAATCAAAATATCATTTATTTTAATTAACTTTCCGAAATAATTTTTGATTTCGTAATAATAATACTTCTAATCCATGCGTAGAATAAAGATTCTTTTTATAATGGTTGTAATCATATAACCTTATAATATTTCCTCTCGAATAAGGTGAATAGAATAAGCGATCTGTTATATTATATTTGATAACATATCCTTCTAAATCCCCTTGTTGAATAACTTCATCTAAATTAGGAAAAATTGATTTTTCTATTTTATTCTGAACAATATAATCTGAAACATGGTAAATACTTTGGAAAATTGAAAATAAATTACCTAACATTTTCTTCATAGGATGTTCTTTTTTTTCATACACAATCATTTTTTGACGAAAGGGTTCATAATCACATATACGGATACCATTTTCTCGAATATATCTTATATCTATTTTATCAGTAATATCCTGAACTTGATAATAGACAAATAAGTCATTTTCATTTTTTTTTGCCAAAATAACATAGATATCAGGTTCAATAAAGAAATGAAATGTTGATTTGAATTGTTTTTGATCCATCTGATTTAATTGTGACGAACTAATATTTGGAAAATGAGCTTCTTCATTAGTTACTTTTTTAGAAAAACGTAAACATTTTTCATTTAATTGTATATCATCTTTTGTAGTCTGTATACAATCAACAGATGATTCTTTAATGATATTAGTTATTTTTGAACTAATTTTATTCTTTTTTTCCATAATATCAAATAATATTTGATCAACTGTACGGTCATTAGTATTCTTTTTTACAGATAATATTTTTGTAATCGTCTTATAAACACCACGGTGTTTATTTATCAGAGTCTGTTTAATATCCTCTGTAATAAAAATATCTTGTACTTCTGGCCAATCTAAATCTTTTAATGAATAAAATATTTCTTCAAGTGTATTCCCTTCTGGTAACATCGATAAGTAAATATATTGTTCAACATTCCTTTGATCTTCGGGTAAATCTAAATGAGATTCCATACGAGCAGCTCTCCCTAATACCTGGTTAACACGTATATAATTCCAAAAAGGTTCCATAATATGAACCTGTCGAACAGCTTCTAATGAAATACCTTCTGCTCCTGAACTGGATATTAAAATAATATGAATATATTCTCCATATAGATTTTCCTTATGATTAAATGCTTCTTTATTAATTCTCCGTTGTTCTTGTAATTCTTTCCCAGTAATAAATGTATATCTTTTCTTAATTGATTGTTTTGCAATTAGTTTATCTATTGGTTCTTTCTCAGAATCATATTTTTCATAACCATTCTGTATTAAAATATGTTCAAAAACTTCTGACCCTGAATCATGACGAAAATCACTATAATAGAGTATCTTCCCTGTTGGAATCCCTTTATCTATAAATTTCTCTATATTCTTCATTATTTGGTAAAACTTTGGAGAAAATAGATGTAATGTTCCATTCATTGAAAAATGACCATTTCTAATCATTTGTTGATAAGATTCTTCTTTTTTAATATTATCATTTAATGTTCGAAATGAATCATTTTCATAAATAATATTACAATTCTGTCTTGTTCGAATATTATAATCGGATGAAGAATTATAAATATCTTTTTTCCTCATCTGCCTTAACTTTTTTAATTTATCTTTTGCATATTCTTCTTCATACTTTACCCATTGTTTTGATGACATAAAACATGGTATTATATTTATATCTTTTGATATGTTATATTCTCTATACAGAGGTAATATCTTTGGTTCAATAATTGAAGGCATATCTGTAATTGATGAACGATCAATTGGATAATAAGATGTTAACCCTAGTAACATCCTTCTTAGAAGTACCTGTTTCCGTTCGGGGATATTAAAATTTTCATCAAAAAAGTATTCAAGGAAATTTTCATTTTTTGTTAAATCAATTGTATGTTCGTTTTCATAGATATCAAATAACCGTTGTTTACGATTAAAAATTAAATCAATTTCCTTATCAAATATATGTGGTTTTCCTTTCTTAAGTTCTAGACTTGAAACCTCTTTTATTTGTTTCCTTGATGGTAGAATTGTTTCTTTATGAAAGTAACTCTCTAATCCATCGATAATCTCCTCTAAAAATTCTTCAAGTGTATGATCATTAAACCGTATCGTTTTAATGATTCCGCCCTCTAATACAGATTCATAATTGGTTTTATTTTTCATAAATGAAACAATTAATTTACCTTTTCTTTTTGTTACATGCAATTGTTCAATAGAAGACCTTTCCTTATAAAAAAGTTCACGAAGTTCTTGTTGAACTTCATATTCGTCCTTATTTGATGAAATACTATATTCATAAATGGTTAACATCCCACGAAGCATATTGTATAAGATCGCTATTTCAGCTGGTTTATTAATAATAGGTGTTCCTGATAAAAATATTATTTTTATATCTTCACTATTTACAATCCAATTATAAAATATAGTTGCAGGAGCACTCCCATTAATAATCTCATTGACGAAATTATGAACTTCATCAATAATGATTACATTTTCTCGGAAAGGTGAAGGTATACCATACGTTTCTAAATTTTCTTGATATTTCTTTATAAAATACTTTACTAATCGTTGGTTTTCTGTTTCATTTGTTTTTTCTTCAAGAAGGTCTTCATTCACTTTTTTCTGAAAATCAACACGATGAACATCTGGAAAACCATTGTAATGGATAAAATTATATTTAAGCTTAATTAAGTAATTAATTTCTTCATTAATAAATATCTTCTGCTCTTCACTTAATTGAAAACATTCTCCTTCAAAGATTTCACCTTCTTTTAATAGAGGAGTACCCGTTGATGTATAGATTTTCCTCGTTTCTTTATCAAGTGAATCAGATTGTAAATAAATTCCTTTAATTGAATTAATCTTTTGCATTAAAGATCTTTCTTTTGATTTATATTCATCCTCTTCCTCAATCTTTTTTTTTAATTTTGCTTTTGTAGTATTAAATATTTGATTAATTCTTTTTTCATTCATTTGATAATCGTTTTCTAACTTTTTTCTTAACTTAAAATCACCTTTAATTTCGTGTAGTGGATAAAAAATCCAATTGTTTTTATCAACATTAAATAAATTATCACCCCATCTCCGTACCTCTTTAATATAATTTGTTTCTAATGATGCGGGTAAAAAAGTAAAAATAGGCATCGTTTTTGATAATCCTTCTGATGTAACCACAGAAGTTGCCGTTTTCCCCTTTCCTAAACCATGATAAACCAATAACCCACGGAAAGGTGTTTCGATAGATAAATACTTTTTAACAAAATATTGATTGATTTTTAATTGTTCTTTTTCATGTTTTGTTAGATTATATTTATTTAATTCCTTTCTTTGCTCTTGATAAAAAGTATTTACCCATTCAATAAATGCTTTCCTCTGCGGTATAATACCATTAAAAAGTATGCCATCTTCTACCTCTTCTTCTATGGATAAAGGATTTGTTCCATAGATATCTTTGTAACGTTCACATAATTCTCTCCATGGTTTACTTGGAATTCTTGTACCTAATGGTTTTTCTTTTGGCCTTCTACGATTAATAATACCAATAACTTCCTCCTCTGTTTTTTTAGGATCATATTTTTTATAAAAATTGATAAGTATATCCACTTGTTCTTCAAAAGTAAAAAATTTTCCATTTTCTGGTTCTATATATTGAGAGTAAGATTGTTTATCTTCTTCACTCTCTTCTTCGCTTTCTTCATAATCTTCGGGATATGCTTTTCGTAACTGTTGTTCTTTTTCTTCTTCACTCCATTGAGGATAGATCCATTGCATTGATGCATATTCTTTTGGCTTCTTTGAACGAAGTTTCGCAATCATACTAAGTGTTTTTAAGACTGATGCATCAATCTTCTTAATCTGTTTACCTTCAAATTCATTTTTTTTAAGATTTTTGATTTTATCATCTGTCAAATAAATAATGTTACCCTTAAAATATCTAAGTAATACAATATATACTTCCTCTTTAATCTTATATTCATTAGTCGACATAAATTATAATATAATTGAATATATTATTTATGTTAATACATGAAAATATATCAATGCTTTTTTAGAAACATCTTGTTCTGATTTTTTCTTACTCATACCTTCACCAGTAATTATTAATTTATCCTTATAGTATAACTCACAAATGAATATATTATCTTTTTTACTATGTTTGTATATTGGACGATTACCATCATTATAATTTTTCTGAAAATATCTTGTAATCTGATCTTTATAATTTGTATCAAATAATAAAAATTCTGTAAAATCAATATATTTTTCAATAACTTGAATTATAAAATTCTCAGCAACTTTATAATCATTATCTAAGTATATTGCACCTAAAAATGCTTCAAAAACATCTTCCAAAATATTTGAATTTTCTCTTCCTGAACAGTTTTCGTCAACATATTTTGAAAGAATAATATATTTCTCTAATGATAAAGATTTTGATAATTTCGATAAATTTTCTCCACAAATGATTCTTATCTTTAATTTAGTTAAAAAACCTTCATCCTGTTTATGTATACCATAAAAACGTTGATATAAATAAGAAGAAACAATACTCCCTAAAATAGCATCTCCTAAAAATTCCATAGTTTCATAAGAAGTAGTTTGAAGGGGTACACATTCTTCATTATTTTCATATTCTTCATATTCTTTTAATTTACAATATGATTTATGTATAAAAGCAGTCTTATAAAAATCAAAATTAGTTACTTTAAAATCATTAATATTAAGTATTTTCATAATACTAACAATATCTTCCTCAGTAATAAGTTTATTTACTAAATTGTAAGGGTTCATCTTAAATTTATTTGTTTCATCCATTTCTTTCATCTTGTTTATTAAATTATTTATTTTATTTTTAATATATTTATCAAATTTTAAGGTAATGTTTGTCCAGGTACAGTATTACATTCTCCATCATTTAATGGTCTTCTTGCTAAATCAGTATCAATTGTTGAATTCATCCATGGACTAACTTGGGTCCTCGGATTTGGTGGTTCCGCTCGTAAATTAAGATTTGCATTTCTTAAGCTTTGTCCAACTGTATTAACACCTATATGGAATCCAGCATCTAAAAAGTTAACACCTTTTAAAATTCCTTCTCCGACTTCCGGAAGATCTTTATTAAACCCTTGTATTTGCGACCCTTCGCCCTCAGGTAATAAATCATCTGGTGTTAATTGATTTTGAGGATAACATGATGAAGGTGCTGTCTGAATCCCTTGTATCGGCATGTAAAATGTATTATTCCCCGGTTCCGCAGCAGAAATGTCATTACTTGTACCAGCCCCTGCATTCGCACCAGCCCCTGCATTCGCACCAGCTCCTGCATTCGCAC
>TARA_B100000686_G_scaffold354880_1_pt1 | contig 10107 bp, 8 predicted proteins | sample TARA_B100000686 | Tara Oceans TARA_B100000686 (sample SAMEA2622733) | marine metagenome | biome: marine biome (ENVO:00000447); feature: marine epipelagic mixed layer (ENVO:xxxxxxxxx); material: "saline water (ENVO:00002010), including plankton (ENVO:xxxxxxxx)" | depth 150 m
CGAACCGTCTATCGGCGAGCTACCCTTGGGCTCTACTATCCAGTTTGAGAGATTAGGATATTTTCACCTAGACGAAGAGATTCCTCTACATTTTCATAGGACACTAGGACTTCGAGATGAATGGGCGAATATCGTAAAACGCCGCGAGAACTCCTAATCCTCTCCCATTCTTTCTTGAGGGGCCCTAACCCTCCCATCGCCATGTGTGAATAAAACGTCGTTATACCCTTGACCCTCAGGGAGAACATTTTGATATTCGGGTATATGAAAACTTACATACACCGTTCTTCGATAGTTGTCTCCACCAATTGGCGGGGGAGCAATATGAAGCGTATGTCCGTAGTGCAAGGTAACGTCACCAGGACTAGCTTCAATGGGAATCACAGAAGCTGAATCATTAGCATAATCCGCTCCCCCGCTATAGTTATTGGAACCAGCAAGAAATTTCAGCTGACCTGATTCTGCTGTTGCATGATCCAATTGGATTCCCATATTTAGTCCAGGGCAGAGCAATGGGTGACCACCCATACCACAGTCTCGATGCCAAGGTAAATCTGATAAACCTTCAGTGATACCGGGTACCTTTATTACAACCGCTACACCATCGCCATGGTGAGGAGCAGGTGATAACTTCCTCTCGGAAAGAGCCGCCAGTGTAAGCAGTCGAGAATCATTCGGGAGATTTGAAAAAAATTCCGAACCATAATTCAGATATGTCACTCGGCAGCACCTTTCTTCGCCTTGTGCATTTGTCGCCCACCATGATCGCTTGTCTTCAGGTGAAGCCTTTTGTCGTCTTTCTTCCACTTCACTTCTCATCATTTCGATTTCTTCTTCTACGAAAACCGAACGTACGAGAATAAACCCTAAACGGGATAATGCATTCATCATTTCCTTGCGATCATCGTTCATTGAAAAGACGTGAGTTCCAATTGCTTCTTCTTTCTCTGGAAACCAGATAGGTCGATCGTTGTATAGTGCTTGCAATGCAGGTTCCCACTTTGCAAGGTGATTGAAACTCCCATGTTCAATTTTAATGCGTCCTTGAATAGCTAGACCCATCATTGACCACGCTTCAGTCACTAGGTCAGACCATGAATCTCCATCCGAAGAGATTACTAATGACGCTTGGTCTGCACCTTCGTAGATAGCGACCTTCTCTTTTTCTACCCTAAACGTCCAAGCAAGTTGGTTATCTAATCGAATGCCAATCGAACGTCCATTCCCTACAAGTTCAGCGACTTCCCTACCTCGCTGACTTATAGCCCGTTGAGCAACAGCCCCAGTGTAAAAATCAGACAGGTTGGCAGTGCCAAAGTAACTCTTTAAGGTTTCCATAAGATAAGAATTATAGTCGAAGCACGAAAAGATCGGGAAAGCTTCTTCTGATAGATAACTCAAGGAAGTAATCGGAGTTTTTATTCCCACTCAGCTTTAATGTGATCAGGGATGGGGCGAATCCTTGGGTACCAAGGAGCTCGAAGGGGGTCGCCAGGATTTAACGTGAGCGATAAACCTGGAGTTAAAGGAACAGTGGGCCTCGTCGGAGGTCGCGTTGCGTACCTTATGTCATCCCCGTATAAACGAATCGTGATAGCACGCCTCTTACTTTCCGGTCCGGTAGGGCCTCCCCCGTGTAAGACTCCAGGGTGTGCAAAGATGATATCTCCGGGAGTAATTTCCCATGAACGTATGTCGAATGCAGATCGATCAGACTCAATGTCCGGAAGTTGCGGCAGCTCATCATCGTAATGAGGAGCAGTCGGGTCAATTGAGACTTTAGACGGGCTGAACCCATCGTACATAGTGCCCTTGTGAGAACCAGCGACATACTCTAAGCACTCTTCCTTTGATAGAGAATCAAGAGAAATCCAAGCTGAGGTAATTTGATTACCATCGATAGGCCAATAAGGGGTGTCTTGGTGCCAAGGAGTTCGTTCAGAGTTTCCACCTTCCTTAATAAAGAATTCGTCAGAGTAAAGCCATAGATTATCTGAGCCGACTAATTTTCCAATGAGGTCAGCTACAGGAGAGTCGTAAACAAAGCGCCTTATTTCAGGAATTACGTCAAAGTTTCTAATCGTTTCTGTAAATTCTCCCCTTTCTCCCTCAAAGAACTTGTGCATTTTTTGAGAACTAGCATTCATAACTCTTTCTAAACCAAGTTCTAGCAACAACAACCATTCTGGGTGGAGCACCCCTTTTTTCATAATTACTCCATCAGTCTGGTATTGCTTCAAATCTTCATCATCAAGAAGGTCGAGTGGATCTCCCAAAAAGTTATCTAGAGTTCCAGATAATTCAGAAGATCTGACATTCTCTCCTTTTCTATTCATATTGGCCTCATATGCTTGTCCAACTATCAGGGCCCATAATGTCACCAGGCAACGAGGTGCCGTCATATAATTTCTCTTGGAAGCGCCTCATCCCGCTTAACCATCGATCAATGTCCTCAGCCTTATACTTCATATAGTCGACAACCTGCTGATGTGGAAGGACAAGAAACCTTTCTTCGTTTATCGCGGAAATACACTCTAGAGCAACAGATTCCGGTTCTAAGATTCCATCCGAACTAGCTACTCCGTCTTCTTCCCATTCCGCTTCTTCGCCCGAAACAAGATCTGGACTATTTGATAAAATATCTGTTCGGACAGCTTGTGGGCACAGGACAGAGACACGTATTCCCTGATGATGATGCGTTATAGCTAGCCATTGCGCTAATGAAACTGCAGCTCCTTTAGTAACTGAATACGCAAGTGAACCTATCTGAGTTAGTAAACCAGCTGCAGAAGCTGTGTTTAGAAGGTATCCGCCACCATTCGCTATCATTTGAGGAATAACTGCTCTTGCTGCGTATATGTGCGCCATCACATGAACTTCCCACATATGCGTTATTCTTTCATTTGAATCTTCTAGTCCTGCATTAGTGACATATCCAGCATTTGAACAAAAGATGTCAATTGGGCCATGTTTATCTTCGACAGACTGAACAAGTTCAAGTATCTCATCTTCTTTGGAAACGTCAACTGATGCAGCGGATCCATTAATTTGATTTGCCACTTTCTGCGCATTCTCAAAATTGATATCGGTTACGATTACATGCCTAGCCCCTGCATTTGCCATTCCCATTGCCAAGGCAGCCCCGATACCGGCCCCGCCTCCAGTGATGACGATTAGTTTTTCAGATATTTCCATCGGTCCTATATTTTCTTTGATTATTCAAGTTTCTCTATTGACACTTTATTCAAATTAAAGTTAGTGCATGCGTGGGGTTTGAAGAAAAAAGTCTTACGATAGAAGTATCCCTAACGGGCTGTTGACGATGTGCAATCTAATCGAGCTTAGATTTCCTTCGGCCAATAAGCTGCTGGGAGATTCGGCGGTTTTAAGTTAATAAACCACATACTCTAAGGAGATAGCCGTAACTACTAATACCGAATTAAATTCCATTACCGCGTATGAGGTTTCGCTATTAACGCAACAACATATTGATGGAATGGGGACTCAAGATGAATTAGCTTTGCTGCATAAGCACCGCGATCTTTGGATCGAATGCTTATTTAAATACCTTGAAATAACAGATAGAGCCATCGCTAATGCCCGAAAATCATTCCGCGGTTCTGAGCGGCGGACCATACTCGAAGACTTAAATAATGAGGCTGATCGAATCGATTCAATCCTGACAGATCTTCTTGGCCCTGCTCCGGCTCGCAGTATGGCCACTGATTCAAATCAACAAATTAACGGCTTATCAAATCCTGCTCTGCAACTTGCTTGGAGCGACGGTCGATTGACTGCTTGGTCTGCTGGATATAAGACCACCCCTGAGGACCATGAACAAATTCTAGAGCGGCTTTCTGCGCATGGAGCTAGTGCTATTGAATGGGCACCAGCTGATGATCTTAAACTTCCTGGAGACATCCAAGCGCCATGTGTTTCTGCCCCTATTGCCGCAACTCTTGGATGGCTAGTTTCACTCGGGGGGTCACAGGATTCCGATTTAGGAACAACCGCTAAATGGATGGGCCTTGCTGCAAGTACAGCAGTAAAATTAGTAATCGAAGGAAAAATGTTCCCCCTTCTTCACGAGGTAGGGGGAACTCACAACGATGAAACAGGGGAAGCTCTCTTCCATATTCGTTGGTCTCCAGCTTTACTTGATGCAAATCTTCATGCACAAATAGTGAAATCTGCTCCAGGTGCGGCAATGATCGCTTCAGGAGAAACAGACAGGCACAAATTTACTGGGAAAGTAATTGGAGATCTCACTGATTCAATAGTGCGGATGGCTGCCAGTCAAGTTGATCTACCTAATTCACCGGGAAGCATCACATCGAAAGAAGACGTCGGAGAGATGATCGTTTCTCGGTTAGATGGGATGGCTTTTCGTGCACCAGTTGATGAAGCTGCGGATATCGCCCGTCGAGTAACTCAATGGGCCGTTCCTGTCACAGGCTTAGCAAAATTAAAGATCGTAGTTCAACTAGATCCTCCAGATGACTCTGGGACATGGCTGGCCAGAGTTCTAGTACCAAATGACAAAGAAGAGCTTGAGCCTATTGAAGTAACAGTCACTACAGGAAGTGAAGCGCGACGCAAACTAGTGAATAAGCAAATTTCTCGTCTAGAACGATTATTCCCTGAACTTCTTCGACCTGGTGGGAGGCGAAGAGGTGAAGTTCTTCTTTCACAGAGCGAAGCTTGGGAGCTAATGAGCAGCGTGGGAGAAACTCTCTCAGCTGCAGGCTATGACGTCCGAGTACCAAAGCTAACAGAACGCAAATCTACTCCAATCCTTCGAATCACTGCAGAGAATCAGGAAACAGTCGTCGGCGCTCAGCAAATAGCCGATGTTAAATGGACAGCGGTATTCGATGACGTTGAACTAGATGCCGATCAAATCCGTGATTTAGCTTCGCAGGCCCGGCCTCTAGTAGAGTCCAAAGGACAGTGGGTTGAACTTGATAAAGCTGACCTTGCTGAAGCAGCAGCTGCATTAGCTGAACATGCTGATAAGACCCAAATGTCGGGAGCAGAAATGCTCAGGCATGCTCTCGGACTGGAAGGACATGCACTCGGTGGTACAGCCTTAGCGGGAGGAGGCTGGGCTGTTGATCTACTTAGAAGCGTAAAAGAACTTCCCGAAGACCCTGATACGAAACCAAACCATTTTGTTGGGGAACTCCGAACCTATCAAGCAGATGCGCTTGCGTGGCTTGGATTCCTAGGGGATGCAGGTCTAGGAGGTTGCCTTGCTCTTGATATGGGATTGGGGAAAACACCTACAACACTTGCATCAATAGCTTCAGACGACAAAAGGCAAACTAGTCTCGTAATCGCCCCACCAGCCGTGGTCGGAAATTGGAAAGCAGAATCAATAAAATTTGTACCCGAAGTCGATGTTCTAATTCATCATGGACCAAATCGCTATAAAGGATCCGCACTCAAGAAAGCTATAGAATCCAATGATCTGATAATCACTACATACGGGACAGCAGTAAGAGATATTGATGAACTTGAGAAGTTCAATTGGTCAAAAATTGTTCTCGATGAAGCGCAAGCCATAAAAAACCCTGCAGCAGAAACTTCAAAGCAACTTAGGAGATTAAATGCACATTCTCGTATCGCCCTAACTGGTACCCCTATTGAAAATGGCTTAGGAGACTTATGGTCTATCCTCGACTGGGCAAATCCCGGATTACTCGGCCCTAGAACACAGTTTATTGCTCAGCTGACGCCAGAGAGAAAAAGAGAAACAGGCAACGAAGACGCTTTGAAAGCCCTGAACGGAATCATGGTGTATAGACGCACAAAGGCTGAACCAATTATTGCTGCTGAACTACCTGACCGCATCGACGAGCTAGACCATTGTGCAATGACTCCGGAACAAATCGGCCTATACCAAGCTATTATCGATTCCCTCATTGAGGAGACAGAGAATAGCGAATCGGGTTCCCCGCAACGAAAGGGGGCTGTCCTTGCTGCAATCACAGCACTAAAGCAGATTTGCAACCATCCCTTGAACTATCGAGATGATGGAGGTCCGATTGAAGGTAGATCAGGAAAACTTGATCGGCTATACGAAATAATAGAAACCGTGTTCGCCGCTGAAGAAAGACTTCTTGTGTTTACTCACTTTGCTACTTGGGGTGAGCGACTGGCCGGCCACCTTTCTGAGAAATACGACTTACCCATTGATTGTTATCATGGTGGACTCGGGCGTGGTGCGCGTGACAGGATGGTTGAATCATTCCAAAATGGCCAAGGAGCAGGAGGCATGGTTCTATCTTTGAAAGCTGGTGGGACAGGACTAAATCTCACAGCAGCGAATCACGTAATCCTCTATGACCGCTGGTGGAACCCAGCCGTTGAAGACCAAGCCCGAGACCGTGTTTGGAGAATCGGCCAGAAAAATACTGTAATAGCCCATCGGCTTATATGCCCAGGAACAGTAGATGAACGGGTAGAAGAGGTCGTAGCCGGAAAAAGACAGATCGCTAATCTTGTTCTGCCTAAATCAAGCTCGATCGGAGATTTAGACGCTGAGCAATTACAACAAGCTTTCGGGATAGACACCGAATTTATGCTCGCTTATGAAAAGCGAGAGGACGAAACTGTCGGTGACCATGGCCAATAATCGAAATCAAGGAAACTCGATGCCAGCTTCACGACCAAACTCCTCTGGAGGTCCTAGAAAAAAACGCCGTCGAAGTAGAAACAAACCTGACCCAAGAAAATTTTGGGGGAACCCTGATCTGTTACCTAAACCTATCTATGGATTATCTACCCCTCAAGTCACTAATGCCATACCATCATCTTTGGGAAGACCGCCGATCAGTGGACAAGAAACATCATCACTCAAATACTTTGACGCTATTTATGAAAGATCTGTCGGTTTAGCTTTTGCCCTTGCGACAGCCGGCGGCCTTGATCAACCTCCCCCAGAAGGAGAAGATGAAGAAGAAATAACCGGTGATACACATAACGCCGCCCCATCAGCTATTGACTCATTTAATGCTATTGAATCGCCAGAAAATACGGTTGACGGGAATAAGTTTTAGGCTTTCCTAGAAAAGAGCATCTTGTACTAGTAGATCCTCTGTTGGGAATGTCCCTATTTCCAATACGAGCCCGAATAAGGGGTCTAAGTCAGTAACGAAGATATCTGATGATTTCGCCGGGGAAACAGCACAGATCCGACCAATCACATCTATGATTCGAAGCGAATGAGCTCCGGTGGATAAAGAACGTGGATACAGATGCACGTCATTCCAAATATCAGATCCATAACGGTCGTTTTCCCATTCGTTTCCTAAAATTTCATATTCAATATTTTTTGTTTGCATCAGTAATTTCTCTACTGAGTTAAATGTATCTCTCAAGCTCTCTTTGGCCTGCGATTCATCAATCGGGTTAAGGATTCCACCAATTTTTTTCTTAGTTGAAACTGCCTGGCTGATTGATAGTTCTTTCGTAACAAGATCCTCCAAAACTCTAACCATGAAACCATCTAACGTTTTTGCAACGATAATGGCCCATAACGCACCTTGCTCCTTTAGCCTTTGTTCTTTCCGGTGAGACGTCGTAGTACCTATCTTTATAGATCCATCTCCGAAGATAGCTAAATAAAGGAAATTTGGTTGTTCCATGTGGGCTCGGAACTCCTCAGGTAGGTCCGAGGTATTCTTCGTATGTGCATGATGGAGGTTTGCAGCATACCGAGCATCAGACGAAAGGCATTTTGGGCATTTTCTTCCCTTTTGAGGTTTATCTGAGCAAGATTTGAAAGTAGAACCACCCTGAGCCATAGAGACATGCCCTAAACAAATTCTGTTCGATTTATCAAGGATCTGGTAGTCCAGCTGTAAATTTCTTGCTGCTTTGACGTCCCAACTCGTTTGATCATTCGTTAAAAATCGTATTCTGGGCGAATCATCGGCCCAATTTAAACCAAGTAAAACTTTAGTAGATTCATCACCTGCAGGCATCATGGGGCAAGTCTATCTCTTCGAGCGGTTCGTGATACTGACGAAAGATGATGAGAGCACTTAATAGGGGCATAGAATAAGGAAATCTGGTTTATGACTAGGATAAGTAAAAGGTTTACATCGAATCGAAAGGTAATTTCATATGTCATCGGCTCCTCCAGAGCAGTGCCTTGTGACTCTAGATGTTGAAGGTGTTCTTACCCCAGAGATCTGGATTGCAGTTGCTGATCAATTTGGTATCGAAGGGCTAAAACGAACGACCAAGGATGAGCCGAATTATCAGTTGCTGATGGATTCTCGTATTAACTTGATTAATGCAAACAATATTTCGCTTCAGGACATTCAATCTGTTATTTCGTCTTTATCGCCACTTGATGGCGCTTCTGATTTCTTGAATGACCTTCGCTCGCTAGTTTCGGTAGTCCTTCTCTCTGACACATTCGAGGAGTTTATTCAACCGCTGATGGACCAGCTAGGAAATCCACTGATCCTTTGCCATCGCTTGATCGTTGATCCAAATGGAGCAATCACTGGATTTATGGAACGTATTCCTAATCAGAAATTCAATGCTGTTCGCTCATTTCAGGAATTGAATTATAGGGTTTTTGCAGCTGGAGATTCCTACAACGATCTTTCAATGATTGATCAAGCAGATGCCGGACTTTTATTTCGAGCCCCAGACCATGTTAAGTCTGAGAGGTCAGATCTTGTCTGCCATGATGATTACTCTGATCTGCTCAATTCAATTGCGTCTTTCATCGAATCATCGAATTAGTCCCACCTAACTGGCAAAGACGAAAACCCCTTTAAAACGCCAGCAGTTGTGCGAATGGGTTCTCCATTATTTCGGATGTTAGGGAGTCTTTGAATTATTGCATTTAACGCTATCGAACCTTCGAGCCGCGATAAGGGTGCGCCCAAACAGTAGTGTGAGCCGACTCCAAAGGATGCGTGATTTCTTAGGTCAGCCAAATCTCTTGTGATATTAAAAGTATTAGGGTCATCCCATGCTTTCGGGTCTCTATTCGCTGAGGCAAACATCATGCATACTTTGGAATTTTTAGGTATGTCTTTTCCATGCATAGTCATTCTTATATTGTTTGTTCTAAACAGCCCATGAACCGGAGCGTCGTATCGCAGGCTCTCCTCTATTGCATTTGGTAGAAGGGAACGGTCATTTTTCAGAAGTTCGAACTGTTCCGGATTCTCCATAAGGCGGTGGATTATATTCCCGATCATAAGCGTTGTCGTCTCAGAGCCTGCGACCAGTAAGAACTGACAAAATCCTAATATTTCTTTCGTTGATAAATTACGTCCTTCATATGCGACTGTAAGGAGTCTGGTTAATAAGTCCTTCGGATAGTCTCCTCCTGATTCAACGGCTTCCTTTCGCTTTTCAATGTGGCTCTCGAAATACGTAAAAAAGTCTCGATATGCGGTTTTGACTTCATCTGTAGCTTCCCGCCCTCCGGAATAGGCGACGGCTTCAGCCATCGGCAGAACCCAACTTCGGAAGAGTTCTATATCTGCAGTAGGTGTGCCGAGCATCCAACACATAACAGTTAGCGGTATGGGCGCTGCAAATTCGGTAATAATATCTCCCGATTTGTTCTCGGCGAATGAATCAATCAATGTATGGGCCAATTCTGTAATATCAGATTCCATTTTTTCGATTACTGAAGGTTTGAAGATTCTTGATATAGCTATTCGTTCATTTGTATGCTCAGGCGGGTCACTTGATACGAGGACCCCGATTCCCGGTTCTGAGAACGCTAGCCCTGGACCGTATTTCGAAGACCACATTTTTTCGTCCCTCAACGCTTGCATTACGTCCTCTTCTCTAGTGAGGGTGAAGTGCGGAGCTGGGTCAATTGTGTGATACACAGGATATTTTTCTCTCAAAAATGCAAACGTTGATGCAGGATCTTTCTGGAAGTTTTCGTCAGTGAAACTAAATATGTCCTCTTCGTCTCTCATAGTTGTAGGCCTAGAGTGATCGAATAAGATTGGCAGATTGATGTATCGCGGCCATGATACCGTTCGTTCCGGTTGCGTCTCCAACAGTGTGGATTTTGTCAGCTATTCCAGGAAGCTGTTCTTTCAAGTAGTCGCCAAGCTC
>TARA_B100000686_G_scaffold266573_1_pt1 | contig 10102 bp, 8 predicted proteins | sample TARA_B100000686 | Tara Oceans TARA_B100000686 (sample SAMEA2622733) | marine metagenome | biome: marine biome (ENVO:00000447); feature: marine epipelagic mixed layer (ENVO:xxxxxxxxx); material: "saline water (ENVO:00002010), including plankton (ENVO:xxxxxxxx)" | depth 150 m
GCTGCACCAGTGGAACAGGTGAGCACTACCATTACAGTTGCCTTTGACAACGTTGGAACCCCTCAGTTTAGAAACGTGAAAGGCACATGGCCTGACGTTCTGTTCCACGGGTTCTTTGGTTTCCAAGAACCTTTGCTTGGTTGGGAACCTACTTTTGACGATCAAGGAAACCCAATTAGGGACACTGGAGAAGCTTGTCACGCTCCATATGTGGCAGATTCATGGGAATGGATACTCCCTGCCAAAGACGGCGGTGAGGACATAACTATGGACGGTAAAAAGCAAGACAAAATGGATCTTGTTGACTTAAGCGATATAGAAAAACAAGGTAAAATCAGAGTCCATGTCCATGAGGGTATAGATTTCTATAGAGTCGTGGATGGCGATATGGTCAAAATTGGCCCTCTGACAGCTGAAGACGTGGCATGGTCGTTCAACGATGCAGGTGCTGAAGACATTAGCTCTGCCCACTCAAACTCCTCACAGGCTTATGAGTATTATCAGCCTTGGTCAGCTGTTGACACATACATTGCTGAGGCACCAAACCGAGCTTTCGTAGCTGACGGATTACAAGACGCTTCATCAATATGTCAGGATGCAATTTGGATGCAGTCCAAGACTCTTCACGATGAATTAGGTGACACATTTGGTGTACCTCACGGGTCTGGTCCTTTCGTTGTTAGCGAATGGTTGCCAGCAGAGAGGATCGAGGCTATTTCTCGAGTAGACCACTGGAAAAATTCGCCTCAGTTCGACAAAATTGTTTTCCTACAGGCGAACGAAGCTCAACAGCGATCAGCAATGCTTCAAACAGGAGCTGCTGACATCGCTATGGCCTCTATTCAAGACGTTGGACGACTTGAAAAAGAAGGGTTCGCATTTAACGAAGGATTAGATGCTATCAATGGTAATTTCTACTACTTCGCTGGAAATCTGTGGTCATTTGCATACCCTGAAAACTCAAAGCTTGGTGACGATGATTTGTCTGGTAACCCAGTGATGAGACAGGGATTCATTCCTACGGATAAATTCCCATGGATCGGTGACCCAAGGTTAGAATGTGTTGGTATTGATAGGTCAGACCCAGCAATACAGGATACTCCTGGCGCTGGTTGCGAAATGACTAACTTTGACTACACGTTTGATGGATCAGATTCTAAATTTACAGCTGATGCAGTCGGTTTCGATTACACCGACACAGATAAATTCTCTTATGAAACTCCGTCTATGTTGAAGGCGAAGGCGTTCAGAAAAGCCCTTGCATACTCAATTGACAGAGAATTGATAGCTGCTTCTGTGACAGGTGGATATGGCGGTGCAGTGTACGGAAGCTCACAGCCTGGCATGGACCTACACCAGCTTCATCCTGAATACAACGAGGCCTGGAACTATGCGTTTGATCCAGAAAAGGCAAAAGCATTCCTAGCTGAGTCCGGTGTTCAGCCTGGATTTGAGTTTGAATTCTTCTGCTCACAAGGAAATGGAACATCCCTAGAAGTTTGCGAAGCTGTCGTAGGACAGTGGAAAGAGAATCTTGGGCTTGCGCCTTTCATTGATAGTACTCAATATTCCTCACGCCGACCTACAATGTTGGGTAGACAAATCCACGTGCCGTGGATGACAAGGTGGGGAGCTACCAGTAAGCACGGGCGACTTGGTTCAGGTGGTGGAACATATGGTGGTGGTAAGTGGCCTCTACCTGCTGGTGGATGGAACCCTGGACTGGAAGACAATCAGTTCTGGCAGTTCAGAGAAGACACCAGAGTCATGAAGAAAGCTTCTCCTGAGCAATTAGCAAGGAGAGCGGAAATAAATGCTTGGGCTCATGACATGACACTAGCTACAGGTACGGTTGAGGTACCGGTTCTAATCGGTTACAACCCAGATACTGTTGCACAGTGGGACTTAGCCCCATACGAGCTTCCTAACTCGTTTGACACAATAGTCCCTGCCGCAAGGTAGTTCGTTAAGAAATTAGGATAGTGAATCGGCGTGTCACTCCATCAGGAGGGCACGTCGACTCACTTTCCCTGCATACAGGTGGTCCGCCCCCATAAAAAGTGGGTCACTGTTGACGTAAACAGAACAGCATACAACCACGGAAGTTGCGCGAATGAAAACATTCATAATCAGACGGTTCATATTCTTGATAATGGCAATTTTGGCAGCTACTTTAATTGTTTTTGCCTTGTCACGACTTCAAGGAGATCCTAGGAATGTAATGCTCAATGTAGGCTACGTATCGCCAGAACAATGGGAAGCTTGGGGTGAGGAATTTCACTTGGACAAACCTATGGTGGTCCAGTATTTCATATGGGTAGGTAAAGGATTTTTCCAAGGTGATTTTGGAGAATCTCTTAAGACTGGAAAACCTGTTTTTGACATGGTAAAAGGATTTGCTCCAGCAAGTCTTCAACTTGGCTTTGCGGCTACATTGTTTGTTCTACTTACTGGTATTCCTATAGGTGTGCTATCTGCTGTAAAAAGAGGTACATTTATCGACGCGATTGGTCGAACATTTGCGGTATTTGGCCAAGCATTGCCTCCGTTTTGGTTAGGAATCATGCTTATACTAGTGTTTTCGGTCAATTTGGATTGGCTTCCGTCGGGAACAAGAGGCCATGACGCATCTGGATTTTTTCAAAAGCTCCAATACTACATTATGCCTGCTGTTACGCTTGGCTGGTTAGCTTCAGCAGGGCTAATGCGTCTCGTAAGATCTTCAATGCTTGATGTTCTTGATTCAGAATATATAAAGTTGGCGAGAGCGAAGGGGGTAGATAACCGCAGTGTGATATGGAGACATGCTTTTCAAAATGCTTTAATCCCGCCGCTTACTTTTTCGGCTCTAATACTTGTAGGTTTCATAGGCGGAACAGTCGTAACTGAGACCGTCTTTGCATGGCCAGGATTGGGACAGATGACTTATACAGCAATTTTAAACAATGACTTCCCTCTAATGACTGGAGCGGTTTTGGTTTTCACAGTTGTATATGTTTTTGCTGTTTTTTTGATCGACATCCTATACGCAGTGATCGATCCAAGAATTAGATACACATAAGGAATAGATTTGACTACTTCAACGGATCAGATGACTCTAGCAGAGCTAGAGAAAGCAACTCAACAATCAACGATAGGGCGCTGGCTTTATGTATTACGACGCTGGCCTCTTATCCCTTTCTTTATTCTTGGAATTCTAACGCTATGTGCTGTTTTCTCGCCATGGATAGCGCCGTATGAACCAGAAAAAGACCAGTTGAGGGCTGTCTTAGCCATGCCGTTTTGGTCCGAGCCTTGTGAAGAAGGTCAAATATCCAATAAATTTTTGCCTTGTAACACTAACGGGATTGCCTTAGGTAGAGATGAAAAGGTCTACCATTTCATCTTAGGAGCCGATCAGTTAGGTCGAGATTTATTAAGTCGTATCATCTATGGTGCACGTCTTTCATTAAGCTTAGCCGCAGTAGCAATTATGATTGGGACAATTTTTGGAACAACAGTAGGATTAGTTGCCGGCTATTATGGTGGAATGATTGATGAAATTATCATGCGTATAGTTGATGTTTTTAATGCGATCCCATATTTATTATTGGCGATCGCTTTAGTTTTCGTTCTAGGGCAAAGTTTTGCCGTTGTGGCTTTTGTGCTTGCTCTCGGAGCATGGGCAGGTATAGCGAGGCTTGTAAGAGGTCAGACACTGCAAGTCCGACACTTCGATTATATATCGCTCGCAAGAGTCGCCGGAGCTTCTACTCCCCGTATCATGTTGAGACACTTGTTACCAGCTGTAGGTAATACCGTGGTTGTAGCAACGACACTTCAAGTAGGGAGCACTATCTTGTCGGAAAGTATTTTGTCGTTTCTTGGAGCCGGTGTTCCGCCACCAACTCCTTCATGGGGAGCTGATATTTCTAACGGAAGGGAATATCTTGGATCCGCTTGGTGGGTAGCCTTTTTCCCTGGTATGGCAATATTTCTTACTGTCTTGTCCTTTAATTTCGTAGGAGATTGGCTGCGAGATCGTTGGGATCCAAGACTACGACAAATATAGTCATATAGAACTGGGAAAAACTTTTCTATGCTTCTGGATAGGTGGGCTTCAATAAATTGAGATATTGTTTAAGTTGTAGTTGCAATGGCCCCCTATGGTTGAGATTGAAATTTACGATACTAACCAATAATGAAAAGGGAAACTTAATTGATTAAGTGGGTTCTAGTTCTCATACTGGGGGTTGCGGTCATTCTGGTTGGTTCTGCTGGCAGAATACCTTTTACTGAAAAAAGCCTTGCTCTGTCTGAGGAAACCCAGCAAAAAGCTGCTGAAGCATATACTCCCATACTCTCCCGATCTGAGGCTCTTTCAAGGGTAAAGACATGGATCTCTGAGAATTGTGCAAATGGTCCAAAGTATTTATTGAATAAGAATAAGTTCGACGCAACTTGGATGAGGATGCCGAGGACCAACGATCATCATTTACGTGGCTACAACGAATGGACTATAAACGACCAGGCATCAGGAGCTATGTGGAGATTTTATGAAGACACAGGAGAGGTTATCACGGCTAAAGGCGACTGTTAACTGGCCGCTAAATCTCTTTGTGAATCACTGACCGAATACTAAAGATATGGCGGGCTCTGCCATTTTTAATAGTAGCCTTGGTTTGTGTAATGATATTCGGCCAAAGTACTACTTTATTATTATCGCTTATGGTTCTTTTGGCCTGGCATCGTTTTGGCAGGGTAATAAGAATTCAAACTCTGACTATAAAAAACCAACCATACGCTGATCTCGCCAGAGTCGCAGGAACATCCTTTTCAAGAATCCTTATCCGCCACATCCTTCCAGGTGTTATTATCACCGCAGTGGTGATAGCCACGTTGAGCGTTGGATCTCTAATTCTAGCTGAAGCCGCATTAAGCTTTCTAGGAGCTTGTGTGCCAGCTCCAACCCCTGCTTAGGGAATAATGGTGGCCTGCAATATTCCCCTGAATGTCAATCTTTCTCGTCGTCCTATCTCTGAGCTTCATGGGAGACTGGCTCCGAGATAAGTTGGACCCTAGGCTCTGACAACTTTAATTGAAAACGATCGTGACTTAAATTAAAGGGAGATTACCTGATCGGGAGGATTTGGAGCCAAGGCCGCATACAAATCAGGAAAACATCCGACCGTCACACCGTCCACTGTACCGTTTGGCTCCGCTCTGCCCGCTTCTCCAGTAGCAAGCTCTCTTTGGATGGCACACTGATCGCACATCATCAGAAGAATTCCCTTTTTCTTTGCTATGTCAGCCAATCTTTCACCTTTGGGATCACCCTTTCTGAGCATATATGTGTTGTCATCAAAAAAGAATATTCCTAAGACATCCACCCCATGCCTGTCTTCTTCTAATTGAGGCAAGATCATTGTTCCAACCTTGTAATTGGCAGCATTTGGAGTATTTAAAATATAAGCAACTTTCATATTAGTATCCTCTTTAATTTTTGAATATATATAAGCAATATAACTCAATTTTCTTTAAGTTTGTCTCGACAAAATGTCTTTTAATCTACATGAAGCTTATTTGTTTTAACATTTATGTTGCGGGAAAAATAAATAATGTTGCTGAAATAAAGGATCAGGAGTCAAAAAATGGATATAATGTTGCGTAATGATTTAATGGTTACTATTTCTATTTATAAACCCAAACATTTTTAGACTAAATCTAATCTGTTTTATGACAGCCAAAAACATAGCTGTAAACATGCAGTTAAAAATTTCTATATACTGCCTCTGATCACTTAGCTGAAAGGGGGTAAATAGCGATGGATAAAGCTCTTCAAGGAATCAGAATTTTGGATTTAACCCAATACGAAGCTGGACCTTCTTGCACCCAAGTGTTGGGATGGTTAGGGGCGGATGTAATTAAAGTGGAACAACCTGGAAAAGGGGATCCTGGTCGTTCTGTACAGCTTTCGGAACCCCAAAGAACCTCTCCATATTTTTTAAATTTTAATAGTAACAAGAGAAGTGTTACTTTGGATTTGAAAAATGAGGCTCATAGGGAAGTGTTTGTAGATTTGGTAGTGGAATGTGATGTATTGGTTGAAAATTTTGCCTCGGGTGTTTTAGAAAGATTAGGTTATACATACGAACGCCTCTCTGACATCAATCCAAGAATTATTTTTGCACGGTTGAAAGGCTTTGGAACATATGGGCCTTACAGTGAATTTAAGAGTTTTGATCCAGTGGCTCAAGCAGCGGGTGGTGCTATGGCAGTAACAGGTGTGCCTGGCGGGCCACCATTGAAGCCAGGTCCCAACATAGGTGATAGCGGTACCGGTTTGCATGGTGTGATAGGGATACTTGCAGCCATCATACAAAGGCAAACCACTGGCAAAGGTCAAGTAGTTGAGGTTTCTATGCAAGACGCTGTGGTTAGTCTCTCTCGGGCCTCCATGAGTGTTTTTAGTGATACTGGTGAACCTCCGGCTAGAAGAGGCCCCAGAACTCCGGGCAGAGCGGGAGCTGGTGTATATAAATGCGCACCGGGCGGTCCCGACGATTACGTTTACATTTTGGCTATGTCGCAGAGAAGGAATATTTGGGAAGATTTCATGAATGCAATAGGTAGAGAAGATCTATGTGAATCTGAAATTTTTGATGACCCCGCAAAAAATTCGGAAGAGATAGATTCTATAATCGAAGATTGGACCAGCCAAAATTCAAAGGAAGAGGCTATGGCAATTTTGGGGGCGGCTGGAATCCCATGTGGAGCAGTGTTAAATGCGAAAGATATATATACCAATGAACATCTGAACCAAAGGGACATGATCGTCGGAATTAAGCATCCAGATCGTGGAGAATTTCGGGTCTTGGGTTGTCCTATAAAACTATCAGATTCGGTTGCAGAGATTGCCAGTCCTCCGCTTTTGGGACAACATACTGAGGAGATTCTTTCTGACGTGTTGGGTTACACCAAGGCGAAGATCAAATCAGTATTAGAATAGAATTTTATTTAGGTAATTTACCCATTTCTTGGAGGGTTTTCTTTACCACTTTGATAGATGAGACCGCCGCTGGTACCCCAGCATATGCGGAAGCATGAATTAACAAAGCCACTATTTCTTCAGGCGTGACGCCGTTATTTATGGCTCCTCTTGTATGCAGGGCGATTTCACCTTCCGCTCGTAGTGCGACGAGTACAGAAAGAGTTATAAGACTTTTTGTTTTTTTATCTAACGGGCCCCTTGTCCACACTCCCCCCCAAGCATTTTCAGTTATAAATTCTTGGAAAGGTTTATCAAAATCAGTTGCTCTAGCGAACGAATCCTCCACATATTCATTTCCTAAAACCGATTTTCGCATTTCTAAACCTTGATCAAATTGACTAGACATTATGTAAACTTCTCCGTTTGTGACATTTGTATTTTTGTATCGGTCATAATTTTATTTACCTTCTTTGATAAAGTCGGCAATTCTTTCAGCCATAGTCATCACTGTTACGTTGATGTTCGCTCTTACACACTCAGGCATTATTGAGGCATCTACTACTCTGAGATTTTTGACTCCGTGGACCTTGCCAGTTTGGCTGACTACCGAATATGGGTCTGATGTAGGTCCCATTTTGTTGGTGCAGGATATATGGTGCCCGGTGGTTACTTCTTTCATTAACCAAGAATCTAAAGACCTATCAGATGCCAGATCTGAATCTACAGGTGTTAAACGTTCGTCGATCATGGAGGACATATCTGGATGGGTTTCCAAATCCACCAACATTCTTACTCCATCACGGAAACGCCTTTTATCTTCTTCTTCCGTAAGGTAATTATAATCAAGGTATGGTTGATCCCTGTAATCATTGGAGTTAAGTTTTACCTCGCCCTTGCCTTTTGCAAGATTTATACATAAGTTAGTTTGTATTCCGATTGGTTCTGTTCTTAAACCTCCTCTTTCGGGCCTATCGCTTGCGACGGCCATCATGTAGACAATCATGTCATTATCAAGATCTGATCCATCTGCTGTATATCTGAGAGTGAGTTGAATTCTGGGGCCTAATGCGTCCAAATCCACTTCAGGCTTCGTCTTCCAAGTTACGTATACCATTGGATGATCAGCTAAGTTTTGTCCGACGCCTGGTGAATCTTTGATGGTGTTAATTCCATGGTGACTAAGGTGATTTTTGGGTCCCACTCCCGACAACATAAGTATTTGAGGTGAGACAACAGCTCCTGCACTGAGAATTATCTCTTCCCCTTCAACTGTAAAGGTATCGTTTCCAGAAACTACTTCAACCCCTGTAGCTATAGGTTCTTTACCCGAGGTATCAAACACGATTTTCTTTACTAATACCTCCGGCCTGATAGTTAGATTTAATCTGTGCCTTGATAGTCCTAAATAACCTAAAGCCGTGGACCACCTTATTCCATTTGGATTATTCAATGGTAAAGGGCCGACTCCTGTTGTCCCTGGCGCGTTTGCATCTTCGCATGCAGGGAAGCCAGCGTCGAGGCAGGCTTGTTCAAAAGCATTGCTTGCTGGAAGCCACGTATCTCTAGGGAAACGATGGCAAATGATAGGTCCATCGGAGCCGTGAAAATCACCTGGGTTATCCTGATATGTAGTGTCGGTTTCCACCTTGTTGAAATATGGCACTAATTGTTGGTAGTCCCATAAATCATTGCCCATATCAGACCAGTTGTCGTAGTCTTGAGGTATCCCTCTAAGGAATATTTGGCCGTTAATAGCACTCGATCCGCCAGTAACTTTCCCTCTAGGCACAGATATTTCTGCGTCATCTGTTCCTCTGGCCATATATTGCCAATTATGGTCACTAGTGGATATCTCCGTTCCAGTGGCATAGCCATATTTGACCTCCTCTGGAAGACTTTCAAGATCCGGGTAGTCGGGTCCAGCTTCTAATAAAAGTACTGATTTACTGGGATCTTCGCTCAATCGGGTTGCTAGTATAGATCCAGCTGAACCTGCTCCGATTATTATTGTGTCGTATTTCATTTTTAACGACTCCTTGGATCAAAATGGCTAATTTGCATCTTTTGAATTTTAACTTTATTCATCTATGAATTTTTTGAGCGCGTCTGGATCAATTTCTAAACCATGTCCCGGTCTTTCTGGTAAGGAAATCACTCCGTCTTTAGGCAAGACTGGCTCCTTGTATAGCTTGGATACTTCTTCTGCCGGACCAGTAAACTCTTCTGAAAATTCGTGCGGCCGTACAGCATTGGTTACGGTGGAGTAGAGGTGTAAACTAGCCATGGAGTTTGCTCCGACACTTGGGCTGTGCGGCATAACAATTTTGTTGTGAATGACAGCTAGTTCATAAACTCTCATCATTTCTGACAATCCACCGACGTTTAATACATCTGGTTGCAATATGTCGGGATTGCCAAGTGAAATCAGGTCTCGGAATCTCCACGATGAAATTTCTTGTTCTCCAGTAGAAACAGCACAATCAAGAGCGTCGACTACTTGCTTCAATCCGGGAAAATCATATTGAGGTAGAGGTTCCTCAAAATGGAAGATACCCAGCTCTTCAAATCTCCTTCCTTGTTCTATTGCGGTTGGGACAGAATATCCACAGTTTGCGTCAAATGCTAATGTGCAGTCATCTGGTAACCATTCACGGCATTTTTGAAAAATAGCGAGGTCCTTTTTGGGATTTGAATCCTGTCTGTAATCCCTCCAATCCATTCTCACCTTAAAAGCTCGGTAACCCTTGTCATAACCTTCTTGCACCTCTTCCAACATCTCTTCTGGGCTTTTACTCCAGCCATTACCTCTACTCCAGTAAAGAGGAATGTCGGTTCTTCTCGCGCCGCCTAAAAGTTGATATATAGGCAGATTGGCAGCCTTACCTGCTATGTCCCAGAGTGCAACATCCACTGAGCCTACAATTTGGGAGGGAAAGCGAGTTGCTTGCTGACCTTCGCCCAAAGCAAGTAATTCCCATATTTTTCTAGGTCGGGTTGGGTCGGCGCCAATAAGTAGTGGCTTTATTAACTCTTCTAGATACGCCCTTACAACGGTCAGATTTCTACCGGCTTCCGAAATTCCGGTTATTCCTTCGTCAGTGTGTACTTGTAAGAGAAGACGGCCAGGTCTCC
>TARA_B100000686_G_scaffold16639_1_pt1 | contig 10086 bp, 6 predicted proteins | sample TARA_B100000686 | Tara Oceans TARA_B100000686 (sample SAMEA2622733) | marine metagenome | biome: marine biome (ENVO:00000447); feature: marine epipelagic mixed layer (ENVO:xxxxxxxxx); material: "saline water (ENVO:00002010), including plankton (ENVO:xxxxxxxx)" | depth 150 m
GCTTGCGAACATCCTGAGCGGTGTTCTTAGCGGCCTGCATGGCCTTCCTAACACGAGTTCCGGCAGCGTTGTTGCCGCGGTCGTGCTTACCTGCGTCTCCTAGTGCGTCATTTAGTGCATCAATCATTCCCTGTACCATTTCTTCAACGGACATGGCGCGCCCGCTCAGACGACCGTCTTTATGCATTTGCACGGCAGGCACAGTGATATTGCTGCTAATTACTGAACAGGTCCGCGCCGAGAATAGGCAGTAACACCGAAGCATCCCCTTCAACAACAACCTGTGGTGCCTCGGGTCTCACTTTCCCCCAGGAGACCGCCTCTCTTAGACGAGCACCTGAGAGTGAACCGTCATGCTCTGGAGCAGTGGTAATGGCTACGGCCGAATCCAAGCCACCCCGATATTGATTCCACCAGATTACGTGATGCTTTGATATTCCCCCTCCAACCATCAAGGCATGACTCTCGTCGGCTGTCCAAGTAAGGTCTGATAGAACCTGCTCATCTGCTAGGAAGTCGATCATGAATGACGGGCTCTTCTGTCGATGCATGAACAACTGTGAGCCAATTGCTCCATCAGAAAGGCCGGGGATGACAATCGGGATTCGGTGCTTGGCAGCCCAGTGTAGGAGAGAACCCTCGTCTTCCATCCTATCACCGATTGCCCAGCACAATTCTACTGATCCGAATCCCAGCCACGGGTTATCGGGCTGGGCTGCCAAACGCTCTGCTTCAATTTCCTCTAGCCAAGGGAGCATCACTCTCTCGATGATTTCTCCATAGCACTCATTGGGCACGATTACGTTACCCAGTCGGTTGAGCCCCTCTTCACCTAGGGCAATGTCATCGAGCTCGAAGTCCCCGTGAAAATAATCCTGGTATGTTCGTGCAATGTCGTGATCTAACGTTCCGCAGGTGGTGATAACGACATTAAACATCTTGCGCTTTAACGCTTCTAGGAAGAATCCACGCGTGCCAGTTGCGCATAGGCAAGCCGGGAAAGAGAGCCAATTCAGAACCCCCTCCTGAGAACTCTTGTTCATTGCTTCCGAGAGCATATCTCGCGCATGAGCCAGTTTTGTTGCAGTAAAGCCACCCGCGCGAGACATCTGGTCAATCAATGACCCGACATTTTCAACCGCCGAGAAGTCGTAATCCTCGACGGGAGCGGTGAAATCGTCCTTGCTGTAGCGGGACACGACCCCTCGCACTGCTTCCCCGACTTCAATTCGACGCACTCTCTAGTTGGAAGATTCTGTCTCGCAATCGAGCTGCCCGCTCAAAGTCCAAGCGAGCTGCGGCCTGCCTCATCTCCTTCTCCAACTTCTTTCTTAGCTTAACCGACTCATCCTCATTCACTGGAGAAAGCACCTCTTCGGCCGCAGCGACCCATTCAGGTTGACTGACGTTGTCAAGCACCGAGTCAGAATTGTTCCAGACGCCTGCCCCGAGCCCGAATTTCTGTGCCAAACCTTCGAGACCCTTCTTGCCGGGAGCCTTCGCCACCATACGACGACCTCCTCCCTTTCCTCTTCCGGCCACACCCGAGACTAAATCCTCGACTTCTTCGCCCATCACAGGCAATGCCTTCTGGATGGTCCTAGGAGTGATTCCATGCTCTTCGTTGTACTCTGATTGCCGCTTTCGCCTCGACACAGTCTGTCCAATCGCCGCCTCCATAGCAGGAGATACTGAGTCCGCGTACAGGATCACCGAACCGCTCTCATTGCGACTGGCTCTACCGATAGTCTGTAGGAGTGAACGCTCGTTACGCAAGAAACCCTCCTTGTCTGCATCAAAAATTGCTACCAGTGAGACCTCAGGAATGTCCAGACCTTCTCTCAGCAGGTTGATTCCAACGATGATGTCAATGTGCCCCAAACGAAGCGCCTTGATGATCTCAGTTCTTTCGAGAGTGTCTATCTCGCTGTGGAGATAGTGGGCCTTGAAGCCCTGACGCTGCAGGTACTCTGCCACTTCCTCTGCGAACTTAATGGTCAACACAGTGACCAGCACCCTTTCATCTGCCTCGATTCTCATGCGAATCTCCTCTTCGAGGTTCTGGACCTGACCTGCTGTCTGACGAACCTCAATGCTCGGGTCGAGCAGGCCGGTGGGTCGAATTTCCATCGTCGCGATTCCCTCAATCTGCTCCATCAGATTCTCCATGGAAGTCCTACCTAGCGGTTTGTCTTTATCTGAGGGTAGAGCACCCCCTCCGCTCTGAACGTGCAGTAGTTCCTGCGGTACTTTCTGGTCTGTAACCTCAGCTAGATGGCGTAGTTCTCTCTCCCCTGGAGTGGCGCTGACGTAGACCATCTGATTGACGAGATTCTGGAACTCATCGATGCGCAATGGTCTGTTATCATAAGCCGAAGGAAGACGAAATCCGTGGTCAACGAGATTCTTCTTGCGCGAGAAGTCACCCCCATGCATACCCGAGACCTGAGGCAGAGTAACGTGCGACTCATCCATCACCACAAGGTACTTGTCGACTCCGCCATGGTACTTCTCCGCACACATTGCGAAGAAGTCGAGCAGGCAGTATGAGCGCTCGCCGCGTTGCCTACCGTCGAAGTGCATCGAGTAGTTCTCGACACCCTTGCATGACCCAATCTCGGACAGCATCTCGAGGTCGAATCTGGTTCGCTGCTCGAGACGATGCGATTCTATATCCATGGCTTCGCTGTGGAACCAGTCCATCCGCTCATCGAGCTCGTGTTCGATATCCTCGAGAGCCTGATTGAACCTCTCCTCGCTGGTCATGTAGAACTCTCGCGGGTGAATCCACGCTTCCTCGAAGTCATCGAGCGGCTCCCATGAAACGGCCTCGCAGGCCTGAATACGCTCTATACCGTCCCAGCCGAATCGGATACGCAACGGATCGTCACGACTCGGCATCCAGATGTCGAGAACCTCTCCACGCAGACGGATGTCGCCGCGTGCTATTTCAGCAGCCGTCCTGCGATACTGTAGGCCGACTAGTTTCTTGACCACTTCCTGAGGGTCGGCCCTCTCACCGATCGCGAGTCTGAGGTGATTCTGCTGGAACACCTCAGGAGGGTTTAGGCCGTAGATTACCGAGACCGTGCCCACAGCAATCACATCGGGTCGTGACACGAGTGAGGCCACAGTGGAGAACCTCTCTTGCTCGATACGCTCGTTCATCTGCAACTCTTTGTCGATGTACAGGTCCCTGCCGGGGATGTAGGCCTCAGGCTGGTAGTAGTCGTAGTAACTGACGAAATATTCCACTGCATTTTCTGGAAACAGCTCGCTCATCTCCTGCCACAATTGGCGCGCCAACGTCTTGTTATGCGAGAGAATTAGAGTTGGAATCTGCAACCTCTCGATGACCTTGGCCATCGCGAATGTCTTACCTGAGCCGGTGACACCAAGCAACACACAACGCTCCTGACCGTTCTCGATTTGCTCGACCAGTTTGTCGATTGCCTGCTGCTGATCGCCAGCCGAGTCGTAGTCTGATTTCAGAGTGAATATGGCCGAATCTACCATCACATCACCCCAGCCAAAGCGAGGCTGGCTAGCAGAGCCCAGCCAGTTATCATTGAGGCATTGAAGAGAGTTTTCTGGAAGGCACCCATCGCCTCGTCCGAATCCAAAGATGCCTGCGCCCCCTTGGTCATCACGACGAGGTTCACTAAAGCCATCACGACAGCTGCGGGAATCCATAGAGAGTAACTATCTCTGCCATCAGCCGACTCGTTCAATCCTGTGAGCACGAAGCAGAGCGCCCAACTCATGGTCAGGGCCACACTCATTCCAGTGGTCGCCCTGTCCCCATACGCAGATGGGAACGATTTGATTCCCTGATCACGATCCACATTTACATCCATGCGCGCGTAGTTCACATCAAAGGCAGCGATCCAAAGCGCTACACCCATCGAGATGAAGAATATTTCAGGATACCACATGAAGCCATCGTCAACTCCAGTGATTGCACCCCATCCGTGAACATCGGCGGCGAGTGCTACCCAGGCACCCGCGGGAGCTAGTCCCAGACATAGTCCCAGCCACAGATGACAGATCCATGACACCCTCTTCGTGTACGGATATATCATGAACGCGAGCACGGGTAACCAGACCATCTGCAGCGCCACTTCGTTCAGCATCCATGCGGAGAATGAAAGAGTCGCCAAGAAGGCGACAGCGAGCCCCCAGGCAGTCTGTTTAGACATCAGACCAGAAGGCAGGTGTCGGGATGCAGTACGCGGATTCTCGGCATCGATTTCGCTGTCTATTATTCGATTAAGCACCATTGCCAGACCTCTGGCACCCACTGCTGCCAGTAGTATCCACATCAGGTCTAGCGAGCTGGAGCCGAACTCAGCTTTTGCCAGTACGTAGCCAATTAATACGAAAGGCAGTGAGAACAGAGTGTGCTCGACCTTCACGAACTCAAGAATCTTCTTTATTCCCATTAGTAACCCCCCTCAGCCAGCCATGCATCCACTCGCTCGGCCACCTCGGGGTCGTGCAGGGTCATTCCCGGCCAGCGTCTAACTGGTAGAGGGCCCCTGTTCGATGGAATCGGAGCGGTAGCATCCCAAGCAATGCGGCCACCTGTCTCATCGAAGTGCAGGTCGCGACCCACATCAAAGCGGCAGAATAGCTGCCATAGCATGCGTCGACGCCAGTCTTCACTAGCAAGATATGCATCATCGTCTGTGATAAACAGCCAGCGCAGATTCTCCGCTGCCTCAAGCGACCAGATTGATTCACAGATTTCGCGAATAACCTTGCGCTGTCTACCCGCACCATCCTCGCTGATTCTCTCCATACTGCTCTCGGGTTTAGGTCCGCCCTCGATATCGGTCGTTACCACCAGCATGGATGGCCTCAGCATCCTCGCCTGAATCACTCCACTGACTGCGGACGCTGAGACTGCCAACGATTCCGGGCAGCCTTGCTGCTCAGGCAAATCGCTGTGCGGATCGCCCTTTGGCGTCGAAGTCGCATCGATGATCAACTTATCGTGAACGTTGTCCCAAGGGGCTGCATGAGCCAGAGTATCCGCTACCATTCCCCGCAGGAGCACCAAATCCTCAGGGATGTGGACGCGGTAGTCTATGGCATCCAGCAGGGCATCGAGATCCTTGACTGGGTGATCCTCATCGACCACTACCACGACCTTCTGGAACATCAGTTGCCCTGCACCCAGAAGTCCTAGCGCTGTCTTGCGCCCCTGTCTGGGGTAGCGCTGCTTGGAGGCTACTATGGCGAAGTTGTGAAAACCAGTCTCGAGTGGCAGAAACAAGTCGGCTACGTCACGGTGTTGGAACCGAAGCACAGGCAGAAAAGCATCCCCGACCGCCTCACCGAGGTATCCGTCCTCCATCGGTGGTGTGCCGACGATGGTCATCGGTACCATTGCATCTCTGCGATGGGTGATTCTAGTCACGTGCATCACCGGGTAAGGCTCAGCCAGAGAATAGTAGCCGAAGTGATCTCCGAAGGGACCTTCCATCCGGGTCTCTCCCGGCACGGTGTATCCTTCGATGACGATATCACAATCAGATGGCACCCACAAATCGTTAGTCTTGCACTTCACAATCGGCAACCTCCTGCCTGAGAGCAATCCTGCAAACTCATACTCGCTCAGATTGTCCGGCAGCGGAGCGATTGCACTGAATGTCAATTCAGGTGGCCCACCTAGGCAGATTGCTACTGGCATTCTGCCTGTTGCCGCATCTGCGTGGTCCGCGCCATGCTTGTGAGCCTGCCAATGCAAACCAACCTCAGTTGGACCGAACACCTGACTTCGGTACATTCCCATGTTGTGCTCACCAGTCGTTGGGTCTGCTGTGACAACCAAAGGCAATGTCATGAATCTGCCACCATCTTCTGGCCAGGTCTTCGGAATCGGAAGTACGGTAACATCAGGCTCTTCCATCACAACCTGCTGACAAGCGCCTCTTGAAGTCCTGCGAGGTGCCATCGACATACCATCTAGGGCCAGTCCGATGCCCTTCCAAGGGGCTCGTATAATTGCGCCCACATCCGGCTTCATCAGAGCCGTCATCTTCTCTCCGACTTCCTTGGGCTCAGTGACCCCTAGAGCCCGGTTGGTTCGGTCTCTGGTGCCGTAGAGATTCATCAACAGTGGAAATGGGCTGATACTGCCGTCAGGCAAACGAGGCTGCTCAAACTTAATTGCCGGCCCGCCCCGCTTCACCATGCGGTCAGCGAAGCACCCTGCCTCGAGTTCGACATCCACTGGATCGGGGATTCTGAGGAGCTCTCCCGACTCCTCGAGGGACCCGACGAAGTCGGACAGCCGCTTCCAACCCACGACTGTCCGGAACACTCACAGAATGAGAATGTTCGCTCGCCATCGTAGATGGCGGAACCGACGGTTTCTTTGATGCTAGACCTTCCCGCAAGGCCATGGGAGATGCGGTGAACACCTGCGATGTACTAGTCATCGGAGCTGGTCCAGGGGGCGGAAACGCCGCTTTACAGTCCGCTAAGAACGGTCTTTCCACTATTCTAATCGAGGACCACCCGGCCATTGGAACTCCTGTCCACTGCGGCGAGTGCATCTCTGAGATCGCATGCCAGAACTTAGGACTAAAACTCCCTGAACATGTAGTTAGCATGGAGGTGCACGGGATTCGTGTAATCTTCCCCGACGGCACCGAGAAGTGCTTGACTGAGGAGGGGTATGTCCTTGAGAAGCACCTGTTTGAGAGATGGATTGCAGATGAGGCCGTGGCAGCGGGAGCCAGCATGCATCTCAATCACAAATTATCAACTATGGAGAGAATCGAGGAGGATGGCAAGTTCGCCGGCTGGCTTTGTGATGGAAAGGGCGACAACTTCCCAATTCAAGCGAAGATAGTCATTGACGCATCGGGCGTCTCTGCAGTCTGCTCGAAGATAGTCAAACCCGACGGCGAAAAACCACTCAACGAGATGGGCCAAGTCGTCGCAGGTATGCAGTACGAGATGCTCGAAGTTCCAACTGACGGCTATCTTGACTTCTATATCTGGCCCGAGTACGCAGAGAAAGGATATCTGTGGATGATTCCCAAGTGCGATGGAAGGGCCAATGTGGGATTAGTCACAGAAGACAGACCACGTGCGAAGAAGGCCTTGGACGAGTTCATTGACATAACCCACTTCAAGGAGCTCGAGCAGGTTCACCCACCTTGGAAGGAGAAGGGTACCCATGCCTTCGGAGGGACCATCCCAATCTCCGGACCATTTGCCAACACCCACTATGACGGACTGATGCTAGTGGGTGATGCCGCCGGCTTTACATCGCCTCTTTTTGAAGGCGGCTCACACCTTGCTCTAAAATCTGCAGTTTATGCCGCTCAGACCGCTGCTGCGGCTATATCAGAAGGTGACCTGAGTGGATCTAGATTGTCCGAGTACACTAAACTCTGGAAGGATGAATTTCCGCCTTATGACAAGATTCTCAATGGCAAGAACGCACTTTTCAATCTGACAGACGATGAGATGTCGTTGATGGCCCGATGCTTCCCCAATGAGATGTCAGATATGGGGGCTAGCGGAAAGGCCATGGTAGCGCTTAGACTTCTCGTTAGAAAGCCCGGACTCTACTTCAAGCGAATAGTCCCAGCAATGCTGGCATTCGGATACAGCCGTGCCAAGTACTACGGGTGGTGATCCGCATACTCCCTAATTTGGGACTCTTACTAATCGCTCTCGCAGTGTTGACCAGCTTGCATCAGGCTTTGCGGCCCGAGAAAGCCGGGGACATTCTAGCTAGACACGTCACTCTAGCAGCACAGATTTCCCCATTCGCATTACTAGTGGGTGCTTTTGTGGTCGACGCCTCAAGCCTCGACCTCGTTGCTAGATACGGTGGTGCCGGCCTGCCGCTGCTTTACAGAATCTCTGCGGTTTGGGGTGGCAGAGCGGGACCGCTTCTACTCTGGGCAGCTCTACTCGGAATCGTAACTTGGATGATGGCTGAGAAGGATAAGCCAGCGAGACTTGAGATTCGAATAATGCATGTCTTGGTGGCATCAATCATCCTAGTTTCATGGTTACTCGAGCCATTCGCTCCTGCCGGGCTGCAGCAAGGTGAACTCCACCCTCTGCTACAGACCGATTTGATGGTCATTCACCCACCGATCGTATTCGCATACTACTCATTGTGTCTGGCAACCGCCAGCGTTGCAATAGCCGGTGTGCTCAGGCACGACTCCTCGGAGTCGATTCACGAATCACAACTGTACTGGGCTAGAGCCGCCTTTCTAGTAGGCACGATAGGAATCGGTTTGGGTGGTCTGTGGGCGTATACAGTACTCGACTGGGGTGGCTACTGGGCTTGGGACCCAGTAGAGACTGGCTCACTTCTGCCTTGGCTGGCCTTGCTACTGGTGATTCATGTCAGGGCCCAACCGGGTTCGAAGGCCATCTCTGCTTCACCTGCGATAGCAATCATTGCTGGAGCGTTGGCTTTCCATGCCACAATGGTAACTCGTGCAAACGGAGTCTGGGCATCTGTCCACGCCTTCGTCGCCGATGGAGAGGGATCGCTGTCCGAAGATCCCTATCTGAGAGTTCTCGAGATTGCAGAGTTTAGCCCTGTAGGAATTGAAGTCACATCGTACCTGATTGTCATGGTTGCGATGTTCTGCTTCGCCATACTGCATTTGCTTAGAGAGCAGAGGAAAGCAGTGTCTTCAGAAGGTGGAAAGACTATGCTCGAAGAGACTCCAGCGATGTCGAGACTGCTGATTCTGGCATTCCTCGTAGTCGCCATTTGGATTGGCTCAACCGCGATTCTGGCGGTTGGACTAGCACTGATGCTGTTGATTGTCAACGGCGACTCCCAGCGACCTGCGATGCATTGGGTTACGCTGGGAGTCGTGATGATGCTGTTCTCCAGTTGGCTGTGGATATCTGATATCCAGCAATCGGTCGCCGGTATGGTACCTTTCCTAGCACCTTGGCTACTATCTCCTGAGAATGAGAACGAGTTCAAGTCATTCAGACTACCGTTCAAGAGTGCCTCAGCAAGAACTCGAGTTGCAAAAATGATTCCTTGGTACGGCGGCACAGCCTTCCTGCTTCTGACATGGCTGCTCCTGACTGTAGAGATTGACGGGCCGAGCCTAGAGGCGCACGAGTTCTACGGTGCACCCCTTCTGGCCATACTCGCATTGGGTCTGGTATTGTATGGATGGGGTCGCTCACTACCAGCAGACAAGGGCCCCGTTGCAATGGGCCTCGCGCTGGTCGCATCAATCGTTCTGGCAGCATACAGCGATAGTCTTCCACTTCCCGGCGACCCCAAACTCGTAGTTACCAGCGGCATCACCAGAGGCGCAGTGGGTGCATTCGTGCTGACATGGCTGCTAATCTCGCTTCCTGTCACCGCGAAGCAGGCTTGGCTCACAGTGAAGAAAGTCACACCCCGTTTACAAGCCGGCGGTATGGGGGGCAGCAACGCAGCCCGCGCGAGACTGCTCGGCTCGCACCTCGCTCACCTCGGAATCCTATTGCTTCTGGTTGGACATGTGATGACTACGACACTTCTGGACCGCTCAGACCCATCGCACTTGGTAACCCTCGAGAGAGATCAAGTGGTATCGTACGAGGGCTACGAGATGGTTTTCGTCGGAACCGATATGTTCGCCTCCGACCATGATGACTACGACTTCCCAGTGGGAGACGGCTTTGTTGGAGTTTCAATCGAGGTCTGGAAGGACGGCGAACTAATCGAGACTTTGAGGCCAGGTATGCTGCGTTTCGATTCTCCCAGCGGGGCCATCAACTCACGCTCCGAAGTTGACAGGATGAGCAGACTGTCTGGAGATACAATCGTGATTCTCGATTTGGCTCAGTCCAATGACCTGCTGAGCTCGATGATTCTAGGAGACTTGGAAACAGTCGAGACCGTCAGGGTCACAATCTACGATTTGCAGGGCAGTCATTTGGTCTGGTTGGGCTGGGCACTCATTATGTTGGGTGGTTTAGCGGCCCTGTTGAGCAGCCGTGAAGCGGCTGATGAAGAGGAGTAGACCGTTCCTATACATCCTTCGGGTGGACCGAGCGTATCAAAAAGGGGCGATAGGTCGGCGGGTC
>TARA_B100000686_G_scaffold354296_1_pt1 | contig 10064 bp, 8 predicted proteins | sample TARA_B100000686 | Tara Oceans TARA_B100000686 (sample SAMEA2622733) | marine metagenome | biome: marine biome (ENVO:00000447); feature: marine epipelagic mixed layer (ENVO:xxxxxxxxx); material: "saline water (ENVO:00002010), including plankton (ENVO:xxxxxxxx)" | depth 150 m
TTATGGATTTATTTGAATCATTTATTATTTCATCCATTGAATTAACATGTGACAAATCCGTACCTGTCAAAAATGCAACAGGCCCATGACACTGAATGCAAAAACGTTCTCCTGTTTCTGGAAAATGATCAGTATTTTGAACTTTTTTCCATCTTGAAAAAAATATGGGATCTTTCATTGAATAAGCATGCATCGATTTCGACCATTCTTCATAATGTTCCTCATGACATGATTTACAATTTTGTGAATCTTCAAAATCAGTTACTAATAAATCAGTATTCGTAATTTCACCCAATTCATTCAATTCATATTTTTTATAAGGAAAATTTTCAATTGAATTTGGATTTTGTACTTTCTCACACGAAATAAAAAGAATTGTTAGAATAAGAAATGAATAAATAATTCTCATATGCACTTAATTATTTTTCCATAGCCTTAATACCTGCAGACATGGCATGCATGCCTAAATATATTGATTTTATCTTTTCACCATCATTTGAATCAAAAACATGCAAATAATCATCACCACGGCCACTGACATATATTACACTCCCATCTGAACTCATGTCTATTCCATGTAACATTGAAAATTCCTCTGAAACATTTTCCCAAATTAATTCCATGGCATTATTTTCATGACCAATACATGCTACACCAGAATATCCCGGTTTTCCTGGATCACCAGCCAATGCAACATAAAACCGATTAGTATTAACGTCAGATACAATATGCCAAGGGGTTGAATAAGATGAAAATTGAATGGTATCTAATAAAGTCATTGAATTAGTATTCCATAATTGTATTTGACCAGGAATTTGCTCATTTCCCGCATTAGGATCATACCAAGTACCTGCAGAGCAAGTTATCAATAGCAATTCATCATTAATTGTAACACATTGAATAGGCTTTAATCGTTGTGTCGCTAAATTGGAAGGGTTTCCTACTGATGGATCCAAACTAGCACCTTCTATTAAACCTGATGATGTAGAAATTTTATATACCCAATCAGCTGTATTGCTAATAGTATATACATAATCACCATCATCATTTATTGACAACCCATGAGGAGCAGGTGAATTAATCTCAAACTCATTTGAAGAAAGCAAATTTTGATTGGAATAATCAATTTCTTGCACAATACTTGATGTAGAACCTGTCATCATGCCAAGCATAGGCATCATTCGAGAAACATATAATTTTTTATTTTGTTTACTTGATGCTAACAAAGCAGGTGAATCACCAACCCAAATATTATCAAGTAGCTCATTTGTTTCAAGTTCATATTGCCCTATATAACCACTGGAAATAGTTGATACAAACCAAAACCCATTTAATTCATCTAATTCTATAAAATGAGGCGTATGATTTCCCATGTCCATCATTCCACCATTTTCCATGCAATGACTCATTGTGCCCATTGACATCCATTCACACGTAGTCGCTGAATTACATTCAGCCTCATTTAACTCCATACATTCATCAGCAACATCCATGCAATGACTCATACCCCCCATTGACATCCATTCACAATTTTCATCCAAATTACATTCATCTTCCAATGAATAATCAGAACAAGCAAGAAGTGAATAGTCAATGTCTATATAATTAATACTGCCACTCTTAACATCAACAATACCCACTTGATCAAATGCTTGCAAAGCAACATAAACTTTTTCATCAGGCAAATCATAACCAGAAGATTCAAACAAACTACAAGCATAAATATTAATTAGACATACAATGATACAAATCTTTTTCATTTTAATTTCCTTTCAACTAATGATGCATGTAAACTCCATCACCCCATTCAATAATTTCAATTTTCACTGGCGCAGTTCCTTCTTTAACAAAACCTAATTTCTTTGCTGCTCCAAAACTACAATCTAAAATTCTACCATCTATGTATGGACCTCTATCATTAATTCGAATTATTTGAGATTTTCCATTATTTTCATTAGTTACTCGTGCAATGGTGTTAAATGGCAATTCTTTATGAGCAGCAGTAATGCCATACATATCAAATATTTCTCCATTTGCAGTCAGTTTCCCATGGAATTTAGGTCCATAATACGATGAAATTCCTTTATAAATTTTCTTAGATTTATCTAATGAAGATTTTTTATTATTCTTTTTTACATATGTATTTTTTTTAGAGGAATTAATACCAGACTGATACCTTGGAGAAGGTGTACAACTAATGGCAATACAAAAGACGAAAAAATAAATAAAACTCTTAATTAGAATGGTATTTTACTCCTCCGATCAAATCCTTAATGTCATTAATACCATTTTCCTTTAAATAGTTTTGAAGTTCTTGTTTCAAAACTGGACCAATATTTGGGTTTTGATAATTCATTGTTCCTATCTGCACTAAACTTGCACCTGCCAATACAAACTCCAATACATCATTCAAACAAGAAATTCCTCCAATACCTATTATTGGAATCTCAACAGCTTTATATATTTTATGTACATTTGCAATGGCAACAGGTTTTATTGCAGGACCTGATAAACCTCCAAAATTTGTATGAATTTTAGATGTTCTGGTTTTTATGTCAATAGCCATTCCAACAAGTGTATTTATCGCACTTAATGCATCTGCTCCTGCAAATTCTGCAGCTTGTGCTATTTCTTCAATTCGAGTAACATTTGGCCCTAATTTCATGATAAGTAACTTTTTTGTCCTACTTCTCATTTCAGAAGTAAGTTCTTTAGTCATTTCAGGACTGACACCAAACTCCATCCCACCTTTTTTTACATTTGGACATGAAATATTAATTTCATAACCAATATGTTTTCCATCTGTTGATTCCAAAATTTCTAAAGTTTGCAAATAATCTTCCAACTTTGATCCTGCTATGTTAATTAAAACATTTGTATTCAAATTGTTTAAAAATGGAATAATATCTTTACAATATTTATCAACTCCAAGATTAGCCAAACCAATTGAGTTTAACATACCAGAACTCGTTTCACAAATACGAGGAGGAGGATTGCCTTCTCTTGGATTAAGAGTAACTGATTTAGTAATTATTCCACCCCATTCATTTACTTCAGCCAATCCTTTGACTTCATGCCCATATCCATATGTTCCACTTGCTGTTAGCAATGGAGAAGAAAATTCAATATCACGAATTTTTACCCGCATTTAATAATCTCCTTGCTCGAAAAAATAGGTCCATCAACACATGCTAGGGCATAGCGATTTCTATAAGTATTCTCCAAATTAGATTCCACATTTTTTTCTACGGTACATCCTTGACAGATACCTATACCACAAGCCATTATTGTTTCTAAAGCCAAATCACATTTTATGTCAAATTTATCTGAAAATGATTTTAGCGATTCCATCATTTTAGGAGGTCCACATGAAAATATTTTATTATCATTTTGATTATCATGTTTAGACAAAAATAATGATAATGCATCAACAACATTACCAGATATGCCCAAAGTTCCATCATCTGTAGTCATATATATATTGTTTTCTAAATCATGATCTAAAAAATGTTCATTTTTAGTTCTAGCACCCATTATTAATAAATGATCAATTTTTTTTAATAATAACTCATTATGAAGATTTAATATTGGAGCAATGCCAACGCCTCCACCAATGATAATCGGATAATATCGATCATAACCTGTCCAACAATTTCCAAGTGGGCCAATATAATCAACTTCTTCTCCTTCTACCCATCTCATCATTATTTTTGTACCCTCACCAATTGGTTTATAAATAATGCTTATTTCATCATCACCTTGACTCGCAATACTCATGGGACGTCTCATGACGCTTTGAAATTTTTTTGAAGGCAAAATATTAATAAATTGTCCTGGACGTGAAACCTTAGAGACATTTAATGACTTAATAGTCGCCTCATAAATTCCACTTGCTATTTCAACATTGGATATCACTTGCCCAATTTCATGGAATATTGAATGCTCTTTGTTAATCATAATGGTGACCTGATAATTAATTCTTGGTTGATTTGAATTTTATTCGGATCATCAAATTGTTGTTTATTATCATGGAGCAATAATTTCCAAGCATAGGGGTCTCCGTATTTTTGTTCTGCAATTTTCCATAGAGTATCACCATCTCTCACCACATATCTAGAATCTTCTTTTTTCACATTATCATCCATAATCGATTCAACTTTCATTTTCAATACCTGATATGGAAAAATCAAAGTAGAATCAAACCCCATCAATTCTTTATTCCATTCATAAATTAATGACCACTTTTTTGCATCCCCCAATACAGATGAAGCAATTCCATATAAAGTTTCTCTCTTTTTAACAATATAATCCTGATACATCAATTCATTATTTTCAGAATCATTAAGACTCTGCACTTCATCTAAGAAATCATTATTAAAATTATTTCCTAAAATGTTTTCTTCTATTATGATAGTAGAATCAATATCATAATCATTGGGCATTTTATTTTTTAAAGATGTGTCCAAAACTAATGTAGCATTATCGATATTAATGTCATTTTTGTCAAGTTTATTAATAGAATCATTTAAATTTGAGGTAATTGTATCAAGTGTGATAAAACTAGTATCCATTGGCATATTTATTGAATCTGTTGAGTCAGAAAAAAAACTTAAATAATCATCACACACATTAATCAAATCATCATGGCTTGAAAGCAAATCATCATTTAATATACTCATATCAAAAATTGATTGAATTAAAATAGAATCATTGGTAAATGATGAATCAGAATATTCGTTTGATAAAATTTCCATCCACTTATCATCATGCTCTATGTTTAATGAAGACTTTAAAGCTTTTGCCCTATATTTTGATTGATTATGATTAATTATCAATTTTTTATAATAAAAATTTGCAGAGTCTAATAATTCTAATTCATAATGGAACAAATTACCAATTAGAAATAATAATGAATCAACTTGATTATTAATAATTGTACTATCTTTTATCACTTCACCAGAAGGTTGTTGTCTACTTTTTATATCAGATAAAATTTTATTATAATCACGTATTGTAGATTTGAAATCATTTGCAGCATCTTTATATTTTGATTTTTCTCCTTTGGTAATTTCATCCAACAAAACCTGAGTTGAATCAAAATCATGTGAACTTTTAAAATATTCAATAGCTCTATAATATTTTATGGCTTGTTGTGAAATTGACTTCTGTATTTCTAAATCCTTCTCTATTATTTGTAAGCGATTTTCTACTTTTGCATAATATTCATGTGCAGGAAATTTCTCTACAAATTCTTTATAATTTTTAACTGCCAAACCTAAATCATTCAAATAATAATCACTAATATATGCTCGAATATACCCAGACAAAGTATCACCATATTCATTATAAAGTCGATTGAATTCATTGTAAGAATCTATTTGTGAAATCTCACCGATTGCCCATGCATGGTCTCTTTTGTTTTTCATATGCATGGTTAATGACGTATCAACTTTAGAAGAATCAGAATTTAAAAAAATAGAGGATGGATATTGTTCTTCAAGATTTGAAAGCCACATCCCTTCAGAATCAAAATATGACAATACATATAAAGACTGCTCAGCAAAGGGGGAATGAGGATATTCATCAGCTAATGATTTAAATTTAGAAAATGATGATTCTTTATGATTAAAATCATATAACAACATTTCTCCAATCATAAAAAGCAATGAATCTGGTTTTAATTCTCCAGAATTAAACTTAGATGATTCAGAAGGGAAATTCTTATTGAATTTTTCTTTAGCCTTAGAATCGAGGGCCTCCTCACTATTTTTTTCATATTCACCATTATCTATTACAGCATCATTAGAATTAGAAGCTACGTCAGAATATAATTCCAATAATGATTCATACTGATTAATTTTTGTCATCATGTCTTGAGATGCGCGACCATAAAAAGAAGACCTTTTAACTTCCTTAGCATTTTCAAAATATTCTAACGCCAAATCAATATTGAAATCTTCCATAAGCGCCAATATTCCTAATTGATAAAATGCTTCAGACATTTCATCTTTTTTAGAATTAGGATATTTTTCTACCATCATGCCAAACATTTCTTTAGCCAATTCATTATCACCCCAAGTTTTATATACTTTCCCTAATTCTAATTCTAATTGCATGAATTCATTAGAAAATTCACTCATGGACAATAAACGTTGAATTTCTGAAATAACTGCTTCAAAATTTGCTAATTCTCTTTGATACTGAACCCACTTCATTCTAGCATCAATCCGAACTTTCTGAGTGGCAACATCTGCGAGATCTAATAAATATTTAGAAGCTTTATCTTTATCTTCATTATTTTCAGCAATAAATATCAATTTACTTAACATTGATACTTGTTTTGATTTTGATGGAGCAAAATCTGATGCTCTTTCATAATTATAATATGCTTCATTTACATCATTTTCCATTAATGCAATTTCAGCCAATATGTTATGAATCAAATAGTTTTTTTCTCGGTCTTTATTTTGTTTCATCATGAGAATATTTATCTTGTCTTTTGCTCGCCCAATCAAATCCATCCTTAAATATGTGTATGCAAGCCAAATTTCTGATAATCCATAATATTTACTTTGAGGGTAATCTCTCAATAATTGCTTGAAATAACTCTCTGCAATGGCAGACTCTCCTCTTAAAAATGATGCTTTTGCAATAATAAACACTGCATCATCAACATACCTACTCTCAGGATATTTCCTTAAAACAATTTTACTATTATCAATTGCTTCACCAAGAAGTTTTTTTGCTTGAGAAGGAAGTTTTTCATCTTCTATTATTGGCGATTCTTCTATGATAATCAATGCTTTCTTATATGAATTTTCAGCATTATAAAAAGTATTAAAATAGACACAGGAAAAAAAATAACAACCCATAATCAAAAGGGACAATCTAAATAAGCGGTTCATTTGTTTATATTTTTCATCATTTATGATTATAAATATATTGTTAACATATGAATACCAAAATAGTTCATTTTAATAAATTACATGAACTATTTAGGAACAGTGTCATCTAAATTTTCTTCTTTAATATAAGACCGCCACTGCTTTCTTGATTCCAAAGCACGTAGAATGGCAATGCTTGAAACAAAAAATAGGATAAACAACGTAAATATTACCCAATAAATATTTTGCCTATTAAAAAAAATTAATAAAAAAACAAGAAGTAACCAACTAAAACGATATAATCTAGTAAAGAAAATCATGTCATTTTCCTAAAGTATAATTTAATCAAATTAAATTTTCAACATACAAAGTTTATTCAATTGTATTTAAATAAAATGTATTTCATATTGTATGATAATTAAAACCCTTATATTATAATGGAACTTTTTTATCATTTTATTATTTAATAAATTAAAAATAGGAGCAAAAATGAAGAACATACTATACTTGGGCTATTTATGTCTCGCACTATTTATCATAGGATGTAGTTCAAAGTCTGGACCAGATCTCTCACCAGAAGCCTCTCGTAAAACTCTTAAGAATGTACCTGGTTGGTATTTAGACAACCCTACAAAAGAAGGATTTATTTATGAAGCTGCCGATGGAACTAGCCAATCAATGCAACTAGCTGTTGATAAAGCAAGAGTTGCTGCTGTTACAAATTTATCTCAAATGATAAAATCTGAATGGTCAGGGTACACGAAAAGAGTTCAAGAAGAAACAGGACTATCCTCTGAGTCTAAATTATTAGATCAATTTTCAACAACCTCCGAGAATACGATTTCAAATCAACTTGAAAATGTTAAAGTTGTAAAAAGAGAAATTCAAGTTGAAAATAGTAATGGAATGAAAATATACCATGCATTCGTTTTAGTAGAGTTTGATGAACATGCTGCTGCTGCACGGCTTCTATCTAAAATAAAAGCAGATCAAGCTATTTATGAAGCAATTAGAGCTGCAGAATTAGTAGAAGAAATGGAAGAAAAAGTTGAAGCTTATAGGCAAAGATATAAATAATGTTCATTCTTTTATAAAATAAAACAAAATAAGCTCAATTGTAACTTATAAAAAGACCTCATTTTCATGAGGTCTTTTTATAATGGCCAAAAATATAATATAAGTGGAGTACCCATTATTACAATTAATATTTCCAATGGCAAACCCATCTTCCAATAATCAGAAAACTTATATCCCCCAGGCCCTAAGATCAATGCATTACATTGATGGCCAATTGGCGTCAAGAAAGCACATGATGCACCTATTGCAACTGCCATTAAAAATGCATCAGGATTAACTCCCATTGCAACAGCAATACCCACTGCTATAGGTGCCATAATTAACGCTGTAGCAGCATTATTAATAATATCTGACAATGACATTGTAATAACCATGATGATTGCCACAGTAAGCCATATTGGCAAATTTTGTGTAACATCAACCATAGCCATGGAAATCATTTCAGTGATGCCTGTATGTTGAAGTGCATCACTAATAGGCATCATTGCCCCTAATAGAACAATTATGGGCCAATCAATTTGATCATATAATTCTCTAACTGATAAAATTTCACTAAATAAAAAAAATAAAATTGCGCCTAAAAAAGAAACTGTCGTAGGTAAGATTCCAAGCATACTAATTATAATTGAACCCATGAAAACTGACAAAGCAAAACTCACTTTAGAAAAAACACCTACCTGAACTTCTCGATGTTCCAAAGGAGCCAAATTTAGAATAGAAATATTTTCATTCATATTATCTAGCCCACCTTGTAATAATAATACGTCACCTACTTGGAAAATAACATCAGACAATCGTTTTTTAAGGGGCTGATCTTGACGAGCTAAAGCCATTACAGTTAATGAATTAGATGTTCTTCTTCGAAAATATGTTCGATCACGATTAACTAATGGAGAATTTGGCATGACTAATACTTCTCTGAAAACTGTAGATTCATTTTTCAATTTATCTATGCGATCTCTCATTTTCTTGATTAATCGAATACCATGTTGATCCATTAATAATTTTAAATCTACTGGATCTGCCTTAATTTGAAATCTATCATTAATTTGAATAAGTTGATCTTCTTTTACTGGCTGAATTTTTTCATCAATAGCTATTCTATTAACTATTACAAGCCTCTCATCTGTTATTTTTTCTATCTCATTTATTTTTTTCCCAATAAAACTACTATTTTCAGGAATTCTAATCTCAGTCATATAATCATTAATTGAAAACAATGATTCATCTTTACTTTTACTTTGCTGTTTTTTTGGAATCAAACGCCAACCAAATAATGTAACAAATAATAATCCTAAAAGAGCAATTATGCCACCTACATATCCAAAATCTAACATTCCAAAAGGTTCAGGATGAAAATTGTGTATGTTAATACCATTTGTAGAGAAATATTTTGCAGCATTGGATCCATTATCTAGTAACGCTTGATTTTTCAATTCTAAGTATTGTGTTTCTCTTAAAGTGGAAATAATTATATTAGGTGGAGTACCAATCATTGTAATCATGCCTCCTAAAATACTAGCAAAAGCCAATGGCATCAAAATTATACTAGGAGACCTTCCATGCTTCAGAGAGGTCTTTATCGCAACGGGCAACATCAATGCCAACGCACCTACATTATTCATGAATGCTGAAAAAATAGAAACAAGGCTACTTAAACTAAAAATATGTATGTTTCTCTTTTTTGAGAATGGCATTATCAAATAAGATAGCATATCTATCACTCCAGAATTCCTCAAAGCACGACTTAGTATAAGTACGGCTGCTACAGTAATAACAGCAGGATGACCAAACCCTAAAAAAACATTAGCAGGGTTTTTAATTAAATTTGAATTTTCTCCACCTAACAAAACATCTAAAATAAATAACACACATAGAGCAAATATTGCCACTATATCATATCTCCATTTTCCCCAAACAAATAAAGAAAATGTAATTATTAAAATTATAGTTATGGCTATTTGATCAATTGTCATCAAACAAAAATTTTTTTAATAATATCTATTGAAAATACAATGGTATTATTAAATAAGTTAGAAAATTAATTCAATAATTTAGCGGAAACGTGTGGGAATCGAACCCACCTTCCAGTTTAACCCGGAA
>TARA_B100000686_G_scaffold299552_1_pt1 | contig 10044 bp, 11 predicted proteins | sample TARA_B100000686 | Tara Oceans TARA_B100000686 (sample SAMEA2622733) | marine metagenome | biome: marine biome (ENVO:00000447); feature: marine epipelagic mixed layer (ENVO:xxxxxxxxx); material: "saline water (ENVO:00002010), including plankton (ENVO:xxxxxxxx)" | depth 150 m
GTCTTTAGCAGCAGGAGGGCATTTAACTCATGGAGCGAAGCCAAATCAATCTGGTAAATGGTTTAAATCAGTTCAATATGGAGTTAGAAAAGATAATGGTTTTATTGATTATGATGAATTAGATAATTTAGCTCAGGAACATAATCCTAAGTTGATTATAGCTGGAGCCTCTGCTTATTCTAGACATATTGATTTTAAAAGATTTAGAAAGATTGCTGATAAAGTTAAGGCATATTTGTTGGCTGATGTTGCTCATTATGCAGGTTTAATAGTTGCAGGAGAATATCCTAATCCTATTCAGCATGCTCACGCAGTAACTACTACTACACATAAAACTTTGAGGGGTCCAAGAGGAGGAATGATCCTATCAAATGACAAGGAATTAGGTAAACTATTTGATAAAGCTATATTTCCAGGAATTCAAGGAGGCCCTTTAATGCATGTTATAGCTGCTAAAGCTGCAGCTTTTGGTGAGGCACTAAGTCCAGAATTTAAGAAATATGCGAAGCAAGTTATTCTTAATGCAAAGATATTAGCAAATACTTTAGTAGAAGAAGGTATTGAAATAGTTTCAGGAGGAACTGATAGTCATGTTATTTTATGCGATTTGCGATCTTTAGGTTTAACAGGAAAGGTGTCTGAAGAAAGTTTAGATAGGTCGGGGATTACATGCAATAAAAATGCTATTCCATTTGATACTGAAAAACCTTTTATTACTTCAGGTCTTAGAATTGGTACCCCAGCTGTTACAACAAGAGGTTTTAAAGAAAAAGAAATGATAGAAGTTGGCAAGCTTATTGGTAAGGTTTTAAAAGGTTTAGTTGATAATCAGCAAGATAATACACATATAGAGAGTATAGTATTAAAGGATGTTAAAAATTTATGTAATAATTTTCCACTTTATCCTTCTATAGTTTATAATAAAAGTAAGGAATAAACTTATGAAATGTCCGTATTGCGGTGATAACGATACTCAGGTAAAGGATTCTAGACCAACTGAAGACTTTGCCGTCATTAGAAGAAGAAGAGCTTGTATTCAATGTGGATCTAGGTTTACTACTTTTGAAAGAGTACAATTAAGAGATTTAGTAGTTATTAAGAGAGATAATAAAAAAGTTGAATTTGATAGAGATAAATTGGCTCGTTCAATAATGATTTCTTTTAGAAAAAGACCAATAGAGACAGATAGAATAGAAAAAATGATTACGGGAATAGTGAGACGTTTGGAAACATCTGGTGAAAATGAAATTCCAAGTAATAAGATTGGTGAAATGGTTATGGATGCCTTAGCTGAAATAGACCAAGTTGCATATGTTAGGTTCGCAAGTGTTTATAGAAATTTTAGAGAAGCAAGAGATTTTGAAAAATTTGTGGGAACTCTGCGTGATGATTTATCAGATTAAAAAATTTGAGGGAAGGCTGAGATATGCGATTAGAAGTTGCTATGAGGAGTGCATTATCTTTAGCTAAACACGGTTTGGGCGTGTGTTATCCTAATCCAAGTGTTGGTTGTGTAATCTTAGATAAATCGAATAACTTAATAGGTTGCGGTAGGACTTCTGAGGGCGGAAGACCTCATGCTGAGATGAATGCATTAAACTCTTTAATTTCTAGCGCTAAGGGTGGAATAGCATTTGTTACATTGGAACCATGTGCTCATAATACGACTACTCCTTCATGCGCTGAATTATTAATTAAATCTGGAGTAAAAAAAGTCTATATATCTATTTTAGATCCTGATAAAAGGACGGCCGGTAAAGGTGTAGAGTTATTGAAGCAGGCGGGAATAAAAGTTTTTGTTGGACTTTTGGCCGAGAACTCCAAAGAAATAAATAGTGGTTATTTAAAGCGTATTAAATTAGGTTTACCTTTGGTTTCATTAAAAATTGCTGCTAGCATGGATGGAAAGATAGCTACACTTAAAGGTCAAAGTAAATGGATTACTGGGAAAATTGCTCGTATACATGGACATACATTGAGAGCAAGTTATGATGTAATATTATCAGGAATAAATACAATATTAAAAGATAATTCTAAGCTTGATTGTAGGATAAAAGGATTAAAAAATCAGTCACCTGTCAAAGTAGTAGTAGATTCTAAATTATCTATTCAATTTTCATCTAACGTATTAAAAAATATTAAAAAAATTCCTTTAATAATATGGACTTCTAAATTTTCTAATAATAATAAAAAATTAAAACTACGGAAGTTAGGTGTAGATATTATAGAATTGCCTAAAAATAAAGATAATTTATTAAGTTTAAATTATGGTATGAAAGATTTATCTCAGAGAGGTTATAATAGTGTGTTAGTAGAGGGGGGAAGTGAAATATATTCCTCATTAATTAAAAATAAATTAGTAGATAAAATTTATTTTTATAGAAGTGGCACCATCATAGGTGGCGATGGTTTATCAAGCATTGCGTCATATCAATTAAAACAATTAAATTTAGCTAAGAATTTTAACATTATTAGTACAGAGATAATTGATGGTGATATTTTAGAATTATGGAAAAAATAAATTTTTATAATTTATTTGGAGTAAAATAATGTTTACAGGAATAATTAAAGATGTTGGGCAGATAGTATCTGTAGATTTAGATAATGGTGACTTGCGCCTAGGAATAAAAACTAAATTATCTTTAAAAAAATGCCAAATAGGGGATTCTATTTGCTGTTCAGGAATATGTCTTACAGTAATAGATATAAAAAATAATATTTTTTATGTTGAACTATCTAAAGAAACTTTAAGTATAACATTGGCTAATAAATGGAGAAAAGATAGAAGTATAAATTTGGAATTTTCCTTGAAAATGGGAGAAAAAATTGGAGGACATATTGTTACAGGCCATGTAGATGGTGTCTCTGAGTTAGTAAAAATAATAAAAATTAAAGGATCTTACAAATTAGATTTTAAAGTTTCAAAAGAGCTAATGAAGTATATAGTAAAAAAAGGTTCGATTTCTATTGATGGAGTTTCTTTAACTATAAATAGCACTAAAGACAATATTTTTAGTGTAAATATTATTTCTCATACTTTTAAGGAAACCACTATAGGCGCTATAGGTTTACATGATAAAGTAAACATAGAAGTTGATAGTATAGCAAGATATGCTATAGAGTTCGCAGAAAACTATATGAAAAGAATAACTAATGTTAAATAAAAAGCTATTAAACAACAATTTGTCTTCAATTGAAGATATAGTTGATGAAGCTAGAAATGGTAGAATGTATGTTCTAGTTGATAATGAAGATAGAGAGAATGAAGGTGATTTAATTATACCAGCACAAATGGTAACACCTGATGCTATAAATTTTATGGCTACATATGGAAGAGGTTTAATTTGTTTATCATTAACAAATAGTAGGATTAAAGAATTAGAGTTAAGTTCTATGGATAGAAGAAATCCAGGAGATTTAGATACGGCTTTTACGGTCTCTATAGAGTCTACTAAAGATGTTACAACAGGCATTTCTGCTGCTGATAGAGCCAAAACTATTCAAGTAGCAATTGATAAAAACTCTAAATCAAATGATATTAGAACTCCTGGCCATGTTTTCCCTTTAAAAGCAAGAGAGGGAGGAGTATTGGTTAGAGCTGGACATACTGAAGCTGCGGTTGATATATCACGCATAGCTGGTTTAAACCCATCCGCAGTTATATGTGAAATTATGAATGATGATGGTACTATGGCTAGATTAAAAGATTTAATTCCGTTTTGTGAAAATCATAATTTGAAAATTGGAACTATTGCCGATCTAATACGTTATAGGGTAAATAATGATCCAATTATTAAAAGAAAAAATAAAAGTATTCTTGATACTAAGTTTCATGGTTCTTGGAATATTTATTCGTATGAGAATACTGTAGAAAATAATTCTAAAAACCATTTTGCTATTATAAAAGGTAAATTAAATACTAGTAAGGCTGTTCTAGTAAGAGTTCATGTTTGTAATTTTATTAATGATACATTTAATGGTTTTATATCAGATAAAAATAAAGATCATAATATGTCTTTGCATGATTCTATGTCTGAAATAGAAAAAGAGGGTTCAGGATTAATAGTTTTGATTAATTCTAATGAAATTAATTATGATGTTCTTGATATTTCTTCCGAATGGAAGTCAGAAGATAAAATAAGAGAACATGGAATAGGAGCTCAAATAATTAGAGATCATGGAGTAAAAGAAATGATTTTATTGAGTAAATCTAAAAGAGAAGTTATTGGGCTTGAAGGTTTTGATATTAAAGTATTAGACCAAAGAGATATTTCTGTAGGATAAAATAATGAATAATATATTAATAGTGTCATCTAGATTTTATGAAGAAATTTCTAAAGATTTAGAAAAAGAAGCTGTTGAAGTTCTTGTCAATAATAATTATCAATATGATATTATATCAGTACCTGGTGCATTTGAGGTTCCATCAGTAATTTCACAAGCGTCTAAAAGCAATAAGTATAAGGGTTATATTGCGTTGGGTTGCGTAATTAGAGGAGAAACATCTCATTATGATTATGTTTGTAATGAAAGTGCTAGAGCTTTAATGAATCTTTCTTTAGAAGGGGTGCCAATAGGATATGGTATTTTAACTTGTGAGACTAAAGAGCAAGCTATTATTAGGTCTAAACCAAATGGTTTAAATAAAGGTAAAGCAGCAGCTTTAGCGTGTATAGGTATAGTTGACATTTTAACTGAACTAAAAAAATGATTACTACTAATAAAACTTTTTCTAGATTGGCAGCTGTGCAAATATTATTTCAGTTAGATTTTAATGAAAAAATGAATATAGAAATTATAGAAAATATTACAAACGATGAAATATATGAAAAATATCAAAATTTTAAAGATACAAATATTAAACAATATAAAAATTTAGTATTAGACAAAAATTGGTTTAGTACTTTGGTAACAAAAGTTTTTTTTAATAAAAAAGAAATAGATAATAAATTAAGTAAAAATTTTGAAAAAGATTGGTCATTGGAAAGAATGGATTCAACGTTATTAAATATTTTAAGGTGTGCGTATATTGAATTAAGTCAGTTTTCTAATATTCCTGTAAATGTAGTAATAAGTGAATATACTACAGTAGCGGCTAGTTTTTTTAATGATTCAGAAGTAAACTTTGTAAATGGTTTTTTAGATAAGTTTTCTGGTACTTATCGAAAAGGTAATTAAATATTTATAATTTATTTAGGAAACATATTTTATGCATGGAGAGTTTGATTTTATAGAAAAAAAACTTGAACCGTTAACTTATGGTAATAATGCAGCAAGAAATTTAAGAGATGATTGTGCATTTTTTTCCAGTATTAATAATTTAGCAATTAGTGTTGATAATTCGATAGAGGGGGTCCACGTTCCAATTGGAACGGATGTAAAAATTCAGGCAAGAAGGGCTGTATTGAGAGCTTTATCAGATATTGCTACTTTTGGAGCTAGTCCTAAATGTATTTTTTCATCTATTAGCTTACCAAAAAATATAAAATCAAATATTTATGAAAACATAGCATTAGGATTTAAAGAAGCTTTGCTAGAATATGATATGTTTTTAGCAGGTGGTGATACTACAAGTTATAATGGCCCTTTAATGTTTTCTATAACTGTTTTAGGAGATAATGGAGAAGAAGGTTCTGGAAGAAAGGGTGTAAAGAATGGTGATTTGATTGTTGTTTCAGGAAATATTGGTAGTTCATTTATTGGTCTAAAAATACTTAAAAAAGAAATATCTAGAAAAATAGTACCTAATTATGAATATTTTATTAACAAATTTTTGGTACCTTATCCTAGAATTAGTTTAGGAAAAATAATTTGTAATTTTTCAACATCTGTTATTGATGTTTCAGATGGTTTGTTAGGAGACTTAAAACATATATGTAATGTAAACGGATTAGGAGCTAAAATAGATTTAAGAAAAATTCCTATAATGGAAGATGTAAAAGCTTTAATTGACTTAAAAAAAGTAAATATTACAGATTTATTAATTGCTGGGGATGATTATGAATTACTTTATACTATTGATCCAAAAGATTCTATTCGTCTTGATGAAGATTCGACTATAATTGGAAAAATAGTTAAGAATAATAACCAAAAAATAATTGATGAGAATGATGAAATTATAATTGCTGACAAGGGTTTCAGTGGATTTAAACATTTTTAATTATGAAATAGTTTATATATTTTTTATTTGTATGTTGCACTAATTATTTACCTCTGGCATGTTACCGTAAATTTTTATAAAATTGTTATATTATAACATAAATAATGGGATTAATTATTATGGTTGAAGTTTTATATTTTGCTATTGCTAGTGGTGTAATAGCTTTAATTTATGGTTTAATAACAGCTAAGTCAGTAGTAAGCGCTGATGCAGGTTCTAAAAAAATGCAGGAAATAGCTGGAGCTGTTCAAGCAGGAGCTTATGCTTATTTAAATAGACAATATCGAACAATTTTTATTGTTGGTATTGTAATATTTGCTTTATTAGTATTTTTATTAGGTTTCAAAGTAGCCGTAGCATTTGCAGTTGGTGCGATTTTATCTGGAGCTGCAGGTTACATAGGTATGGTTGTTTCTGTAAAAGCTAATGTAAGAACTGCCCAAGCAGCTAGCGAAGGCTTAGCTCAAGGTCTTAGTATTGCATTTAAGTCAGGAGCTGTAACTGGTATGTTAGTTGCAGGATTGGCCTTACTAGCTGTAACCGGAACTTATTATATTTTGTTACTTAACGGTTCAGAAGGTAGAGAATTAATAGACCCTCTTGTTGCTTTAGGATTTGGAGCATCACTGATATCAATTTTTGCTAGATTAGGAGGCGGAATTTTTACTAAAGGAGCAGATGTAGGTGCTGATTTAGTAGGAAAAGTTGAAGCTGGTATTCCTGAAGATGACCCTCGTAATCCTGCTACGATTGCGGATAATGTTGGAGATAATGTAGGAGATTGTGCTGGAATGGCAGCTGATCTATTTGAAACATATGCAGTTACAGTAGTTGCTACGATGGTTTTAGCGTCAATATTTTTTACAAATGTAGTTATGGAACAAATGATGATTATTCCTTTAGCTATAGGTGGTGTGTGTATAATTGCATCAGTTGTTGGAACATACTTTGTTAAATTAGGAAGTAAGGGGTCTATAATGGGAGCTTTATATAAAGGTTTCATAGTTTCAGCTATTTTATCTCTTATTGGAATAGGTTACGTAATTAATCATGTATTAGGTTTTAACTCTATTTTTCAGGTAAATGACACTTTTTTCTCCGGTATGGAAGTATTTTATTGTGGAATAATAGGAATAGTTCTTACAGGACTATTAATATGGGTAACTGAATATTATACAGGTACTAATTATCGTCCTGTTAAATCAGTGGCAGCTGCATCAGAGACTGGGCATGGCACTAATGTTATTCAAGGTTTAGCAGTATCAATGGAGGCAACTGCTATTCCAGCATTACTAATTTGTGCAGCAATTATTATTGCTAACATGCTAGCTGGCTTATTTGGTATTGCTATTGCTGTTTCAAGTATGCTTGCTTTAGCGGGTATGGTAGTAGCTTTAGATGCTTATGGCCCTGTTACTGATAATGCAGGCGGTATAGCTGAAATGTCTAATTTAGATGAATCTGTTAGAAAAACTACTGACGCATTAGATGCAGTTGGCAACACTACTAAAGCTGTAACAAAGGGCTATGCAATTGGTTCAGCAGGTTTAGGGGCATTAGTTTTATTTGCTGCGTATACTTCAGATTTAAAGTATTTTAGTGCTAATCCTGAATTATTCCCTTATTTTGAAGGGATTACTTTAAATTTTTCTCTTGAAAATCCCTATATAATTGTAGGTTTGTTGTTGGGAGGATTATTACCTTATTTATTTGGTGCAATGTCAATGACTGCGGTTGGAAGAGCTGCTGGTTCAGTTGTAATTGAAGTAAGAAGACAATTTAAAGAAATAAAAGGTATTATGACTGGTGAAGCTAAACCTGACTATGAAAGAGCTGTAGATTTACTTACAAAGGCAGCCATAAAAGAAATGATAATACCTTCATTGCTACCTGTTTTAGCTCCAATAGTATTTTATTTTATTATATTATTTATTACAGGAGGAGATAAATCTGCTGCATTCTCTGCTTTAGGCGCAATGCTACTCGGAGTAATTGTAACAGGTTTATTCGTTGCAGTGTCTATGACTGCTGGTGGGGGTGCATGGGATAATGCTAAGAAGTTAATTGAAGATGGAAATCATGGTGGAAAAGGTTCTGAAGCACATAAAGCTGCTGTAACTGGTGATACAGTTGGAGATCCTTATAAAGATACAGCTGGACCAGCAGTTAACCCTATGATTAAAATTACTAATATAGTTGCTTTAATGCTTTTAGCAATTTTAGCACATTAATGTATATGATATAAGGAAGTTTGAGTACTATAAACTTCCTTATTTTTATTATTATTTAACAGTACTTTTAAAAACGTCTTTGAAAATTCTTTGAAGTAATGTTTTTTCATTTCCTTTAGTTTCAGTAACATCTTCATTATAATTAATTTTATTTAAATCTTCTTTATCATAAGTATTAATTTTTATGGCTATATTTTGTTTATTAAAAATTATTTCATATACTATGTGATCAATTAATTCAGGCTTATAAATAGATTTGTGTGCAAGTGAACTTTTTATATAGTACCATTTATTAAACTCAAATGAAGAAGTAGTTGTAGGAGGACCTAGAAGAGCCTCTACTTCAGCTTTTTCTAGTTTTCTTTCTATAATAGAATTTATTTTTTTTTCAATATTTACAGTCCCATGATTGCTTATTCTACCAGTACAAGAAGAGATTAATAAAATGAACAATGAAAAAAAAATACATATCTTAATAAATTTATTATAATTTAAAATTTTCATATTTAATTTTTCTATTATATTAATATTATATATTTGTATATGTATTAAATAATTATAGTACTGTTAGCAATATGATTTTTAAAAATTTTGGTATTAATTATTTTAAAAAAAATAATTTAGAATTAGTACAAAGGTTTTATTACAATATAGTAAATTTAGCACGTAATCCAGATTTATATAAAAATGGTGGAATTCCTGACACTATTGATGGACGGTTTGAATTAATAGTATTGCATGCACATTTTTTTATAAAAAAATTATTAAATAGCAATCAAAAAGAAAAAGAATTTGCTCAAAATTTGATAGATTTTATGATTAGAGATTTTGATCTTTCTTTAAGAGAAATTGGAGTTGGTGATTTATCAGTAGGGAAAAAAGTAAAACATATGGTGTCTTCATATTATGGTAGAGTAAAAGTTTATGATGAAAATATTTCTGATTTTAATGGAAAATTTGTTATAGCTTTAAAAAATAATTTATATGGCACAACTACTCCTACTGATATGCATTTAAAATTTATTTTAAAATATATTGAATCTTTAACAAAATTATTAAATAAAATAGAAGATTCTAATTTCTTAAAATGCTTTGATAATTTTAATTTTGTCGAGGAGCTGTACCATTATGAGTAATCTTACTATTTCTATTTCTGATACAGTTTCCATTGAATTGTTAAATAAAAATGAAGGTCATATTAGTTTAATTTTAGATAATTATAAAAAAAAAGATATAGAAAAACGTTTAGATTTATTTTGTTTAGAAAAATTTATAGTTGAAATTAAATATAATAAAATTAATAAAATTGATATTAAATCTTTATACAAGATATTTGTTAAAGGTAAACAAAAATGTGTAGTTACTTTAGAACCCATAAATTTTAGTATAAAAGAAAAGTTTAATATGAGTTTTATAGATTCTAATAAGATTGATGTAACAAAACTTGACGATGAATATTTGGAGCCAATAATAAATAATCATATAAATTTTGGAGAAGTTGCTATTCAAATGTTATCATTGTTTCTAGATCCTTATCCTAGATCAAAAAGAGATAACACTATTTTAGATAATATAAATAATAATTTTAGTAAAAATATATCAAATAATAATAATGCATTTGAAGTATTGAATAAAATTAAGAAATAGTTATAA